>VFQN01002391.1_pt1 | contig 29081 bp, 29 predicted proteins | sample 3512371 | NCBI WGS metagenome assembly VFQN01 (sample SAMN10412370, study PRJNA504923) | tailings metagenome | isolation source: Replicate 2 from Balatoc abandoned mine | place: Philippines: Itogon, Benguet | collected 2017-08-28
GAAAAGCTCGAGAAATTTAGTCCAGATCACCCAATTCCGTTGATCACAGAGATTACCCATGCTTGCCCAGATAGTTTCAATTTTTTCTCATTAGATATTCCGCGAAAGTATTTATTCTTTCATATTTTATTTGTCGTCAATTTCCCATCAGAATTAACGTCTTATTTCCCTTCTTTAGAATATTTTAGAATCCAATTTCTGAATCCTTTGAAAGAATGCTCCAATGATATTACCAATGCCCCCCAAAAATTGAAAAAGAAGAGGTTTGTAGTTGTTGCAAATAACAAACTTCCCGCTCCTTTAGTTAGTACTGTTCGAACTCAGGCTGATGAAAGGAAAAGTTTTATTGAAGCGCTTTTATTCGAGCTACTACTACAACTACAATGTCAAAAAGGAAATTATTCGGAGATTGAACCATTTGTTGGAAAGCATCCCGAGTTTTGTGACATATTAAAAGCTCTGAAAGCAATTCCACAAAAAAATTCGGACGATATTGCGGCCACAGCGAGGGATTTGTTAGCAATCATGGAGAAAGAATGGAAAGGAGACTTAAACAGCTGTATTATGGAGTTTCTGAGCCGATTAATAGGTGGATTTTTTATCGATTCCCAAGTTGAAAATTTTATTCACGTTGTCCAGCAATTGATACGTGATGAACAATTTCTGCCTTTTCAACAACGCCTCGATTCTTTGATTGCTTCGGCTGTTTCCATGAGGACGACATCTTCCGAAATAGAAAAGGTAAGTTGCGCTCGCTTTTCCTTCTTGCTTTTATTCTCATTCGTTGATGTTTCAGCTATTGAACGTTTTGATGTGCAATGATGGTCAAATCTCAGAATTTCATTTTCATTACCTGATTTATCGCCTATTTACTGTTTTGAAAATTGCTCCTTTGTCTCCATTTTATCAGAAGGTTTTAGAAAATTTTAGAATGAATTGGCGTGACTTCTTGAACAAATTCTTATATCCGACGACTTTTCAACAATATTCTGAGAAATGTCTTTGGTTAATAGTTGAAAATGTGAGACTGTTGCGAGATTTTCTCATTTTGAGTGAGAGATTTCAGTTCATCGAATACCTAGGTATTACTTTGAGCAAGATCATTCACGAGAACCGAAATTACGATGATAATAATTTGATGCAGACTTTTTATTCGCAGCTGTACATCCGATTCATTGGCATTTTCTCCAATGAAATTTCTGTTTCTTCTTTTGACGTTTGGTTAGGAATAGGGGTGAAAGGTTTCGGTCTTTTCGATCTCACTTTACGTTCCTCTTGTATCCAAGGATTTCGTCTTTTAGTTCCCCTTGCCCCACTCGGCTTGCATCATCTTAAGAAGACTTGCGATAAAAGCTTTTCTCTCCCGCTTATTCAGCAGCTGTTAGCGCGTTCAAAGCCAGCACCTATTCATGAAAGCAGAGATTCGTTAGATCAACAAATTTTATCAACACTTTTCCAGCAATCTTCTTTCTCTCTAAGTAGCGAAATTGATGATAAGCAAAGAAAAGTGGCACTCCGATCATATCAATGGGAAGGGATTACTTGGTGGACGCTATTAAGGAGATGTGGTTTGAGCGGAATTTTGACTGATGAAATGTAAGTTATTCGCGTTCCTCTTGTCCTATTGTTGAAATAGGAAAATATTGTTAGGGGTCTCGGAAAAACGGTTCAAGCCCTAGTTTGTGCTGCGATTTTGCGAATAGAGAAGTCAATCCTTGCTAAAACTACCCCCAAAATCGGAAATTTATCATCAAATATCCAGAATTTTCATCAAGACCGTTCAGCCCCCATTCTTATAATTTGTCCTGCTTCTTTAACCTTCCATTGGCAAAGTGAGATCTTTAAATTCTTTCCTGATTCTGCTCTCTTCCATCCACTGCTTTGCAATAATGACTTTTTCCAAAGAAGAAAAAGGAAGCTAAATACTTCTAATGAGCCTGAAAATGGCGATATTTTTATTGTTTCTTATGATATGTTGAGGAACGAAGCGAACTATTTCCAATCAGTTACCTGGGAAATGATAATTCTGGACGAGGCTCATTTAATTCGAAATCCTGCTATTGCCACAACTCAAGCGATATTTCAACTTAAATCATATTATCGATTAGCGTTGACCGGCACACCATTGCAGAATCACGTCGAAGATATTTGGAGTATTATGAATTTTTTATTACCTGGTTATTTAGGCACCTTTCCCTCTTTCCAAAAGGAATATGTGCGCCCAATTAAGAAAACTGTCCAAAAGGTGAAATTGTTTCATCTTTCTTCAAATGAGGCACCTATTTCAACTCATACGAAGGGAAGAGATACAGCTTCCGCGACTCCCTCCAATCTGCAATGGAAGGGAATTGAGCTATTAAATTCCCTCCATAAACAGATTTTACCATTTATTTTGCGTCGAAACAAGTCGCACGTTCTCAAGGATTTACCCCCAAAGACTGTCATAGATATTCTTTGCCCACTTTCTTCATTACAGGAAAAAATGTATCGGGATGGTTTAGCTCATTTTCATTCACAAGATCGATTTCAAGGAGAGATTAATGAGGAAGACCTTTTTCTTAAGTATAATAAAGGAAGGGGTGATGAATCGAATCTTGAAAATGATACAAAGATCGAGGAAGAAAATCATTCTTATTACGAAGATGTTGCTCAACCGGCTAGGAAGAATTTATTGAAGGCAAATCCTTTTCAATTTTCTTTCACAATGAGTCAACCTACCTCTTCTGAGAAGAAAAATTCGAACCCCCTCCAATTATTGACGTATTTGCAATCTATTTGTTATCATCCAGCTTCTGTAATCGATGGGCGAAAACATTTTAGCTATTATTCCAGTTTAGCTCGATCTTTAAGTGCAAGTGGGAAATTCATTCAGTTGTTGAAGCTTTTAATCGATATTGACATAATTACTGAAGAAGATTATTCACCTACGAACTCAAAATCTACTAATTTCGACGATTTTATCAAGCAGATTGAGAGCTCTACAAACAATGAGGATTTAAAATTTAATGACGGAGAGATGAAAGTCGTTAGCGATAATGAAATTGATCGAGAGGATGAGCACATGGAAGATTCGGATTCTTCTTCGGATGACTCGGAAAAGATTGGAAAAGAGAAAAATGATAAGAAATTGGGAAATAGCTCGGTGACATCCATCAGCAAGAAATGTTTGATTTTCTGTAAATATCAACAATCATTGGATCTATTAGAAACACAATTATTTCAAAGATATTTTCCCAATTTATCATTTCGTCGATTAGATGGCTCCATGTCACCGCAAGAGAGGTTTAAGATCGCCACCCAGTTTAATTCTAGTTCCACTCGATTGGAGGTACCAACACGAACAGAACCTGACGTGATACCGTTGTTTCCATCTCATGTTATGAGTCAACAGCCTGATTTTCCTTTGTTTCCAGGAGATGAAATTCGAATCTTGTTGATGACAACTCGATCGTGTGGGTTAGGCCTCAATCTTTGCTCAGCTGATACGGTAATTTTTCTGGAACATGATTGGAATCCGTTCGTAGATTTGCAAGCCATGGATCGAGTTCATCGTTTAGGCCAGCAAAATCCTGTGACAGTCTATCGTCTTTTAGGCAAGTATTAACATAAATGTTATAGCTTTTCTGTTGCTAATATTTTCTCTTTAGCGGATGCTCCGGTCGAGAGGAGAATCCAATCATTACAGAATATTAAAACTGATATGGCAGACGAGGTAAAGAATCGTAGACCTTTCAATCGTCTCTGAATTTCTCAATTTTTTACTCTAGGTGGTTTGCGGGAAATCATTTCACCAGCAGAAAGAATCGGAAATTGACAAAAATGAAAAGACTCTCGGTCTAAAGCTTTGGGAAAGCCTTTCATCAAAGAAATAGGTTTAATGCAAGAAAGAATTCAAAAGATTTTCAATGGGATTTAAAGGGATTTAATTAAGTTGCAACACTTCAATTCAATTTCCTCTAAGCATGAACAAAAATGAAAAGGAAAACAAATATTATTTACAAGTAGTATATCTCGTTCAATCGGCTCAGATTTCCACCGTTGATTTGGAGACAGTGGAAGGAGTGGCACGAATAGCGCTGAGAGGATTTGTAATCGAAGTTTTTTCAAAATCAGTTCGAACAGGAATGTACCGCTCTTTGTGCACTGGCTCATCTAAGGATGAAGAATCCATCGAAACTTGGCGATCTATTTCTACGCCCAGTGAGCTACCAGCAGGATCTTTAGGTAAGGCCCAAGCCACCACTCCGCCGACGATCGAGCAGGCGCTTGTCACAAAGAGCAAGAGAGGAATATTTTTTTCCAAAGTTCCATTCACAAATTGCCCAGCAACAGCTCCTAATCGACCACTTGCTGCTAATAAACCCATGGCTGAGGATCGAGCAACAGTTGGAAAAACTTCAGAGGAAAGACAATCCAAAGAATTCCATCCCATCACACCAAAAGCATTGAATAAAGAAGCAAATAACACTACAACCACCGTATTTTTTGTGTCTAAAGCAAATCCAATGGCGCTAATACCTGCCAAGCACATGCCACCAGACAGCAACCACCTTCGACCGAAGCTATCGATGTACAGTAAAGAAATAATATTACCGGGTAAATTAGCCATCGCAAAAATGAAAGAAGCAGCATAAGCATTACCAATACCAACATCAGAGAATAATACTGAAATCCAAGTTGAAATACCATAACTACCAAAGCTTAAGGTAAACCAAATAATAAGTAAAACTATTGTTGATCGACGGAACTGGTGTCCAAACAACAGGGTAAGTAAGCTTGTCACACTCTTTTCATTCCTTGGGTTAGAAAAAGATCCATTCTCCTCATTTTTATGATTACTGAAGGTCATTGGAGGAGCTTCATCATCTGCTGCTGCAAGGAAGTCTGTCAGTGTGATCTTAATTGTGCTTAAGCTATTTAAGACAGTAACTGTCTCTTCATAACGTTGGTTATTTAGTAGGTAACGTGGAGACTCAGGAATATACAAATAAGTCAGCAAAAAGGCAAGGATAGCGGGTAATGCCGAGACAGCAGCGAAGGCTCTCCAAGTAACAGTGGGGAGAATTTTATGACCATAAAAGTCTTCTCCAAGCATTATCCAAGCGATAAAAGCAACAAAAATAGCACCGACCATCCAAAAAGAGGCTATAATTGAGATGTAATACCCTCGGCTTGTGGCTGGGAAGAGCTCAGCTCCGAGAGAAAAGACGATGGGCACTGAGCCGCCAATACCCAAACCAGCGACTACACGACACGCGATTAAACTATCAACGGATGGAACAAGCGAGGAAATTAAGCCAGCTACGGCATTTATGGACAAACAATAAAGCAAAACTCTCTTTCTTCCGAGATAATCAGCGACATAACCCCCAACAATACCTCCTATAAGCATCCCCATAAACACTGCAGAGCTCAGCAATTCTTTATCTACAGATGATAGATCATCCATACTACTCATAATAAAGCCTACACACATAATTTCTACAGCATCAGCTGCATTTCCCATTGCTAATGAAATCGCAATCCAGAATGTTGTCCAAAGTCTGGATTGATTTACACATTGGTCAACAATTCCTTCCTTACTCGATGTTCCTGGAACATTATTAACAGGACTATTCGAGTGTAGGAGTTGATTTCCTTCATCTAATTCCATCATTCTCAATCAGAGTAATAGAAGAGAAGTCACTAACACTCTCACAATGACGACACAGTTTACTGCATTTTCATTCGAGGCAGTGTATGTACAGGACAGGGCACATCAGGTGATGTAGGGAGCGAGCTCGTTGATTTGCTGAGTGCTGAGGTCTGGCTAACTAAGAGAGACTGTATCCATGTCTGTTGTGAAGCTGATGTGAGGAGAGAGAAAAAGTTCGAAAGAGAATAACTTTTTAAGATTTTCTATTTACAAATAAACGACAAAGCGAAACTATTTCCACTACAAAGAACCTAAAATATTTATAACGCCATTAGCATACTGATAGGAGTTTACAACAAACTCTATCGCATCTCCTTCTTTGATCGTTACATTCTTTGAGTTCCTATAGAAAAAGTCGATCATGAAACAGTCATTCAAAATAACCATATCTTAATGTAAAGTTCTTACCAGGACTGGGTTCCAGCATTATATTTATATTGCTTCTTCAATAGTTCCTCATTAGAGATATTGGCATTAAATAAAGCGAAGATCAGCAAAGCGACGTTTGATTCCGACACCTATAACCAGTAACTCTTTTTAAAATTTGAAAAGTTGTTAGTTGAAAGACTTCTTACCTTCGTTACTTTTCCAACGATCTTATCACCCAATGAAGGACGGAAAACAGTTAACTCACAATTGATATCGATATGAACCCATGGATGATCGGCGTAGAATCTGCCATATTTTTTGCCTTCAGAAAATAAAAAGTCACCATAACATAGAGGGATTCCACCAATTCGATCATGATACTTGAATAGCATGTTATTGAGCTGCGCCTTGACCGCTTGTAGAGGTTGATCAATCTGAGATGGAGCTAATGCAATCTGAATTGTAGCATCAACTACTTGCAGATAAGGTACTGTCGCCATTTTCGAGTATTCTCTATCCTAAAGTATGCTTAAAGAGGATGAAATGCAGTTAAAGTCGTCGAATCCAATAATTATTTGATCAAGATCTCCTCTAAAGAGAGAGAGTCTGGTATATGGAGAGGGTGGTGTTTTAGTCGTGCGTGTCTCGGATTTAGAAGATGAGGCAAATCACTTCTATCTTTCCGATCATACTGTCATTGTGTTTGATTCAGTTTATCTCTGCTTTAATTGTGGGACCAAGATTGAAGAGTCCTTCTTGGAGGAAAGCCTTGACAACGAGTAGAATGGCTGCAGTAGTAACAGAAGAGCAATTAAAATTAACGAAGAATCTTCAAGAATACGTACAGAAAATACGATCAATAGCCGATGATCGCTTGAAATACCAACAACTTCTCTATTATGCATCAACTGCTGATCCTATGCCAGCTGAGTATAAAACACCAGAGAATAAAGTCATCGGATGTCTTTCAACTGTCCACGTTCATAGTTATATGAATGATGAGGGAAAGGTTTTTTACTATGGTGATTCTGATTCAATATTAACAAAGGGATTAGTAACGATTTTAGCGAAAGGATTATCAGGTAATACAGTAGAGGATATTATGAAGGTAAATCCTGAGTTCATTGGATATGCAGGATTTAGCCTAACCTCTGGAAGAAACAACGGATTTTTGAATATGTTAGTTCATATGAAGAAGCAAGCTTCCGCCTTGGCTGTTAAAAAAGAGAAAGGGCATCAATCAGAAGTGACGACTTCTTCTCCTAATAAAATAGGATTAGTGCAAGAACGAATAGGGAAAAAACTGCAACTACTGAAGCCAAGCGTGCTAGAAATAGAGAATGAATCTTACAAACATGCTAATCATGCTGGAATGGAAGGGAAAACTAGCAACGGTGAGTCTCATTTCAAACTAAAGGTTGTAGCAGAATGCTTCGAAGGAGTGACGCTAGTCAACCGCCACAAGCTCATCTATACTCTCTTAGCAGATGAACTAAGGAATTCCATACATGCATTATCAATTGACGCGAAGACTCCAAAAGAGATTGCTGCTTCTTTGTAATAAATATCGGTTATAAACTCAGCTCATTTTCTTTGTTATTAAAAATAAATCACGAATATTCGAGGAACCATCTTCAATACTCCATACCAATTGTAAAGAAAGGGAGGATAAGGAACAAATAAACTGCTCTAATGTGGCGGACCCTCCTCCCACTCCGAAATAAAATCTCTTTGTGGCTACCAAGGCGAAACCTCCGTCTTGAAGATGCTCATTGATCATAAACAAGACCTAAATTTCATATAGAATTGGAATTAGAAACTGTTTTCTTTCAAGTAGATTGGAAATTACCTTCCTACAGCAATCCTCGTTGTAGATGGTTTCAGCTGTTAAAATCACATGGAACTTCTCATTACTATATTTTCACCGAATTATGAAAAACGATAAAGTAGGTATCGAGATACTCACCGAGCAGTAAGCTTATTATGTAACTGTAGCCAATCACCAGCCTGACAGACAGCTTTTGCAGACTGAAGAGGACAATTTCTTAAAATGTTCTGACAAGTGGGACCACGAATAACTTCTTCATTAAAATCTGAGAAAGACACTTTTGTTGCATTATTCATTAAACAATATATCCCTAAGAATCCATGTCCACACCCTAGATCAAGGATGGAAGCTCCAGATATGCGAGAAAGTAGGTGAGGGGTGTTTTGGAGATATTTTATGGTATCCATCGTACATTCCCAAACTTTAAAGCCACCTTCATAAACTCCTGGAATTAAATCAGAATCTTCTTGATACTTGTTGGAATCAATTCTCAGTATTCGATGAAAGGTTATTCCTTCTATTAGTATGGGCTCAAAGTCGGTTGCACGACTTTCTTCTTGCGGCAAAGGGAATTCCAAGATTTCACCAGACAATTTCGCACAATCGTCATTTATTGACGAATACCAAGTGCTCCCGTCTTTCTCTACTTCATTGTCATCGAAAAAGTTAAATCCAAAGCTCATTTCTCAACTTGCCAATTCTTCTTTCTCTTCTTAAATTTACGTTTCTGGCGATGGTTTTTGCATTTTTGGATTTTCGCAGATTTGTTTCTCTTTTTGAATTTGAAATTTTGAGTTTCAATTTTTATTCATCAAATTGAAACCAAGAAACACCATGAAGTTAAAGCGCAAGGAACTACTCGTGAATGACAGTGATGAAGAATTTTCAGTTGATAGTGAAGGTTTTGTGAAAAATCGTGGTGAAGTGAAGAGTTCGAGATCTTCGAAATCTTTATCAAACTATCTTGAAGCTAGTTCTGACGATGAATTTGCGAAAGAGCACTTTATCCTACCTTCTGCAAGTGATGACGAGGATCGAAGTGGGAAGAAAAGTAAGCAACATGCTTCTTTTTGGACCTGGAATAACTTCTTTTGTTAGGAAAGCGGAAAGGAAAAGGCAAGGGAAAAGAAAAAGGAAAAGACGATTCCGATGACGAGGCAGACAAAATTGAATATCGCATTCAATTCATCCTTGGTAAATCTGTGATGCCACAAAAGGAGTGGAGAAAGATTACAGATGGTATAAATACTCGAGAGTTGACTAAATTTTCTGTTTGGCAGCAACCAGATGAAGAATACTATGATGACTCTGATGTTCCAGTCGAGAAATTTTTGATCAAGTGGTCACATGCTTCTTTCTTGCATGTTTCGTGGGAGACAGAGAAGGATTTAGTTGATATGGTCGGAACTTCCGCTCGTCATCATATCAAGAAATTTCGCCTAAGAGAGTTTGAGGGAACAGAGTTATTTGAAGATTTATCCAAAGGAGAATACTATCCTCAATCATTTATTCAAATTGAACGAGTATTAGATGTTGATGATCCTGAGGTTAACATGCTTGAAGTGGATTGGGAAAACTCTCTTATCCCACCCATTGCCAAACCATCTCTTCCAAGTGAAGCATCGGGCGAAGATCCTGATTTTTTTGATTCCGCTGATGCTGATGAAAATAAGTCAGGTCAATCTAAACAACCTCGTAAAAAGAGAAAGGTTAGCAAGAAATCTAAGATGAATTATTTACATAGCGACAATGTTTGGCTTACAGTTAAATGGGAGGGTTTGCCCTACTCTGAAGTTTCCTTTGAATCGCTTCAAGACTTAATTTCTCGTGGTATTGAGTATGAGCGCCCGTTGCGATTTTTTTTCCGCCGAGAACAAAAGCAGTTTGATATAAAGTCGAAAAAGGACAGAAAGGCTGCCAACAGAAATCTAATTGTCGATCAAACTGTCATTGGTAGCGACTCAACTCCTCCGAAGTTTCCGGCTGGTGAATTAAGGGATTATCAGTGGGAAGGTGTGCGTTGGATGTTATTTAACCTTGTTCAAGGTCGTAACTGTATTCTTGCGGATGAAATGTAAGTGCAACTTAAAATTGCTTATGTGCATCGATTGAATTCTTCCAACAGGGGACTTGGTAAAACCATTCAATCTGCTGCTTTATTGCAAATGATTAAAAATCATTCTCAAAATTCCGGTCCATTTTTAGTGATTGCTCCCTTGTCAACCATCGTGAATTGGCAAAGAGAAATAAATGGATGGACGAACCTTGACGTTATTTTATATTACGGTTCTCAAGAGGACCGTGATCTGATTAGATCCTATGAATTTAGATTCCTTGATAAAAATTGCCAAGGAAACAAGATTGAGGTCCTTATTACAACTCCAGAAACATGTGTAGCGGTTGATGATAAGTCTACAACCCGAATCCGACGTGAACTGTCCTCTATTGATTGGGATTTGGTGATTATTGACGAGGCACATAAATTAAAGAACTATGATTCCAAGTTAGCTTCAACCTTGCGAGAAGAATATTCTTTCAAGAATTGTGTGCTTCTGACAGGCACGCCGTTGCAAAATAATACTGAAGAATTATGGAATTTATTGAATTTTATTGCTCGTGATGATTTTAATGATCGTGAAAGTTTTATTGAAAATTTTGGCGAGTTAAAGACTGCTACACAACTCGAGAAACTACACAAACGAATTAAGCCTTATCTCCTGCGTCGTGAAAAGGAATTTGTTGAAAAATCAGTTCCACCAAAAGAAGAAATTGTTGTTGAAGTTGAATTGACTGTGCCCCAAAAACAGTACTATCGTGCTATTTACGAGCAAAAGACAGGATTTCTATATAAACAAGGCGGGAAAGATGGTCCATCATTATCGAACTTAGCAATGGAATTGCGTAAATGTTGCAATCACCCATTTTTAATCAAAGGTGCAGCTGTAGAGATCTCAAAACACTTTAAGAATGATTCAGCGATTGATGTTCTCGTCAAGACATCAGGAAAGATGACGTTGCTCGATAAATTACTTCCAAAGCTTTTTCATGACGGTCACCGTGTTTTAATCTTTTCCCAGTTTCGCATGATGTTGGATATAATCGAAGATTATATTCACGCAAAAGGATATTTCTATGATCGTGTTGATGGTAGTATCGTTGGAAAGAAGCGACAAGCTGCTATTGATCGATTTAGCAATAATGATAATGTTTTCATTATGTTGCTTTCCACAAAAGCCGGAGGTGTAGGTATTAACCTAACTGCGGCAGATACTGTTATCATCTTTGATAGTGATTGGAACCCGCAAAATGACGTTCAAGCCCAAGCACGTGCCCACCGTATCGGTCAAACAAAGCCTGTGACTGTTTACCGTCTACTAACAAAGAAGACCTATGAAATGGTAATGTTCCGTGCCGCCTCCATCAAACTTGGTCTGGACTATGCCGTCATGCACAATCTTAAAGGTTCGGTTGAAGTAACAGCCCTGCCTGCTGTCACAACGGGGAAAACTCGTCGTGCAGCAGCTGCTTCAGGATTAGCTGGTATTAGCGCAGAGCGAGCTGAGCATGTTTCCTCTTTAAGTAAAAGGGAATTGGAGAACTTACTCAAGCATGGCGCCTATGACATGTTTTTGGAAGAGAAAGAGGGAACATCAGAAAATGAAAGCAGATTCTTCGTGGAATCGTCAATTGAACAAATCTTGGAGAAGTCTTCTACTTTCCTTCACCGCGAGAATGACTCACAGGTTGAGTGTACCAAAACTAGCAGTTTTGCAAAAGCATCATTTATCTCTGCCTCTGGCAGTGACAGCACTAATGGCGGAGAGGAAGTTGCGATCGATGATCCTGATTTTTGGACGAAAGTTGTCGGATTATCCGTGGAGGATGCTGAAATTCAGCTAGGAGCGAAGCGCAAATGTCGCCAGTTCACTGAAAGCTATCGTGAACCTACTGATTCTATTAAATCTATTTACGGAAGCCATCAAGCTGCTTACGTAACCGACTCTGATGAGTCAACAGCTGAGGAAAAGGGCGGGAAACGAAAGAAGCGAAGGAAAGCAGAGCCTGAAATAGTTTCCGCTGAGTTCACTGCCGATAATTTAAATGCCGTTTTATTGGCCGCGGTTGGATATGGATACGGTAACTGGAAGTTGATTCGTAAGCACTCCAAAATGTATTGGAAAGATGAAGATTTGGCGAAAGCTGCAAGGATCGGAATGTTGTTTCTACTTCTCGCTGTCTCTATACAATCTGACGCCAGCGTCGGGGCCAAATCAACTAATGAGGATACAAATAATAGCGAAGAAGTCGAGGTTGCTGAGAAAGAGAATATGTGTGAGGAAGGCAATTTAACTCCCGCAGAAGTAGCGACATCCAATGTTGAAGAAAAATCGATTCGATTCGAAAATAAAGTCATATTAGCCACCATTAATAAATACCGTGCGATTAAATTGGCCTTGAAGGTGTATTTTGACATTTTTAAGACCTCATCAGCGGACGCGAGTAAGATGGAAGATAATTACTTGATCCAGTTCAAGACCTTTCTAGAAAGCAAACAACTCGAACAAGTCACAGTTAAAGCATTAAAAGAAAGCTATCAAGAATTCTTACAGCTTTCCTTCGATACAGTTGAAAGTATCGATAATCTTGTGATCGAGCTTACCAAGGATGAGTTGGTGCAAAAGCTTCTCTCCAACGAAAAGGACCTCACTAAGACTGCGAAGAAAGCGGCCTTAAAGGCCAAAATGACTGTTCTCGAGGATCTTTACGAATGCAAATTGTTTGATAAAATAGTTAATCGCAAGGTTGCCGCTTGTCTCCCTATCTCTATAGAGAAGAAGATCGACGATGAAGATGAAGAGTATGTTGAGCCAGTTATTGACAGGAAGAAGGACATTAACACGGAATTATTTGCTTCCGAATTCGAAACAATTACAACTGCAAATGACACTCCAAGCTGGTGGAACACTTATTATGACTCCCAAGCTTTGGCTATAGTTTCTGAGGTAAGGTGGTTAATAGAACAGAATTATTTTAAGCTTACTCTTTTTCCAGTGCGGTTGGCCAGATAGCAAAAAACGTTTCGCTACGATAGTTGAGTATCTGAAGGCAAATGCTATACCAGGTTCAGTAGAAGAAAAGGAAGTGGAGCAACAGAATTTGGCTCTCGAGGAGGCTAAGATACAACGGAAACTCGAAAAGGAGAAGCAAAAAGCGAAAGAAAGAGAGCTGGAAAAAGAATTGATTGAAGATGATAAAATGGACGTAGTTGTGACAGAACCGACTGATCAAACAAAAAATGCAGAACCAGATGCCACAGTTGGTGCTGTTGCCATTCCAAAGACAGCATTCGATCTGTTAACTTCGAAGTTTTTACTCCAAAGGTTGAAGATAATAACGCGTCACTTCAGATGCACCGACGAAGATCAAAGTGCGCTGGAGAAGGCCGCAGCTAAAGCGGAAAAGTCTTTAGCCGCTGCTAAGAACGCAGAAAAGAATCTAAAGAAGAAAAATGTTACGAACTTATTGAAGGCCATTCAAAGAATTGGATATCCTCGAAGTACATACGAAAATATACCTTACCCAGAACGAGTGGTTGATTCTTCCTATTTGCTCACTTGGGAGAATTTCATAAAAGACGCCGATATCACACTCACCATCGATGAAGCAAAGGAAATCACTTATGAGGCGATTAATGTTTTCAATCGATTAGATGAATACAAAGATAAAGAAATAATTATGGAAGATGGTCTTCTTGCCGACATTCCGGTGAAATTAATTGAGCCAACCTTTGAGAAGACAGAATTAGTCCATCAAATTCGTTTATTATTATCGTTTTATTCGGAAATAGAAATTGTTGACTTTATTCGTGAGAACTGTAAAGTGACAGGCCCTAATATTCCTACTTATAAACGTGATACTAATATGCCAGTCTGGTGGACTCAGCAACAACATGATATTCAATTGTTGAAGCTATCAATTCAGAATGGTTGTTCACAGTGGAAGAAGGTAGCATCTGAGGATGTCTTCGCGTATCCAGAGGGCTACGTTATTCCACCTAAGGTGAATGGTAAGTTAAAAATATTTATGACACTGTCTTCGAGATTTTACTTTCTTTTATTAATAGGACAAGAATGGGTAACTCAAGTGAATCCAAAGGCTCTTGAGAAGCGAATTTTCGCAATCTTAAGAGGGGTACCTGCCATCAAATCTTTCCCCACGGCACCACCCTCCTCACCACAAAAGAAAATTGCCGTGAATAGTAAGAACGCCATCGTTGCCGCGCCGGTGGTTAAGAACGTCTGGTTCAAAAAGAGTGAACCTTCTGGTTCTGTGGCTTCTTTGACAAAAGTTGTCACCCCCATTCCACCATCAGCCATCGCTGCAACACCAGTTCGAGAAACGGTGGTGGTTCCAATTGATATAACTAGCTCAGCAGCCAAGGTTGTTCCATTGCTGCCAAAGGAAGTTATTTCAATAGATGAAGACGAACCAATACTGGAACAAGTTACTCCAGCCCACGAAGAAACTGTTGTATCAATCGTTAGCAATCACAACACTCCAACAAATTTCATCGAAAGTATTCAATCCGTGACTGAGTCTGATTTTTCCATCAAAGAAGTGGAGGAGATGAAAGTTGATGAGAAAAAGAAAACAATTGACAACATTACAGTCCTTGAAATTGATATTGATCAAACGAAAGCCAAAGAAAACTCAGCAACTGTCCTTCCTGCCACTCCTGTAACTCCACAAGCAACTGCATCAACTGAACCTCCTAAGACCGAGCCCAAACAGGCAAAACAAGCGGCCTCGTCCAACCCATCAGAAAACACTGGAAAGGGGAAGAAGGGTAAAACAGAAGTAAAACCACCCGTTCAATCGAAGGGTATCATGCATTTCTTTGCGAAGAAATAAATTTTCTATTTTAATTTTAACATATCTCATTCAAGTCTATAACATAATCGTAACAATGCTTCTCTCTTTATTTGTCGTTGAGAATTTATGGACAACTTTGTAGTGTTCCTTTCACTGCTCCATTCCAACTGGAGTTAGACAAATCAAGATTCTTCCTGAAATACGCTAATCGGATATTATGATGTTTCATGTAATGCCTTTCTTGAGCTAATACAGCATTCCACTTCTCATTAAAGCTCGTTTGATCCGTTCTTCCTAGGCCTGTCGCACTAGTATCTTGCTCGTGGTACAAACGAAAGATTGATGTGATTCCCATCCGGTGACGATCTTGCAGAAGAGTTTTCGCATAGCGATCGTACCAAAAATCATATCCCCAAGCATAAGGATTAATTTCCGGACATAATAAATTCCAAAGTGCAGTATAAGCCGGAACTGTCATCACCCATGCAAAAATCTCCACGAAAGACGAAACATAACCCGCGATAGAGGAAGGAGCTTCGATTTGCATGATATTGCGAAACTTCTGTCCTCCTCCTTTATTGGCGCCTATTATCTAGTTACAAAGATTACTAGAGAGAAGAAAATAAATCTTGGAAAGTAACTTACTAGAGGTGAAAGGACAGAGAGCTTATTGCATCTCATCAGATTGATCATTCCTTGAAGCTGAAAATCAGTCTTTTCTTTAATCAAACAATCATCTAATAGAAGAAATACATAATGAAAATTCTTTCTCAAGTAGACAGGTTGTATCATGTATATATTTTCAGTGACTTTTTTATTAATATTTTCGATCAGTTCACAATACTTTGAAAGGTAGGCAATCTCATCTTTATTCGACCAAAAGCTAGAATCAGAACGAGATACATAAATATATATAACACAATTCAATTCTAAACGAGATGAATCAGTCTGGTCTTCGAATAGAATTCTAATATTTTGAACAACAGTTTTCAATCGATCAGATCTTCCTAATCCAGGCACGACAATCAAAACTTTTGCAGGATCTCCAGTCGATATATCATTGAAGATGGATGTAACATCAATCGGTTGACATACATGAAACCATATAACAAGGAAACTGAAAAGAATAATCAACTGTATTATCATTTCCCACTTTACTTTCTATTATAACAAGAGGAAAGTTTGCTTTTATATCCAGCGAGACCAAGTCGTCATTTAAATTTTCAGTTCAAACATTTCAATGACGATGATGAAGATACTGTTTTGGACGACATCTCTCTTCTTTATAGGTGGAGTGCTAGTGGAGGGATTTAAGCGACCACTATTCCTTCTAGTCGATGGATTCACTGAATACATTAGTGGCTACTGCCGAGATTACTGCAAAGATCATAACATTGAAGTAAAGGATGTTCTCTCAGACCATATACTTGTGGATATCTAGACCAATTAGGGAAAACTGTCCCTTTCCATCTGCGAGGTCCATTAGAAGGAGATGAAAGAGTATGGGTTGATTCAATGGAATTGAATGATGTTGATCGCAGTTGTACTTTCTGTCTTGCGGAATCTGATGCTGGGGTAAGTACAGCGGAAAGGATACAGAAAGCACTTCAATTGTCTGGAAATGGCGTTTCTCCCCAACTTCGTCATAAATATATGATGAATGAAAGGATTCGAGACGCAGGATTGAAGGCGGTAAAGCAATGCTTCGCAAAGAACTGGGAGGAGGCAGAGAGCTTTATACAAAAGTTGTGGTCGTATTCAGAGCAGTTAAATATTCCAAAGAAGTGCATTATTAAGCCTTATCGTGGTGTTGCATCAGATGGAGTCTATCTCTGTTACAGTTTACAGGATGCGAAGAACGCATTTAATAAGCTCTACGGAACTTCAAGATACGGCGGAGGCATTCAAGATGCTGTTTTAATTCAAGAATATGCTGAGTGCCCTGAATATGCAGTAGATACTGTGGTAAGGTGTTCAATTCTTTCTTTCTTTCTGCCCCTGGTTGGAGATAACTAATTATTGATAGACGTCGAAAGGAGTAACAAAAGTTGTTGCCTTATGGAAATATGAAAAGATCCCAGTAAATGGAGCTCCTTTCTGTTATCAATGTACCAATTTAGTCGCTGCAGCAGATTCGAAGGAGATTGAGATTTGTGAATATTGTATAAACTGTTTAAATGCTTTAAAAGTTCAGTTGGGACCAACACACACAGAAATTAAGTATACTGTTGATGGACCAAGGTTAATCGAAGTGAATGCTCGCTGGCATGCTCAAAACTTCGTTCCAATAGTGAAAGAATGCTTAGGATATGATGCTGTTACTGTTACTATGGATTCACTCTTTGATTCAGGTAATTTCTTGGTGAAACCAATCATGTAGTACTTGATTAAAGTAATTTTCATTTACAGAAAGCTTTAAGATTATTCCGAGAATTCCTGCTTATTTAAATTCCTTTGGAAGAATCGTTCATTTAATTAGTTATAAATCTGGAGTAATTCGAGAGATCCGACATGTAGATACGATTAACGCTTTATCTAGCGTTCGTTTGGTTCATCTGCCCCTTGAGATAGGAGATCAACTAGAGAGGACAGTGGATATTCGTACTGATTGCGGATATGTCTTACTAATTAATGAGGATTTATCTCTATTAGAATCTGATTATCGAGTTATTACGGCCCTGCAGAAAACGATGTTTGAGGTGGAAGAATCCTTTTCATCGAGTAATCTGGCAGAAACTAGCGATTTTGATACTCTGGAGTCTTCGTATGACGCAGAAAATGAAATATACGAGGATGGTGAGAATGTAGGGTATGATGAGGATGCGGAAACTGTGTTAGAGACCACAAGAGTTGAGATCGTGAGATCAATTAATAGGAATAACGGCGAAGTTCTCAATGAAGAATATAATCGTGAAGAGACAAATTATTCATTAACTGCTCCATCAAATTTATACAATTCTTATCCACGACCACTAAGCCCTGATTCCCAAATGCTTCAATCAGTGACCTCTCCTCCATCTCCTTATTCGATTCACAGAGAAGGCGGTGCTCCATCAATAAAAGCAGTTTTCCAGAATCGGTTCGCTGGAATTTTAAATCTTGCAATCCGTTCAGCATTAACAATACTAGGCGTATTTCTTTCTAGCCACTTGGTAGCTCAATTAACTCCTTTTCTCTATTCTTTTCTTCGGTAAACTTGTAAGTAATGTGTACTTTCTTTTAAATTGGCACCATATGTGTGGGATTATTTTCTTATTTTTGCTTCAGAGATGAAAGTCACAGTAACTAGCAGGTTAAAGGAAGTAGGAGAGCAATATCTCGCAGAGAAGGCTGAGATACTAAATAGTTCTGAAAGGGATTCAGAAGAAAAGGCGGAAATAGATGATGTTAGGAGTTTATTGCAAAAAGAACTGGAGGAAGGATTTCTTTCTACGCCATCTTATACAATCCTCGCTCGGTATTGTCAATCGAAGCAGTTATTGCCGTTATTCCAAAGTGTTGAATCCGTCAAGTTAGTGCTTAAAAGCCCACAGAAGATGGTTAACTCAGAAGAGAAGAGTAAGGTAAGGCAACTGATAAAACAAATTTTTCTTGATTAGCCCGAGTGTGTAGGAAGAAAGAGCGAAAGAAAAGAGAAGAGAGTACTTAAAAATGAGACAGGAGGAAAGAGAATATCGATCGATGCTAGATTCCGCGATGTAAGAGTCTTCGTCCGCTATCACATAACATCTTTTAAATCTCTTATCAGTTATCCCAAGCAAGATGAATCAAACGCTAATATCTTTAATTCATTGAGATTTCAACTGACTATCAGTTTTAACATGGTTTCAGCTGTTTTTGCGACCTTTGGAATTGCTTACTATGTCTCCTCACAGCTAGGTTTCATCTCATCTCAGGTAATTGCAAGCTTTCCTTTGACACTTCTAATAATTTATAATATCTCAATATTTCTGCTTAGAGTCTTATGATTGGTTTGGGTGCGGCAATCACTATCATGGTATTGGAGATGATCCTATATATCACTCGAGCAGTGAGGGCAGAGGATCTAACTGAAAACAAGAAGAACGACTAAGGAGTATTAGGGATTCATAAGTAATACTATTGTTGAAGATGAGTTATAAATTTTAGTGAAAGATGTCAGATGTGGTTTCTATTTACATTGTTTGTACAAATATATGTTACTAAGTAAGATACATCAATAAAGGAATCATCCATATTCCCCAAAAGCTTAAGTAGACGACTTAGAACTAATCTTCTTGGGTTTAGTGAAGAACAAATCGCTTTCATTACAGACTTAGACCAAGGAAGTCATTTGATAATTCCTATCGAAGGGCATAAAACTGGAAAGAATAGACTAAAAGAAAGATTGAGACTGACCTGATTTAGCTTTTCTTTGGCTTTATCTCGAATGACCTTAATCTCATCTTCCAGTTTGAAGATATTGGTCGTGGTCTGCTGATATTGTTCAGAGAGAGTTATCATACCTTCCTCAATCTCTGTTGCTGTTTGATTGATTCCGACTAAATGATCCACTCGATATAGAGTTTCATAATAAAATTGAACAATTTCCTGAGCTTTATCATCACTTGTCATTGCATTTGGATCACTTCTCATGGTCTCAAAGATCGTTAACATCATTTTATCCAATGCATCTTCCAGATCATTTACTGAAGCTACGTAATCTGACGGGAACATATCTTCTGTAATGGTAGGAGGCGATGGAGGGGGTGGAGGTGGAGGTGGGGTGCCTGAATCGCTGAAGAGTCGCTCATCAATGTCGTCCATCATCTTTCGCAATCACAATACACTGCATATAAGCTCTCGATAGAGCAGATTCAGTATGAATTGCTCGTTCTTCGCTTTACTCCTTTTATTCATCACGCTTTTGAGTCAGATGATGAGTGGGTATTCTTGGATCTTCCCTGCTAGATTATTGGTGAATAGGATTGTTCAAGGGAAAAGACAAACTCGACTGTTTGGGAGCACTGGGCCAGTGCAAAGGATAGAACGAATTCTTGCAAATCGAGGAGTTGGGACAAGAACGGAAGTTGCCAACATTCTCAAACAAGGTCGAGTTAAAGTCAAGGGAAAAGTTATAAGAAGCGCTGCTGAGAGATTCCCAACAAATACAGAGATTTATCTTGATAACAAACTCATTGAAGAAGTGCGTACTTCCACCTCAAACTTCTAAAATGTCACTAACCCATCTTTAGATTCCTGAAATGGTTGTTTATCATAAGCCAGTTGGTATTCAAAGCACTTACGGAGATCCTTGGCAGCGGCTCAACCTCAACTCCCTCAGAGAACGATTCAGCTATTTCAAATCTCTTCATCCGATTGGAAGATTAGATGCCGATTCATCAGGTTTATTGCTTTTTGGTAGAGATGGTGCTATAACCCAGCACCTTCTCAATCCAAAGAAGAAGATCGAGAGAGAATATGACGTGTTAGTATTAGGTGCAGTTGATTTCCAAAGACTCAAAGAAACGTTATCAAAAGGTATCAATACATCAGAAGGGGTTTTCCCTGCTGCTTTATTCTCGTCACAAACATTCTCTTCCGTACAGGTATAGACTTTAGAAAGCGTAGTAATATCTTGATAACTCGCCCTTGTAATCACAGGATTTGAAGTATTTCAATGACCTAATCGACGCAAGAAATACTACTTTAGCTGCGAATGGTGGAAAGAGTGCTGACCATGTTGATGAAGTAGAGTTGCAGACGATTCGATCAGCAAAGGCTGTGTCATACCTAAGGGTCGCAGTTACTGAGGGGAAGTATCGTATGGTTAGGAGGATATTACATAATTCTGGTCACTCTGTTTGTTTCCTGCGAAGAAGGAGATATGGAAATATTTTACTTCATCCAGATGATGTGGTTAATCCATCTAATGCTTCAGAGCAAAGGTTAGAAGATGTCTGGCCGATCCCATCACTTCTAACAGAGGATGAAGTACGCAAAGTGACAGAAGAAGAGTGGAAGTGGATCCAATCTCTTACGAGGTAAATGAAAGGTGAGAATCAATGTAGGTTTATTGTCCCTCCGATTGGATCTTTCGAGTTGCTTCATTTTGTCGTAAGATGACATCACATATCACTTCATGTATCTCATTTTGAAGCTTTGGTGCTTCGAAGGTATAATAATGAGGTAACTGTGGATGGAAAGCACAAATCATCATCTTCGAAATATTTAAATGATAATAATTTGTTAATATATAATAATAGAAGTTTAATTGTAGTGAATACTTCATTTCATCACAATCATATAGATTTGTGATAGGAGGCTTTGCTCTTCTCATATTCCCTTCAAATACCATAATCATATTTTTCTCAAATTCAAAAAATGATGGTGCATGTTTTGTTCGTTTCCAATCCATAAGTATAAAGGATTGATCAGGTAATCTTCCAACGAAATCAACACTTCCTGCAAGACCTATATTAGGTGCTGCGATGCGCCATTCTGTTCTGAAAGGTTCTATGTTTTCTTTTAACATATATTCTTGAAAAAATTGTTGAAATTGTTTTGTTTCAGGGTTAATACTCTCAGGAGGGACAGGATATCCGTGAAGGATAGATTCAATGTTTTCATGCATCATTGTTCCTTCTGTACGTGCAGTGAGTGAATTAGCATTCCATTTATCTAAAATCTCTTGTAGAGTATACGGTTCTCCATTTTCATGTGTATATTCAGGTCGAGGCCAGTTAAATCCTTTCATCATCTTCTCTGCAACTTCTTCTGCATTAAAAGTCTCGAAATACTGAGAGACGAGTTTGGTGACAGAGTTTCGAAGTGGTTGACCATTATATGTATAGGCGTGTTTTTCAGAATCAAATTGAATAAGATTGTCAATTGGATGTTGATTTCGAATATTAAGTGTAAATACTTTCTCCGCAGCACTTCCACTATTAACAGCTTTTTGAATGAGATATTTCGAATTCACGAGCCTCCTACTTGCTCGCCAAGAATCTACCACTATTGAAGAAAGCAATACCATAATGATAACACCTTTTCTGAGACTAAACTGCTGTGAGATTATTCTATCAATCAAGCCATCCATCACACAATTCATTGAGATGAAGTCTTACACAATTCCTTAAAAGTCTTTTACGGAAATGTCTAATGTAGTGCAAGTTAGAATTCAAAAACAACTGAAATGAAACTACTTCTATCACCACGATTACTTGCGATGATCACATTCCTACTTCATGGGAGTGTTGTTGTTTCATATTTTTTACCAAATTTCTTTTTATCAAGTGCAAGAGGGAGAGGTTTTGAATTAAACCTGGGAAAACACGAGAAGGTTCAAAAGTCGCAAGCTTATGGTGCACAAGGAGAGGATTTCATATGGGAATCTCTCCGAAGGGATGCAGCTACAGGTAAAAGAACTCTAACGTTTGCCATTTTAAGCATTTTCATGATGCTGGGTGTGTAGAAGCGGCACAAGAGCCTATTTTGGCAAGTTTTCTGCATGCATCAGTATTATCACAACCAACACTTGAAAGGTCATTAGCTTTCCATTTATCCAATTTATTAGCTTCCCCTGCAATGATTAGTACCCAGTTACAAGCTCTCTTTCTCGAGGCGTCAGAGAATTCAAGTTCTTTCCGAGATTCACTGCGATTAGATATTCTTGCTGTGAAGACCAGAGATCCTGCGGTCAAGTCTTACACTGATATATTCCTTTATTTCAAAGGTTTTCACGCATTACAAACTCATCGAGTTGCTCATTGGCTTTGGAAAAACAATCGACAGACTCTAGGTGAGCTTATTTCCTCTTCTTCTTTATCATTTATCAACATTGACATGTATTGCCTATTTAGCGCTGTTTCTTCATAGTCGAGCCAATGCAGTCTTCCAGATTGATATTCATCCAGGGGCGAGATTAGGAACAGGGATATTAATCGATCATGGTACAGGGGTGGTGATCGGGGAGACGGCGATAGTTGGGGATAATGTGTCTATGTTACATAAAGTGACACTTGGAGGCACCGGACTGAAGACTGGGCGTCGCCACCCTACAATCGGTGATGGAGTATTGTTAGGAGCTGGATCCACGTTGCTAGGACCAATCAAAGTGGGCCACGGCGCGAATATCGGAGCTAGCTCCATGGTCATAGGAGATGTACCTAATTCAGCTGTTGCAGTGGGAGTTCCAGCCAAAATTATCTTACGTAAATCAAATGAAAGTTCTTTTTCACCAGCATTAACGATGGAAACCAATGCTTTGTACTTTGATATATAAATAGAAGAAAGAGGATGGAAGTTCCTTGTTGCTTTGTAGAGATTATTATTGTTAAATTTCGTTTATCTTTTTTTTCTTTTTAAGTTGCGTCTGCCTTTTATTGCAATCAATTAACATACTATTGCAAGTTAGATTGATTCTAATAGGTTAGAAATGGATATATCCTCTATTAAATATTAACATAGAAGAAACCCTCTTAATATCCTTATGTTTCTTATCTTACAAATATAATAAAACCATTTCAAATCATTCCTTTCATTTATAGGATACACCATTCGTCACAGGAGAGAGCTTTGTAATACCATTCATATATGGTATCAACTTGTCAGGGATTGTTACACTTCCGTCAGCTTCTTGATAATTCTCTAAGATCGCAATCAATGCTCTGAAACGAAGTAAGGATAAACTCAAAAGACATTCAAAACCATAAGAATCCTTCTTACCTTCCAATCGCAACACCTGAGCCGTTTAATGTATGAGGAGAGACATTAGATTTGGATTCTTCTTTTCGATATCGTAGTTTCATTCGCTTTGCTTGGAAGTCATAGCAGTTCGAGCACGATGAGATCTCACGATATGCCTGTTGTCCAGGAAGCCATACTTCAAGATCATAACAGATTCTCGCAGAGAAGCCTGTATCTCCACTACACAGTAGGACCTTACGATATGGAAGGTTCAAGGATTTCAATAGTTCCTCTGCATCGTTTGTCAGTGCTTCATGCTCTGTCTGGGAAGTCTCAGGGGTACAGATCTTCACTAATTCAACCTTTAAGAATTGATGTTGGCGCAATAAACCTCTTGTATCTTTACCATGTGAGCCTGCTTCAGCTCTGAAGGAAGGAGACAGACTTACAAGGCGGAGGGGTAAATCAGTGCTGTTTAACAAGCGATCTCTGAAGAGATTCGTCACAGGGACTTCTGCAGTTGGGATGAGGAAAGCATCCTCCCCCGCAACATTATGATTGACTTTGAATAAATCGTCTTCAAACTTTGGCAGTTGTCCAGTGCCTTTAAGAGTCGAGCGAGAGACAATATAAGGGACCGCGACTTCTGTGTATCCTCGATTAACGTGAAAATCTAGGAAATACTGTCCCAGCGCTCGTTCTAAACGCGCAACTTGACCAACAAGAACACTAAACCTCGCGCCAGAGATTTTTGCAGAGGCATCAGAGTCTAACCCTCCGAGACCTCGAGCGATGTCATCATGCCATCTATAGTGATCCCCTACCTTCCGCCGCTCCTCACCCCATGAGACTACAACTGGATTTTCCGTGTCATCTTTACCAAATGGAACTCTATAGAAAGAATCAAAAATGAGATGATGAGTTTATTCAAGCACTACCTATCATCCAAGAGGTTTGGCACTAATAATAAAATATCCTCTATTTCCTTTTCTACTTCAACCAATTCTAAATCAGCCTTCTCAGCAGCTTTATTCGCATTTTCTACCTCTAATTTCAACTTTTCAGCTTCTTCTTTTTTCCCTTTAGCAAACAAAGCCCCAATATCTTTACTCAACTTCTTTCGAGTGTTTCTTGCAGAATCTCCTTCAGATATCAAATGATTTCGACGTGTTCGTAACTCAGGAATCTTATCTACTTGATTTATTAGCTCTTCACTTGCAAATCTTGCTTGTAAATGAGTTTTTACTAGATCTAATTGTGTTCCCAGAAGGTTGACGTCAATGCTTAGACCATTGGAAGGAGGTCTTTGATGAGAGGCGAAACACCGGAGACTTGGTCGATTGAGAATTGTCCCAAATCTCGAGAACCGAGAGAACATTTGGATTGGAAGGAAGAAGTGGAAGTAGAGGAGAAGTGAAAGGAGAAGTCTTTTGTTTTGTTGTTGCATGTTTCTTTTCTCCGCTTCTCAAAACCAGGACACAGAGTGTGTTTTGCTTAATCAAAAGTCTTCTTTTAAGAGGTTTTTCTTAGAATTGCTGATTTTCTAAGAAAACGAGATTTCTATGATTCAAAATTACCTAAAACTGGCTCACGAAGTGTGACTGTTGAGCTGAGTTAACATTGGACTTGAGACGAGCTCTTCAAAGTGTGTGTAATTCAAAGAGATTTCTTTTTTGAGGTTGAGAGTTGTGAGGTTAGCATGAAGCATTGTTACTCTTCTTGGAATTTCATCAGTTGGGTGCTTCTCATCTTTTCCTGTCTAACCGAGTCAAGAAGGATTTTGAAGACACAACATCTCGAATTTGACTCTAAGGAGGTTAATTTAACGTCTTACAGGAGCATTGACTCAACTGAAGATCTTAGAAGGAAGCTCTTCTCCTTCAAGCGAAGTCTTCTATTACCTCCATCTGATATCGGCATCAAAGATCCATCAGAACACAAAGTTACCTCTTTACCTGGCTTGAAAGCGAATCTAGATTTTGTTCATTATGCAGGATTAATTCCTCTTGATGCAAATAAGAATCACAATATCTTCTATTGGCTCATTGAAAGTCCCATTGACGCCGCGAACAAACCACTTGTCATTTGGTTGAATGGCGGTCCTGGTTGCTCCTCGATGGATGGACTATGGTTAGAACTAGGTCCATTTCGCCTTGATGAACGTCAATCAGTACGGATTAACCCTCATAGTTGGCATAATGCGGCTAACATGTTGTTTGTTGATCAACCGGTTGGTACAGGGTTCTCATTCACTAAATTGAAGAATGGTTATGCTAAAAATGATGAAAGTATTAATCATCATTTTTATTTATTTTTAATTAATTTTTTCCGTTTACATCAAAGATATCTTCTAACTTCTTCTTCAGGCACTTCTTATAAGAAAACCCGTCCGATCTTCTTTACTGGTGAATCTCATGCTGGTCATTTTATTCCAACTATTGTCAAGTATTTACTCGAGAAGAATGATGAACTCATCTCAACATCTAATAATAACAATAATAACAATAATAACAATAATATATTCTTTAACATCGCTGGAATAGCTCTCGGCAATCCTTGGATTGACCCGTACAATCAATATAATCCAGCCGAGTTTGCTCATGGACTTGGTCTATTAACGCGAGGACAAGTCAATAAACTACAAGAACAAGAGATAAAGTGTCAGCGACTAATTCAGTCGGGCAACTTCAACAGTAATATGTGTATGTCACTATTAGATCATGTTGTCGATTCCATCTCACCATCAGGACATCATAAAGTATTAATGTATGATGTTCGAAAGTTCTTAATGAATCCAAATCTGTTCCCTATTGGACATGAAAATGTTGAAAGTTATTTAAATCGTCGTGAAGTTAAACAATCCATCCATACAATAGAAACACCACATCTTTATCAAGAATGTACTGATCCACCATATTTTGCATTAACCCATCAAGATGGTAAAGGTGTAATGAATGAAATAAGATATTTATTAGATATTAAAAAAATTGATATATTAATATTTAATGGTCAATATGATTTAATCTGTAATCATTTAAATATTGAATATTCATTAGATCATTTTAATTGGACGGGTATGAATGAATGGTTAAGTAATAAACCATCGATATGGAGTATTAATAAGAAACCTGTTGGATATGTTCGTAAAGCAAAGAATTTACAAACACTTTTAGGTAAGCTATCACTTCTTCTTTGTTGTTTTTCATTCTTTTATGGTCTTTCTTGTTGTTTTGTAGTGATGGATGCTGGCCATATGGTTCCAATGGATGTTCCTGAAATTGCTTTAAAGATGTTTACTACTTTCATTCAAAAAGGTAGTTTTCGATCAGGTGAAGGACGTGTTGGTGTTTCTCCTAGAGGTGCAGAAGTACCATCAGAGCAAACACAACGCGGAAATCAATAGTATTAATCCACATCAATTAGCTTTCTTTTGTAATTAGACTTTACTGTTTCTTAATCATTCTGGAAACGAGTATTGAATAATAGTAGTCTTAATAAATGTTTTGACCTCTCAATCAATGAGTAGTATTGGAGAATTTTAGTTCAATTTAGAGAGATTTTATGTGATGTATTTCAATGTTATCATTTGTCTTGAATAACTAATAACAAAAGGCAGCCAAACAAAAAGAGACAAGACAACCCTCTTCTCTTTCATTGTTACAGTAATCTACTGTTGAAACTCTACTAACAACTAGAACAAAATTTGAACTAACTAAGCTATAACAAAGCCGCTTCCCCAAAGAAAAGACACGAGAGAATAATATTCATGAGATGAGCTTATGAATAAACTGGGTCATGGGCCTATAGTCGACGAAAGAAGGAAATAAGATAAGGCAGCGGGGATTAAAGAAAATCAATCCAACTTACCATGTGCAGTGAATGAGGAGGGTAGAAGCGATGAGTAGGACTATAATGTAAGAAGTGACCCACTTCACTCATATAAAGATCAGCGTATCTTCGAATAGCATATGCATAGAGCGATGTATGACCATCAGTGCGAAACATACTCCCAAATTGTGGGTTAAATAAGAGAGATAACTCGGTATTGATCGAGTGTAATTCATCTTCAATTAATTTGATTAATTCATGATTTTCATTATATTGAAAACTTCCCCCAGCTATATGCTTTGCGTAGTTATGAAGGTTTTCGTTGCTTTTCACAGACTCTGAAGATGAAGGATGATCTTCATTCATAATCACTTTCGTGAATGGCACATTATGAGAGGCAATCTCCTCATACGAAGAAAACATCGCTAACTGTAAATCTGTAAGCATATTTCTTAAAGTAGATCTTAAATAATGTAATTCATTGAATAATTCATCAGATTGAATATCAACTTCTCGATCTAACTCATTGATAATACCGGCTGTATGCCAACCAAATCTCTTCTTTGCTTCGACTAAATCCGCTCCTAAATTATCTCCGACGTATAAAATTTCTGCATCTGACCAGGTTTTCAGTTTCTGGAGTGCATGGACAGAGCCATGGACGTATACTTCACCTGGATTGATCGAGTTAACAGGATTAGGTAATGGGCGATCAAACTCAGTGTTCCACTGTCTCAGTGGCTTCTTTGAAGAAAAGAACGAAGGTTTACTTGAAGCACAAATAATAACATCAAATAGCTCTTTCCAATCAGAGGTCTTCAAGGCAGGGTTGGGAGAAGAAGGAGAACTTAATCCCATAGCATAAGACAAAGCTTTGTCAGCATAATGATAACCACTATCGAATGAAATGAATGTATATGATAAGAAAAAATAGAATAATTAAACTGCTCCTAACTTACCTGTTGGTACAAAGGAACAGTTTCTTCCCTGCTTTACGAAAGTGAAGCAAGAGTTCAATGAGTTGAGGATTATACTTGGCATAACGATCAAAGTCTTGGATGACAGCATTATGCATCGCTCCTGACACATGCACATCTCGAATAGCAGCTTGAACATCATCAACAATGGCTGTTGGGGAGTACTGCTCTCCTTTATGTTGTTTTCGATGCTCAAAGACTTCTATTGCATCAGCAATTAAACAAGCTTCTGCCATAGAAAACAAGTCATTGACAGGTCTCATGGTCGATAAATCATCAAAAGAAATGTGTCTCGAGGTACCATAGAATTCTTTCATCTCAGTTGCGGTAATCTGTCGCTTTCCCTTGTAGCAATACCTTCGCTGCACTCGCTGGAGATAATTCAACTTCACTAGAACACCGTATCTAGAGTCAACAGACAATCCTCTAATTGCAAATTCTGGGTCAAAGAAGCAGGTTTTAAGTTCAACAGGGTAATCATAGGAGGTAACAAGGGTATCTCTGGCCATAGTGAAGATCAGGTGCTGAAGCTCAACAGTATATGGTACAAGAGTGTAGTCCAGATCGAAACCAATCACATTTATATCACCTAAATTTAAATAATTATTCGCAAATACACGTGATTTCTGAGGTGAATAAGCTGATCGAAAGGGTTGTTGTAATTTATGGTTATATTTCGCAAGAATACTTCGCGTTTTATCACACAATGGAGCAGAAAAGGTTCTTTGCCCAACCAAAATAGTCTGAATATTTTCAGAAACTCTCGATATCCAACGAGTTGAGGCAGGACTGGACATTATTCAGGCTCTGAAATGGTAATAGATGGTTTCAAGAGAAAGAAGATGGAACAAAAAGAATACCGGCA
>VFQN01002392.1_pt1 | contig 29057 bp, 22 predicted proteins | sample 3512371 | NCBI WGS metagenome assembly VFQN01 (sample SAMN10412370, study PRJNA504923) | tailings metagenome | isolation source: Replicate 2 from Balatoc abandoned mine | place: Philippines: Itogon, Benguet | collected 2017-08-28
ACGTACATCGCGACGCGCCAGGCGAAGGTGAGATCGGTCATTTCCTGTGCGGTCGGCGCGCGCTGGGTCACCACCTTGAGGCGACCTTCCAGCGATTCCGGCTCGTCCGCTGTCTGGATCAGCAGACCGGAGCCGACCCGCTTCACGTCGTGCAGGTTGCGACCACGCGACCAGGCGGTCGCACCCTTGGGGTCGACGCCGTCGAGCGGGATCTGCAGCACGCGCACATTGACCTTGGCGGCCAGCAGTTTCAGCGCGTCGGCGGTGAAGGCGGGCGCCATCAGCACTTCGACGAACTGGCCGCTGACCGCTTCGGCAGTGGCCGCATCAACCGGCGTGTTGAAGGCGATGATGCCGCCGAAGGCCGAGGTCGGATCGGTGGCGAAGGCCTTGCGGTAGGCTTCCAGCGGGGTCGCACCGAGCGCCACGCCGCAGGGGTTGGCGTGCTTGACGATGACGCAGGCGCCGCTGTCGAAGCTCTTCACGCATTCCCAGGCGGCGTCGCCGTCGGCGATGTTGTTGTACGACAGTTCCTTGCCCTGCAGTTGTTTCGCGCTCACCAGCGAACCCGGCGCCGGGTATAGGTCGCGGTAGAAGGCGGCGCGCTGGTGCGGGTTCTCGCCGTAGCGCAGGTCCTGGATCTTGACGAAGCGGCCGTTGGATTGGGCCGGGAATTCGGCGCGCGTGCCATCGGCGTTCAGTGCCGACAGGTAGTCGCTGATTGCGGCGTCGTAGTTCGAAATGCGGTTGAAGGCGGCGACCGACAGCGCGAAGCGGGTGGCGTCGGACAGCGCGCCGTTCGCGCGCAGTTCGTCCAGCACGCCCGCGTACTGCGAGGCGTCGGTCAGCACGCCGACACCGCGCCAGTTCTTGGCTGCCGAACGCACCATGGCCGGGCCGCCGATGTCGATGTTCTCGATCGCGTCTTCCAGCGTGCAGCCAGCCTTGGCCACCGTCGCCTCGAACGGGTACAGATTCACCACCAGCAGATCGATGGTCGGAATGTCGTGTTCCGCCAGCGCCTGCATGTGGGCCTCGACTTCGCGCCGGGCGAGCAGGCCGCCGTGGATGCGCGGGTGCAGCGTCTTGACGCGGCCATCCAGCATTTCCGGGAAGCCGGTGTGGTCGGCCACCTCGGTCACCTTCAGGCCGGCATTGGCCAGAAGCGATGCGGTGCCGCCGGTGGACAGCAGTTCGATGCCAAGCCCGGTCAGGGCGGTGGCGAATTCAACGATGCCGGTTTTGTCGGATACGCTGATCAATGCACGCTGTACTTTCATGCGCCGTTCCAGTGGGAGGTTGAGGAATTCGGTGGGCGGTGCCGGGGCGCCGCTCAGATCATGCCGTGGTCGGTGAGCTTGCGCCGCAGCGTGTTGCGGTTCATGCCGAGCATGTCGGCAGCGCGCGTCTGGTTGCCTTCGGCTTCGCGCATCACCACCTCGAGCATGGGGCGCTCCATCTGGCGCAGTACCATGTCATAGATGTCGCTCGGCGCTTCGCCATCCAGATCGCGGAAATAACGTTCCAGCGAGTGCCTCACGCACTCGGCAATATCACTGCGTCCGCTCATGGCGGCGTCTCCCTGATGGTCCGTCCCGATGCTGCGCCGTGTTCGGGCGCTCAGGCGGCCAGTACCTGCGTCTCGTCTTCGGTGGATTCCGGCTCGTAGGCGAGCCTGTCGTTGTCGGCCGCCATGCGACCGAAGAATTCGTCGATGGCCGCCAGCTGCGCGGTCGTGCCTTCGAGCTGGTTCATCGCGTGGCGGAAGGCGGCGGAACCGACCAGGCCCTTGGTGTACCAGGATATGTGCTTGCGGGCGATGCGCACGCCGCTGTCGATGCCGTAGAAGCCGTACAGGTCTTCGATGTGCTCGCGGCAGACGCGATGGATTTCCGACACTTCGGGCGGCGCCAGCAGTTCGCCGGTGGCGAGGAAGTGTTCGATCTCGCGGAAGATCCACGGCCGGCCCTGGGCGGCGCGGCCAACCATGACGCCGTCGGCGCCGCTGATCGCCAGAACCTCACGCGCTTTCTGCGGCGTCGTGATGTCGCCGTTGGCGATCACCGGAATGTTCACTGCGGCCTTCACCGCGCGGATGGTGTCGTACTCGGCGTGGCCGGTGTATTGGTCGGCGCGCGTGCGGCCATGGATGGCCAGCGCGCGGATGCCGCACTGCTCGGCCACGCGCGCCAGCATCGGTGCGTTCTTGTTGTCGCGGTTCCAGCCGGTGCGCATCTTCAGCGTGACCGGGGTGTCCGGCACCGCCTTGACCACCGCCTCCAGGATGCGCTCGACCAGCGGCTCGTCCTGCATTAGCGCCGAACCGGCCATCACGTTGCAGATCTTCTTCGCCGGACAGCCCATATTGATGTCGATGATCTGGGCGCCGCGGTCAACGTTGTGGCGGGCGGCGTCGGCCATCATCTTCGGGTCGGCGCCGGCGATCTGCACCGAGATCGGTGCCACCTCGCCGTCGTGGTTCGCGCGGCGCTGCGTCTTCGCGCTGCCATAGAGCAGGGAATTGGACGTGACCATTTCCGACACGGCCAGTCCGGCACCCAGCTTCTTGCACAGCTGGCGGAAGGGTCTATCGGTCACGCCGGCCATGGGCGCGACGAAAAGGTTGTTCCGCAGGTTGAAGCCGACGAACTGCATGGTGGGTGGGGACGGTATACGGACGGGCAGGGGCGCGATTCTACCCCGATGCGGCGGTGCAGAGAAAATCTGCAGCGAAGCCCGCCGGTGGCAGGGCGTATCCGGGGAGCTCAGTCGAGCCCGGCTATCGCGAAGGCGCGGTCAAGATCGGCGTCCAGATCGGCGCGTGCCGCCAGCAGCGCCTCGACGTCGCGCGCCAGCGTATCGGTGGCGACCGCTTCCGGCGGCAGTTGGCGGCCGAAGTTTTCCGTACCGCCCGTGCCCAGCATCCGCTCCAGCATGCGGTGTCCGAGCGCCGCCTTGAAATGCCCGCCTTCCCAGTACCAGTGCGTGACGCTGTGCCGGTCGCCCGGCGGCGGCACCGCTTCCGCCGTTTCAGGCGTGACGGCGACGAAATCCCACAGCCTGACGTTCGCACCCTGCGCAGCGGCGGCATGGACCGTGTCAGCCAGCGCCTGCTTCCATGCGGCGACTTCGTCCATCAAGCCTGCCCGGTGCAGCGTGCCGAGGATGTGCGCGTGGTAGGGGTAGGTGAAGCACTCGACGCGGATGTCGTGCTGGTCGGCCAGTTCGAGCAGGCGGCGCAGTGCGATGAAATCGGCCGTCGCATCGAGCCGCGACGGCCAGCGGTGAGCACCGATGCGACGGGCGTTTTCGGCGGCGCGCTGACGGAACAGCGGCGCGTAGCCTTCGCGCGCAGCCATGCCTTCGTAGTCGCGCAGCGGGTTGAAGCCGTCGTCGCGCAGCGTCGCCGCGTGAGGGTCGTGTTGCGCGCGCAGCGTGAGCAGACTGTCGCCGAGCGCTGACAGAGTGATCACGCTCTGCAACCGCGTCACACGCTGCTGCGCCCACAGGTCGTCGCGCGGCCGCCAGTCGGTGCGGCGCAGCGGTTCGGCGTTCAGCAGATCGAACAGTTCCAGCCCGACCAGCAGCAGATGCGGGCGATGTCCGGCAGTCAGCAGCGCTTCGAGCTGGCGCACCTGGGCGGTCAGGCGGGCTCCCGGTTCCGCCAGATTGAAGGGCCGGCGCGCGAGCGCGACGACGCTGCCGTGAGTCGGGTCCATACCGATGTCGGCGCGCGAGTTGCCGAGGATGAGAGCGTCCGGCCGGTGGCGCAGCGCGCGTGCCAGTTTCAGCTCGCCGATCGCCCGCTCGGGACGGATCTTGACCGCGTTCACACCGTCGATGCGCACCAGCCCGTGCAGTCCCCACGGGTCGATGAAGGCGTTGTACAGTGCGACCGCAGCCAGCGACAGCGCCAGCGTGAGGAGCCACAGACGGGCGAAGCGGCGGCGCGGCGTCATGGTCAGAACTGGAAATAGAGGAACTCGGACGGCCGCGACAGCGCCAGCACGCACAGCGTGCTGGCCAGGCCCAGTCCGATCGCCCAGCGCGGGCGCAGCGAAAAGTGCAGGCTGCCGCGCAGCGGCCGCACCCGTTCGATCGCCGGCCTGAGCCGCGCATGGATCTGCTGCGTGTTCGGGCAGGCGAAGGCGATCACGGCCGCCACCGTCACCCAGCACCAGGTGCTGACGAACTGTTCGCCGCCGCCGCCGTAGAACTCGATGCCCAGATCCAGCAGCAGCGGCTTGAGCGGACCGAGGCGCAGCCCGATCGCCTCCGGCAGGCCGATGCCGTGCGCACCCGCCATGCCGGCCAAGAGATCGAACGCGACCGGCAGGCTGGTGGCGCGGAAGAACACCCAGGCGACGACCACGGCGACGAAGGTGAGCAGCACGGCGAGCGGTCGCGGCAGCCGGAACATCGACGACCAGGCGTGCTGGATGCACAGATAGGCGCCGTGCAGGCCGCCCCACAGCAGGAAGTTCCAGCCGGCGCCGTGCCACAGGCCGCCGAGCAGCATGGTCACCATCAGGTTGCCGTAGCGGCGCAGCGGCCCGTGCTTGTTGCCGCCGAGCGGGATGTAGAGATAGTCGCGCAGGAAGCGCGACAGCGTCATGTGCCAGCGCCGCCAGAAGTCGGAAATGGTGGCTGCCTTGTAGGGCGAATCGAAGTTCAGCGGCAGCTTGACGCCGAACAGCCGCGACAGGCCGATGGCCATGTCCGAATAGCCGGAGAAGTCGAAGTAGAGCTGGAAGGTGTAGGCCAGCACGCCGCCCCACGCCACCAGCAGGCCGGGTTCGCTGCTGCGGTCGAATACCGTGCCGGCCAGCGGTGCCAGGTTGTCGGCGAGCAGCACCTTCTTCGCCAGGCCGAACACGAAAATGCTGCCGCCGATCAGGAAATTGTTCAGATGCGGTCGGAAATTCCGGGCCTTTTCGAACTGCGGCATCATTTCGCCGTGATGCAGCACCGGCCCGGCGATCAGGTGCGGAAAATAGGTCACGAACAGCGTGTAGCTGATCAGCCGCGTCTCATGCACCTTGCCTGCCCAGGCGTCGACCAGGAAGGCGATCTGCGTAAAGGTGAAGAACGAAATGCCCAGCGGCAGCACGATTTCGGGCACCGGCAGGCCCAGGTCGGCCATCCGGTTGGCGGTGTCGATGAACAGCGCGCTGTACTTGTAGCCGACCAGCAGCGCGAGGTCGGCTGTGATGCCCAGTGCCAGCAGGCGGCCCGCGGCCGGCGTGCCGGCGCGGGTCGCGATGGCGCGCCCGGTCAGGTAGTTGAACAGGATGGAGCCGATCAGCAGCGGCAGGTAACGCGCGTCCCACCAGCCGTAGAAGAACAGCGACGCCAGCGCCAGCCAGCCCGCTGCCAGCGTGACCGAACGCCGTCCGAGCAGGAAATAGCCGACCAGCGTGATGGGCAGGAAGGCGAACAGGAAGGCGTAGGAGTTGAACAGCATGCGCAGCCGGCGGGCATGGGGTGCGCGGATTCTAGGGGCCGGCCGGCGGCGCGGCGAGGAACTGCGTCCTTACCGCGCTGCTGCCGGCACTTACCAGCCCCGCGCGCCGAACATCATGCGCCGGCCGATGAACTGGCGCGCCGGCGGACAGGCGTCGAGCAGGGCGAGCGCGGCGCCGCGGGCGTGACCGGCGAGCGGGCCGAGCAGCGGGTGGCCGGCACCGATGCCGAAGATGCGCACCAGCGCGTCGGTGAAACCGCCGGTGGCCGCGCGGTCGGTGCGACGCAGCCGGCCGTAACGTTCGAGCACTTCGGCAATGTCGCCCTCACCGCGCGCCAGCACCGGCAGCAGGCACTCGGCCAGCTGGCCGACGTCGCGCAGTGCGAGGTTCAGCCCCTGGCCGGCCACCGGGTGCAGCGTCTGGGCGGCATTGCCCAGCCACACCTGATGTCCGCGTACGACGTCGGCGCGCATGCGCAGCGTCAGCGGCCAGGCGCTGCGCGGGCCCAGCGCGGAGAACTGCACCCGGCCGCCGAGCGCGTCGGACAGGCGGGCGAGGAACTGCGCATCCGGCTCGTCGCGCAGTGCGCTGGCTTCGGCCACGGCACAGGTGAATACGACGGCGTAGTCGCGGCCACAGGGCAACAGCGCGACCGGACCGTCCGGCGTGAATCGTTCGTAGGCGACGTGACCGTGCGGACGCATCGGCGTGGCCAGCGCGATCACCGCGTGCTGGCCGTAGTCGCGGCTGCGCGCCAGCGCCTCGTCGTCGGCGATGCGGCCTTCGCACCAGATCAGCACTCGTGTGGCGAAGGTGCCGGCGGCGGTGTCGACCTGGACAAGGTCTCCGTCCTCACGGGCGCCGGTGACGGCGAGCTCGTGTCGCACATCGAGCCCGAGCGCCTGCGCGCGGCTGCGCAAGGCACGCACCACGGTACCGGCGCGCGCGACGTGGCCCAGCGCGTCGAGGCCGTAGTCGGCGGCGCGCAGTTCGGTGCGGCCGAAATGACCGCGCTGCGAAATGTGGATGGTGCCTATCGGCGTCGCATCGGCGCTTGGCCAGGCCTGCAGCGTGCGCAGGATGTCGCGCGAGCCGGCCGACAGCGCGATCACCCGCGTGTCTTCCAGCGCACGCTCGGCCGGGCCGGCGTCGGCCACGACCACCCGCAGGCCGGCTGCACGCAAGGCGCAGCCGGCTGCCAGCCCGACCGGTCCGGCGCCGACGATAAAGGCATCGAGCGGCGGAGCAACGACGACCTCGCTCATCCGCGCGCCTCGGCCATCACGGCTTCGATGTCGGCGATGGTCTTGGGTGCGGCCGCGGTGTAGATGTCGCAGCCGTCGGCGGTGACGATGACGTCGTCCTCGATGCGGATGCCGATGTTCCAGAAGGCCTCCGGCACGTCGTCGGCCGGGCGGATGTAGCAGCCGGGCTCGACCGTCAGCACCATGCCGGCTTCAAGCGTGCGCCACTCGTTCGGGCCGCCGCCGCGCGGGCGGTACTCGCCGGCGTCATGCACGTCCATGCCCAGCCAGTGGCCGGTGCGGTGCATGTAGAAGCGGCGGTAATCGCCCTTGTCGATCACTTCGTCGAGCGAACCCTTGAGCAGGCCGAGGTCCAGCATGCCCTGCGCCAGCACCTTGACCGCGGCGTCGTGGTAGTCGATGAAACGCGCGCCCGGCTTCACTTCGGCGAAGGCGGCGGTCTGTGAATCCAGCACCAGCTGGTAGACGTCGCGCTGTGCCGCGTTGAAGCGGCCGCTGACCGGCCAGGTGCGGGTGATGTCCGAGGCGTAGCCGCCCAGTTCGCAGCCGGCGTCGATCAGCAGCAGGTCGCCGCCGTGCAGTTCTGCGTCGTTCGACACGTAGTGCAGTACGCAGGCGTTGGCGCCACCGGCGACGATGGAACCGTAGGCCGGCGCTTCCGAACCGCTGCGGCGGAATTCGTGCAGGATTTCCGCCTCGATCTCGTATTCCATCGCACCGGGGCGGGTGGCCTGCATCGCGCGCCGGTGGGCGCGGGCGGAAATGTCGGCGGCGCGGCGCATCAGCGTCTGTTCGTGCAGGTCCTTGATCAGTCGCATGTCGTCCAGCGGCTGGCGGATGTCCAGCAGCTCGGACGGCGCCTGGCGGCCGGCGCGCACCTGGGCGCGCACGGCGTTCAGTGCGGCCATCATGCGCTGGTCCCACGCTGCGTCCTCGCCGATCACGTAGTGCAGGCGCGGCTGGTTGGCCAGCAGTTCGGGCAGCTTCGCGTCCAGTTCGCCATATACGTGGGCTTCGTCGAAGCCGAATTTCTCGCGCGCTGCGTCGGGGCCGTGGCGCCAGCCGTCCCAGATTTCCCTTTCCTCGTTCTTTTCGCGGCAGAACAGGATGCTGCGCGGGCTGTCGCCGGCGACCAGCACCAGCACCGCTTCCGGCTCGGCGAAACCGGTCAGGTAATAGAAGTAGCTGTCGTGGCGGTAGCCGTAGTGGGTGTCGCGGTTGCGCGCGCGTTCGGGGGCGGTGGCGATGACGGCCACGCCCGATCCCATGCGTTCGATCAGGCGGGCGCGGCGTTCGGAATAGGGATGCATGTCGGGTTCCGGCTTTCGTTCAGGACGTGAGTTTAGGGCTTCCGGCGCCGGAAACGTTCTGTTGCAGGCCGGCCAGGGCAGTTAAGGGCCGGTTAATCTTCAGCCGCGAGCATGCCTCCATCGAAAAGGAGGCAAGCGATGCCGCACACCGCCGCGCTGATTGCACTGACCCCGCTGCAGGCCCGTTCCGGAGGCGCCGCGTCGCTGCGCGCCTGCGTGATCGGGTTGCGCATGCCGGACGAAGAGGGCGAACCCGTTCTGGAAGTGGTCGGCCACGGCCACCCGGCGAGGGCCTCGCTCGAACGTTTCATCGCCGGCTGCTTCTTCCGCAGCTACGGCGCGGTGATCCGGCATTTCGCCGACACCCTGCTCGGCGTGCGCGGGGCCGACGGCCAGTGGCAGGCGGCGCTCGGCTATTCGCTGCCGGTGGCAAGACCGCATGTGTTCGTCGAACAGTATCTGGACCTGCCGCTCGAACAGGCGCTGTCGGCGGTGCTGCGCGAGCCGGTTGCGCGCTCGGCGCTGGCCGAGGTCGGCAATATGGCGGCGACGTCGGCCGGCATGGGGCGGCAACTGATCGCGCTGGCCACCCGCCACCTGTACGCGCGCGGTCTCGACTACGTGGTGTTCACTGCCACCCGCGCGCTGGCCAATTCCTTCGTCCGCCTCGGCATACCCATTTTCCCGGTGGCGCCGGCTGATCCGGCACGGCTGCACGACGGCGAGGACGGCTGGGGGACGTATTACCGCAACAGCCCGACCGTCATGGTCGGCCGTATCGTCAGCGGCCTGCACACCGTGGGCGAGCAGGCGGCATGAGCGGCGAACAGCTGTCGCCCTCCGTGGCCGGTCGCGACGGCGTGCTCGACGCCGCCGCAGTGGCCGCGCGCGTCGACGCACTGTCGCGCGCACTGCGCGCGCACGACGGTGAGGTCGTCGCGCTGCTCGCCGACAATGGTCCTGACTGGCTGCTGGCTGACCGCACGGTGCGCATGGCTGGCCGCGTGCTGCTGCCGCTGCCCACCTTCTTCACCGACGACCAGTGCCGGCACGCGCTCGACGCCGCCGGTGCGCGCCTGCTGCTGACCGACGACGCCGCGCGGGCCGCAGCGCTGGGCGCTGAGCGCGTCGCGCCGATGGCGGTTGGCGCGCTGTCGCTGTTCGGCCGCAACGATGTGGCCGGGGTGGCGCTGCCGCACGGCACTGCCAAGATCACCTTCACCTCGGGCACCACCGGCCAGCCCAAAGGCGTGTGCCTGAGCACGGAGCAGCTGTCGGCGGTGAGCGTGTCGGTCGCCGGTATCGCGCGCGAACTCGGCATCCGCCGCCATCTCTGCATGCTGCCGCTGGCCGTGCTGCTGGAGAACGTCGCTGGCGCCGATGCGGCCTGGCTGGCCGGCGCGCAGTGTGTCGTGCCGCCGCTGGCCGAAGTCGGCCTCAGCGGCTCCAGCCGTTTCGACCCGCGTGCGGCGTTGGCAGCGCTCGAGCGCTGGCAGCCGGACAGCCTCATCCTGCTGCCGCAGATGCTGACCGCGCTGGTGGCGGCGGTCGACGCCGGCCTGCCGGCGCCGCGCGGCCTGAAACTGGTCGCGGTCGGCGGCGCGCGCGTGTCGCCCGACCTGATCGAGCGCGCGCGCGCGCTCGGCATTCCGGCCTGCGAGGGCTACGGCCTGTCGGAGGCCGGGTCGGTGGTCGCGCTCAATCTGCCGTCGGACCCGCCGGGCGCGGTCGGGCGGGTGTTGCCGCATCTGCGTGTCGAACTGTCGGCACGCGGCGAAATCCTGGTCGACGGGCCGCGGCTGCCCGGCTATCTCGGTGCGCCGGCGCTGCCCGACGGACCTCTGCCGACGGGCGACATCGGCCGCCTCGACGCCGACGGCCGGCTGCACGTGACCGGCCGCCTGAAGCACCAGATCATCACCAGCTTCGGTCGCAACGTGTCGCCCGAATGGCCGGAAGCCGAACTGCTCGCCTCGCCCGCGGTGGCGCAGGTGGTCGTGTTCGGCGAGGCGCGGCCGACGCTTGCCGCAGTCATCGTGCCGCGCGGCGATCTGCCGGACGCGGCGCTCGATGCCGCGGTCGCCGCCGCCAACGCACGGCTGCCCGACTACGCACGCATCGGCGTCTACCTGCGCGCCGATTCCCCCTTTTCCCCCGCCAACGGTCTGGCGACCGACAACGGCCGCGTGCGCCGTGACGCGGTGTGGACCTGCTACGGCGAACGCATCGCCGAGCTGTACGAATGCGGGGATGCCCGCGGAGAGAACCGACATGTCTTTTCATGAACGCCTGCAACACGAAACCGCCGCCGAACGCGCTCACCTGCTGAGCGCGCCCATCATCCAGGACGCGCTGGCCGGCCGCGTCACGCTGCGCCAGTACCGCGCCTTCCTCGGCGAAGCCTTCCACCACGTGCGCCACACGGTGCCGCTGCTGATGGCTTGCGGCGCACGGCTGCCGGCGCGGCACGAATCGCTGCGTCGCGCGGTGGCCGAGTACATCGACGAGGAAATCGGCCACGAGGAATGGATACTCGACGACATCGTCGCCTGCGGCGGAGACCGCGAAGCTGCGCGCATGTCCGAACCCGCCATCGAGACCGAACTGATGGTGTCCTACGCCTACGACTGCATCGCACGCAAGAATCCGGTCGGCTTCTTCGGCATGGTGCATGTGCTAGAAGGCACCAGCGTGCAGATCGCGACCACGGCGGCCGAGCGCATCGCGCAGACGCTGCACCTGCCGCCGGCCGCCTTCACCTACCTGAATTCGCACGGCAGCCTGGACCAGGACCACGTGCGCTTCTTCGCCACGCTGATGGATGGTCTCGACGACGAGGACGACCGGCAGGCGGTCATCCATGTCGCGCGCGTCATGTTCCGCCTTTACGGCGACATCTTCCGCGCGCTGCCCGCCTGCGACGAGGCGTGCGCGGCATGACCAAGGGACTGAAGATCGTGCTGACCGGTGCGGCCGGCGGCATCGGCAGCGCGATGGCGCACGCGCTGGCGCCGCGCGCCGCCGCGCTGCTGCTGGTCGGCCGCGACCCGTCGAAACTGGCGACACTGGCCGACGACCTTGTCCGCCGGACACCCGGCACGCAGGTGCGCACCGTCGCCGCCGATCTCGGCACGGCCGCCGGGCGCGCCGCCGTGGTGAACGCCGCCGAAGCGCTGCCCGGCGGGCCGGACCTGCTCATCAACAATGCCGGCGTCAGCGAGCTGGCCTGGTTCGAGGACCAGTCGCACGCGCAGATCGAGCGCATCGTGCATACCAACGTCGTCGCGCCCATGCTGCTGACGCACGCGCTGCTGCCGGCGCTGCACCGTCAGGCGCGGGCGCAGGTGGTCAACGTCGGCTCCATCCTCGGCGACATCGGCCACCCGGGCAGCGTCGCCTACTGCGCCAGCAAGTTCGCGCTGCGTGGCTTCACCGAGGCGCTGCGTCGCGAACTGGCCGGCAGCCGCGTACAGCTGCGCTACCTGGCGCCGCGCGCCACCCGCACCGCGCTGAACAGTCCGGCCCAGGTGGCACTGAACGCCGAGCTTGGCGTCGCCAGCGACGCGCCGGAGCACGTCGCCGCCGAACTGCTGAAGCTGCTCGACGGCGCACGCGCCGAGCGCCACCTGGGCTGGCCCGAAAAGCTGTTCGTCCGCATCAACCGCCTGCTGCCTTCGCTGGTCGATTCCAGCCTGGCGAAGCAGCTGTCCGTCATCCGCCGTCACGCACAACAGGGAGTCAAATCGTGAACGCATTCTTTCGCGCCTCGTGCGCGTTGTTCGCAGCAATGGTCATTGCACCGGCCTTCGCCGGTGTGGACGAGTCGGTCGCCAAGCTGCAGACCGAGTGGGAACAGATCAAGTACAGGCAGCCGGCCGACAAGCAGGAACAGGCTTTCGAGGCGCTGAGCAAGGAGGCGGCGGCGGTGCGCGCCGAGCATCCGGATCGCGCCGAAGCGGACATCTGGTACGGCATCATCGTCGCCAGCCACGCCGGTGCGAAGGGCGGGCTGGGTGCGCTGTCGCTGGTCAAGGACGCGCGCTCGGCGCTTGAGAAGGCGCTGGCGAAGAACCCGAACGCGCTCGACGGATCGGCCTACACCAGCCTCGGCTCGCTCTATTACCAGGTGCCGGGCTGGCCGATCGGCTTCGGCGACAAGGATAAGGCGCGCGAACTGCTGACCAAGGCGCTGGCCATCAACCCCAAGGGCATCGACAGCAACTACTTCATGGGCGACTTCCTGTACCGCAACGGCGAGTACGAGAAGGCACGCGCCTCGCTCGAAGCGGCGCTGCAGGCGCCGGCCCGCCCCAGCCGTCCGCTGGCCGACGAAGGGCGGCGCAAGGAGATCGAGGCGCTGCTGGTCAAGGTGCGCGAGAAGCTGAAGTAAGCGGGTCATGAGCGGAACAATGCGCGCGGAGCGACAATGACGGCTTTCCGTTACGGCGTTTCCAGACCGATGAAGGTTCTGCTGGTTGAAGACGACGAACTGCTTGGTGCCGGTATCCGTGACGCGCTCGAACGCGCGCGCTACACGGTCGAGTGGGTGCGCGACGGTGCGCAGGCGCTGGCTGCGCTGCGCGGTGGCGGTGTCGACATGGCGGTGCTCGACCTCGGGCTGCCGCGGCTGGACGGCATGGATGTGCTGCGCCGCGCGCGCGAGGCGGGCGTCACGACGCCGGTGCTGGTGCTCAGCGCCCGTGACACGACGGCGCAACGCATCGGCGGGCTGGACGCAGGCGCCGACGACTACCTGACCAAGCCCTTCGACCTCGACGAACTGCTGGCCCGGCTGCGGGTGCTCGAACGACGCACCCGCGGCACCGTCGTTAACCTGATCCGCTACGGCAGCATTACGCTGGATACGGCGGGCCTGACGGTGAGCATCGACGACCGGCCGGTCGAACTGCAGCGGCGCGAGTTCATGGTGCTGCGGCGCCTGCTGGAGAACATCGGCCACGTGCTGAGCCGGCAGCAGCTGGTGGAGAACATCTACGGCTGGGACAGTGACCTCGAAAGCAATGCGCTGGATGTGCACATCCACAACCTGCGCAAGAAATTCCACCCCGAACTGATACGCACCGTGCGTGGTGTCGGCTACGTGATCGACCCGCTGCCGGCGACGCGGCAGGGCAAGTGATGCGGCCGTTCCGCGGCATGTCGATACGCGCGCTGCTGCTGGCCGGCAGCGCCATCATCCTGCTGTGCGTGATCGGCACCACCGCGGTGCTGGCGGTGGTGGCCGGACAGGACGAGGCGGATGAACTGTTCGATGCGCGTCTGGCCACCTCGGCACGCGTGCTCGAAAGCCTGCTCGCGCAACAGGTCGAGCACGCCACCATCAATGCCCCGCTGGTGATGTCGCTGCCGGCGCCGCTGGCCGACATGGCGCACGAGCACGACGCCGAACTGGCCGGAAAGCCGGGTTTCGCACTGCTGTGGATACTGCAGGAGTGGCTGTTCGGCCATCACGACGTCGAAACGCCGCTCGGACACGAATACGAGACGCACATCGCCTACCAGGTGTGGAGCGTGGATGTCGACGGCGCCGCCCATCGCCTGCTGGCGCGCTCGTCGTCGGCACCGGAAAAGCCGTTTGCGCCGATGAGGGCCGGTTTCAGCGATCACGATCTCGACGATGGCATGTGGCGCGTGTTCGTGCTGCAGGCCGGAGAGGTGTGGGTGCAGGTCGGTGAGCGCACCGACGCGCGCGCCGAGCTGACGGCCAAGCTGGGCTGGGCCACCGGTGCGCCGCTGCTGGTCGGACTGGTGGTCGTGCTGCTGCTCAACGCGCTGCTGATCGGTTACGGTCTGGCCCCATTGTCGGAAATGACCGAGCGCATTGCGGCCCGCCGCCCGCAGGACGATCAGCCTCTGACGCTGTCGCGCGTGCCGCGCGAAATGACGCCGGTGCTCGGTGCGCTGAACGCGCTGTTCGAACGGGTGCGCAGTACGCTCGAACGCGAGCGGCGCTTCATCGATTCGGCCGCGCACGAACTGCGCACGCCGCTGGCCGCGCTGCGCATCCACGCGCAGAACGCCCGTCGCGCGGAAGACGCAGCGCAACGCGACAAGTCGCTCGACAGCTTGCTCGAAGGTGTCGCACGCACCGTTCACCTGGCCGAACAGATGCTGGCGCACAGCCGGGCCGGCCGGGCCACCCACGACATGGAGGTGTCACTGCGCGACGTGGTGTCCGACGCGGTGGCGCAGCGGCTGCCAGCCTGCGAATCGAGCGGTCATCTGCTGGCCTTCGAAAGCTGCGGAGACCCGCTGATCATGCGGGCCGACCCTACAGGCCTGTCCAGCATGGCGGGCAATCTGATCGACAACGCGCAGCGTTATGCCCCACCGGGGACGACCATCACGGTGCGCCTGTCGCGCGACGGGGATGTGGCGCGCCTGGCCGTCATCGACGCGGGGCCGGGGATACCGCCTGAACTGCGCGAGCGGGTTTTCGAGCCGTATTACCGCATTCCCGGTTCGGTCAGCAGCGGCACCGGGCTGGGACTGGCAATCGTGCGCGAAGTGGTCGAGCGGCTTGGCGGCGACATCGAACTGCGCGATGCCGACGGTGGCGGCATGCACATTGATCTGCGTCTGCCGCTGGCCGCCTGACCAGTTTCAGCCTTTCTTGCGCGCCAGCGCGTCGACCTCGGCCAGCCGCTGCGGTGTGCCGACGTCGTGCCAGTGGCCGCGGTGCAGCGCGCCGCCGACGCGGCCTTCGCGCATCGCCGCGCGCAGCAGCGGTGCGAGCTTTGCCGGTGCGTCCGGATCGAGGCCGTCGAACAGCGACGGGTGATAGGCGCCGATGCCGGAGAACGTGAGCCGGCCCTCGCTCTCGTCGCATACCCGGTCGTCGCGCAGTACGAAATCGCCGCCCGGGTTGTGCGCCGGGTTCGGAACCAGCAGCAGGTGAGCGAGGTCGCCGTCGGCCTGCAGCGCCGATGCGGCCAGCGCGATGGCGGCGAAGTCGGCGTCGCACCAGATGTCGCCATTGACCACGACAAACGGAGCGTCGCCGAGCAGGTGGCGCGCGTGCGCGATGCCGCCCGCGGTTTCCAGCGCGCCTTCGGGTTCGGCCGACCAGGCGATGTGCGCGCCGAGCGCGCTGCCGTCGCCCAGTGCTTCGACCAGCTTGTGGCCGAGGTGGGCGTGATTGATCACGAGGTCGGTGATGCCGGCCGCCCTGAGTGCTTCGATATGCCAGACGATGAGCGGCCGACCGCCGACTTCGAGCAGCGGTTTCGGCAGGTGGTCGGTCAGCGGGCGCATGCGCTCGCCGCGGCCGGCGGCGAGAATCATCGCTTTCATCAGAAGGTGTAGCCGACCTGCGGCGTCACGCCTTCGAGTCGGTCCAGCAGCCTAGCGAGCGGCGCGAGGTCACGGTAGCGGCGGGCGGTGGCGCGCAGGTGGTTCATCACGCGCGGCATGTCCTTCAGGTAGCCGTCCTTGCCATCGCGGTGGTACAGGCGGGCGAAGATGCCCAGTACCTTCAGGTGGCGCTGCGCGCCCATGAATTCGTAGTCGCGGTGGACGTCGGCGAAGTCTTCGCGCACCGGCAGGCCGGCGCGCTTGGCGTCCTGCCAGTAGCGGATGAGCCAGTCCAGCGTCTGTTCCTCTTCCCAGGCGATGTAGGCGTCCTTGAACAGGCTCACCAGGTCGTAGCTGATCGGACCATACACGGCGTCCTGGAAGTCGAGCACGCCGGGGTTGGGCATCGTCACCATCAGGTTGCGGCTGTGGTAGTCGCGGTGCACGAACACCTGCGGCTCGGCCAGATTCACGTCCAGGATGCGGTCGAACACCTCGTACAGCGCGGTCGTCTCGGCCTCCGACAGTTCGGCCTTCAGATGGCGCCCGACGTACCACACCGGGAACAGCTCCATCTCCGCCAGCAGGCGGTCGCGGTCGTACTCGGGCAGCACGCCGGGCCGGCTGGCTTTCTGCATGGCGATCAGCGCGGTGGTGGCGTCGAAATAGAGCGCCGGGGCGTTTTCCGCGTCGAGCACGTCGAGATAAGTGGTGCTGCCGAGGTCGGACAGCAGCAGGAAACCCTGTTCGACGTCCTGCGCGCGCAGCGCCGGCACATGGGCGCCGGCTGCCTCGAACAGCGCCTGCACGGCGACGAAGGGGCGGCAGTCTTCCTGCGGCGGCGGCGCGTCCATCGCGATGTGGGTGCTGCCGTCGGCCAGCGTCACGCGGAAGTAGCGGCGGAAGCTGGCGTCGGCCGAGGCCGGGCGGATGTCGAGGGTCTGGCCGGGAAACTGTGCCTGCAGCCAGGCAGTGAGCGCGTCGAGGCGCGGGTCTTGGGTCATGTTCGGTGGGTCCGGGGCGGCTGACCGGCGGGCCGGCGTCGCGATCTGCAAATTGTTGCCATCGCCGGCCGGCAACCGGGTCGCGTTTGATAAGATGCGCGATTCTATAACGCGGCTGCGTGCAAGCCGGCGATCCGTCGCCCGGGCGCGAAAGCCGGAGTTCAACCCGCGATCAGCCCGCTTCCAGCCCTCTCATTCGTGCTCAGGCGTTCCGTCATTCTCTATCTGGCCTGGATGGCCTGCGGCGCGCAGGCGGCCGATGCACTTCCTTCGCTGAAGGTCGATCCGTCCCTGGTGCCGCCGTCACAGCGGCCGGCCAAGACGGGCGCCGCCAAGCCCGCCGCGGCGTCGAAGCAGCCTGCCGCGACCGGCGGCGCTGCGGCGCCGGCAGAGACGCCGGCGGCTGCTTCGGGCGTGGAAGTGTTTCCGGTGGCGACGCCGGGACAGCCGGCAGCAGAGGCACCGGTTGCCGTCGAGTCGGCGCCGGCTCCTGCTCCCGCCGCCGCCCCGACTTCGACCCCCGCTTCAGGTCCGGCCCCAGCGCTGAAGGCCGCGCCGGCGACGACGTCGAATGCCCGCAACCTGCCGCCGCTGAAGGTTGACCGTTCGCTGGTCAAGGCGCCGCCCGGCGGGCGTGCAGTGCCGCCGACGGCTCAGGCCGCGCTCGACGAGGCACCGCCCTACCGCAACGTGACGACGGCGCGCAACATGCCGCCGCTCAAGGTCGACAGATCGCTGATGGGCACACCACCGGTGGCGCGTCGGCGTGTGCCGGCCGGTCAGACCGGCGAGACCGTCATCGCCGGTACGCCGGCCGCGCAGGAAGCGGACGTCACCGGCGCGCTGCCGCCGCAGGTTCCGGAGGACGACGAGACGCGCATGCTCAAGGGCGCGATCACGCTGTCGGAGTATGTCGAGCGTCACCCCGAGTCGCGCGCGACGCTGATCGCCGCCGACCAGCTGGATGGCACTACCGACGCCGTGATGCGCGCCGAAGGCGCTGCCGAACTGCGACGCGCGACCACGTCGCTGACCGCCGATTCCATCGTCTACGAGCCGCCGACCGACGAACTTCGGGCGCAGGGCAATGTGCGTCTGGTGCGCGGCGAGGACGTGATCGAGGGGCCGTCCCTGCGCTACCAGTTGTCACGCAGCGAGGGCGTGTTCGACAAGCCGCGCTACACCCTTCGACGCAATCTGCAGACAGGCGAAAATCTGCGGACCACCACGGGTCGGGGTGAGGCGGACCTGATGGAGTTCCGCGGAGAGAACCGCGTCCGTATGGAGAACGCGACCTACTCGACCTGCGGCCCGGACAACCCGGACTGGTATGCGCAGGTGGATAAGCTCAATCTCGACTTCGAGTCGGAAGAGGGCGAGGGTCGCAACGGCAAGATCATCTTCAAGGGCGTACCGGTGCTGTACTCGCCTTGGCTCGACTTCTCGCTGAACAACCGTCGCAAGTCCGGTTTCCTGACACCCACCTTCGGCGTGACCAACCGTACCGGTATCGACCTGCTGGTGCCGTATTACTGGAACATCGCGCCGAACATGGACGCGACCATTGCACCGCGCGTGCTCGGGACTCGCGGCCTTATGCTGAGTAACGAGTTCCGCTACCTGGAGCGCAACTACAGCGGAACCATGCGGCTGGATTACCTGTTCAGTGATCGGATTCTAGATCGCGATCGGCGCGCACTGAGTATCCAACACTCGCAGCGTTTCAACGAACGACTGAGCGCTTCCGTAAACATCAATGCGGTGTCCGATCGCAATTACTACACCGATCTGGGCAATCGGCTGGCCATTACCTCGCTCGGTTATCTTCCTCGCCAGGGATCGTTCGTCTACTCCGGGGACTGGTGGACGCTGACCGGTGGCGCTACCGAGTATCAGGCGCTGGCCAATCTCGCACCGATCTATTCGCAGGTGCCCTCGTTCGTGTTGAACGCATACAGAGCCGATCTGCCGGCCGGGCTTGTGTTCAGGATGAACAGCAGCTTCACCGACTTCCGCATCGACGACCCGACGCGTGATCAGGGACGTCGCTCGGTTCTTTACCCGCAGCTGGCTTTGCCGGTGCAGACGTCCTTCATGACGATCACGCCAAAGGTCGGCGTTCACATGAGCAACTACGATCTGCAGCGCGGAACCGCGAATACAGCATTGCCGTCCTCACTGTCGCGCTCGGTTCCGATCTTCAGTCTGGATGCCAGCACGGTGTTCGAACGCGACACCGATCTCTTCGGACAGGACTTCGTGCAGACGTTGGAGCCGAGACTGTATTACGTACTGGCGCCGTATAGGAATCAGTCACAGTTCCCCGTGTTTGACAGCGCGCTTGCCGACTTCAACTTTGCGCAGATCTTCTCCGAGAACGTTTTCGTTGGTCAGGACCGCATTTCCGACAGCAATCAGCTCACGGCAGCCGCCATTTCGCGCTTCATCGATCCGCAAACCGGCGCCGAGCGCGCGCGCGTCGCGCTGGGGCAGCGCATCTATTTCGCCGACCAGAATGTCATCCTGCCGGGTGGAACGGTGCGTACCGGAAGCATTGCCAGCACCTTGGGTGCGATATCGGGCGAGCTGCTGCCGAAGACGTGGGTCGATGCGGCTCTGCAATACAACACCGATCTTTCGCAAACGGAGCGTTACAGCGTTACCGCGAGATGGAATCCCCGAGAAGCTCATGTGCTGAACACCTCGTACCGCTTCCGTCGCTCCACGACCAATGCTACGGATGTTCGGGATATAGACCTCTCGGCCCAGTGGCCGCTGACCAACCGCTGGTATGCCGTGGCGCGCCACAACTATTCGATCGCCGAGCGACGGCTGGTTGAAGGGCTTGCCGGGCTGGAATACAACGGCGGCTGCTGGGTCGGGCGGTTTGTCTTCCAGCGAATTGCGACGAACGTCCAGCGATCGCGCACGGCGCTGTTCTTCCAGCTCGAGCTGAATGACTTCTCGCGCATCGGCTCGAACCCCCTGGATGCACTCAAGCGAAGCATTCCAGGCTATGGCCAGATCAACCAGAGTATTGCCGACCCGATTTTCGGCGAAGATTTCTGACGGACCTCACTCATGTTGAACCAAGTCATTTCCGTCGTGCTGATCACCGCGCTGACCTTCTCCGGGATGTCGATCGTACAGGCTCAGCCGAACGGACAGGCCGAGCCCTCCGACGTGGTCGAGGTCGATCGCATCGTCGCCGTGGTCAATAGCGACGCGATCACCCTGTTCGAACTGCGCTCGCGCACCGAACAGGCGATTGCCCAGCTGCGTGGTCGCAACGTGACACCGCCGCCGCGCGAGGACTTTGAGCGCCAGGTGCTGGAGCGGATGATTTACGAGAAGGTGCAGCTGCAGCACGCGGAAGAGACGCAGATGCGCATCGACGACCGCATGCTCGAAGCTGCGCTCGGGCGCATTGCCGAGAGCAACAACATGAACGCGACGCAGCTGCGTTCTGCGGTCGAGCGCGACGGCATCCCGTGGCCGCGCTTCCGCGAGGACATCCGCAAGGAAATCATCCTCAGCCGCCTGCGTGACCGCGAGGTCGAAAGCCGCGTCGTGGTGACCGAGGGCGAGATCGATAATTACCTGGCCAATCCGGAGCGCAAGGCCGACCAGCGCGAGGAATTCAATGTGTCGCACATCCTGCTGCGCGTACCGGAAGGGGCCAGCCCGGAAACGCTGATGCGGCTGAAGGCACGTGCCGACGCGGCGATGGAACAGCTGGCCAAGGGCGAGGATTTCGCGCGCGTCGCGGCTTCCTATTCGGATGCGCCGGACGCACTGTCGGGCGGCAGCCTGGGCTGGCGTCCGCTCGACCGTCTGCCGCAGCTGTTCGCCGACATGCTGCCCAATCTGAAGCCGGGGCAGGTGAGCGAGGTGATGCGCAGCCCGGCCGGCTTTCACATCATGAAGCTGGTGGACAAGCGCGGCGGTGCCGGCGCCAGCGATGCCCGCGTCAGTCAGACGCGCGCCCGTCACATCCTGATCAAAACCTCGGAAGTGGTGAATGACGCCGAGGCGCGCCGCCGCCTGACCGGCATCAAGGAACGCCTGGATAACGGCGGCGATTTCGAGGAACTGGCGCGCTCCAACTCGCAGGATCTGTCCGCCGCCAAGGGCGGCGACCTCGGCTGGCTCTACCCGGGCGACACGGTGCCGGAGTTCGAGAAGGTGATGAATGCGCTCGAACCGGGCAAGGTGAGCGAACCGGTGCAGTCGCCTTTCGGCTGGCATCTGATCCAGGTGGTCGAACGCCGGGTCGAGGACGTATCGACCGAACGTCAGCGTGCCGCCGCGCGCCTCGCGCTGCGCGAGCGCAAGGCGGAAGAGGTGTATCAGGACTGGGTGCGTCAGCTGCGCGACCGCGCTTACGTTGAAATCCGTCTGAACGACGAGCGATGAGATCGCGGTGAACCGTCCCCGCATCGCAGTCACCAGCGGCGAACCGGCCGGGGTCGGCCCCGAGCTGTGCGCGGCGCTGAGCGGCCGACGCTTTGCCGCCCGGCTGGTGGTGCTCGGCGACACCGGCCTGATCGCAGAACGCGCACAGGCGGCCGGTCTAGAGGTGCAACTGCGCGCGTATGACCCGGCAAGCGACGCCGACGACGGCGCGCTCGAAGTGCTGCACAGTTCGCTGGCCGTGCCCTCGACGGCCGGGCGGCTCGACGTCGCCAATGCCCGCTACGTGCTGTCCTTGCTCGACCGCGCCCGCGACGGCTGCGTCAGCGGCGAGTTCGCCGCCATGGTCACCGCGCCGCTGCACAAGGGCGTCATCAACGACGCCGGCGTGCCCTTCTCCGGTCACACCGAATACCTGGCCGACAGCACCGGCACGCCGCGCGTCGTCATGATGCTGGCCGGCCGCACCGGCGCGAATGCCGACGGCCCCTGGCTGCGCGTCGCGCTCGCCACCACGCACCTGCCGCTGTCCGCCGTGCCGGCCGCCATCACCCGCGAATCGCTGACGCAGACGCTGCGCATCCTCGACGCCGACCTGCGTACCCGCTTCGATATCGCCCGTCCGCACATCGTTGTCGCCGGCCTGAATCCGCACGCCGGCGAGGGCGGTCACATGGGGCGCGAGGAGATCGACGTGATCACGCCGGTGCTCGAAGCGCTGCGCGCTGAGGGCATGGACCTCGAAGGCCCGCTGCCGGCCGACACGCTGTTCGTGCCGCGCCACCTGGACGGCGCTGACGCCGTGCTTGCGATGTTCCACGACCAGGGCCTGCCGGTGCTGAAGTACGCGACCTTCGGCCACGGCATCAACATCACGCTCGGTCTGCCCATCATCCGCACCTCGGTCGATCACGGTACCGCGCTCGACCTGGCCGGCAGCGGCCGCGCCGATGCCGGCAGCCTGATCGAGGCGGTGGAGGCGGCCATTGCGATGAGCCGGCACTGATGGAACAGCACCGCGCCCGCAAACGCTTCGGCCAGAACTTCCTGGTCGACGGCAACATCATCCGCAAGATCGTCGCGGCCATCGATCCGAAACCCGGTCAGGTGATGGTGGAGATCGGCCCGGGGCTGGGCGCGATGACGCGGCCGGTGACCGAGCGGATCGATCGCCTGCACGTGGTCGAGATCGACCGTGACCTCGCCCAGCGACTGCGCGAAGGCGACCTCGCGCCGAAGCTCGAGATACACGAGACCGACGCGCTGAAGTTCGACTTCGGCGCGCTGGGCGACGACCTGCGGGTGATCGGCAACCTGCCGTACAACATTTCCAGCCCGCTGCTGTTCTACCTCGCCGATCACGCCGAACGCGTGCGCGACATGACCTTCATGCTGCAGAAGGAAGTGGTCGATCGCATCGTCGCCGCACCGGCCACCGACGAGTACGGTCGGCTGTCCGTCATGCTGCAGTACCGCTTCGAGTGCGCCCACCTGTTCGACGTGCCGCCGGGCGCCTTCCGGCCGGCGCCCAAGGTGATGTCGGCCATCGTGCATCTGCGCCCGCGCCCGGTCGAGCAGCTGACCGCGCGCGATCCGCTGCTGATGTCGGCCATCGTCAAGGCCGCCTTCGGCCAGCGCCGCAAGACGCTGCGCAATACGCTGCGCGAGCACCTCGATACGGCGGACTGGGACGCGCTCGGCATCGACCCGTCACGCCGCGGCGAAACCCTCGAAGTCGCCGACTACGTGCGTATCGCCAACCACTGCGCCGAGCGCCGCTGAACTCCTCAGGCGTCCTTGCGGATGCCGCAGGTGTTGATGCCCAGCAGCGGATAGACCGGGCAGAAGTTGAACAGTCCAGTCAGCAGCGGCACCACGCCGATATAGCCCCACACGCCTATCTGGCCCATCGCCGCCAGCGCGATCAGCGCGGCGCCGACGACGATGCGCAGGATCTTGTCGATGCCGCCCACATTGCTTTTCATGATCGTTCTCCCGAGTAGGTAAGGTGTAACGCCATGCTCCGCGCGGAGCCATCCGCCTTCAGTGACCCAGGTTACACAGCGTGCGCAGGGTCGCTGCGGCTGTCCGGCCAGCGCTGTTGACATCTGAAAATGACATATGGATAGTGGCGCGATCGTCGTGAACGAGGTCGTCGCCAGACATGTCGCTCGCCCGCTGCATCGTGTGCTGCATCCTTGCGCTGCTCGGCACGCTCCAGGTGCATGCGCGGGAGCCAGCCGAGCGCCTGCTCGACGAACAGCGTCAGGCCGCGGAGCGCTCGCGACTGGAGCGCGACGCACTGCCACCTGCGGACGCACGCGCTCCGGCGCTGAACGTGCGGCCCGACTCGGTCGTCGAGGACGGCGTCGTGATCGAGCGGCCATCGATAGAGATCGACGCTGCAGGCCTGCTGCCGGCGCATGTGCTGGCCTCGCTGACCGACGAGTTCTCTGCCGTGCCGCTCGGCGTGCGCCGCATCGCGCTGCTGCTTCGCCGCGTGGACGCCCGGCTGGTCGAGGCGGGCTGGATCACCAGCCGGTCGCGGCTGGTCACCCTCGACCCCGCGCGAAATCTGCTCCGTATCGAAGTCGTGCCCGGTCGTGTCGAGGCCATCCGCTCGAACGACGCGCCACCGTCGGCGGTTGCCCGGGCCTTTCCGCTGGCTGCCGGTGACGTACTGACGCAGGAGGCGCTCGAACAGGGCGTGCAGCAGATCAACCGGCTGCGCATGGTGCAGGCCCAGGTGCGTGTGCTGCCCGGAGCGCAGGACGGCGGCAGCGTGATCGACCTCGCGCTGCAGCCCGGGCAGAGCAGCTCGCTGTCCATCGGCGCCGACAACCTCGGCACACGGTCGACCGGGACCGGCCGCGCCCGCGTCGGCCTGCGTTTCGGCAATCGCCTCGGACTGTTCGAGGACATCCAGCTCATGCATCTGCGCAGCGCCCACAGTGAGGCCCTGCTGGCGTCGCTGTCGGTGCCCGATGGCTTCAACACCTGGTCCGCGACGCTGTCCGGCTCCAGTTCGGACAGCACGCTTGCCGGGCTGCCCTTCGACAACTCAGCACGGACTGCCGTCATCGGCTGGAGCCGCGTGCTCACCCTCGATGCAGAGCGACGCGACGCGCTCGATCTGAGCGTCCAGCGCACGCGCATCGCACGCACGCTCGGACCGGTCGAACTCGACACCCGCCGCAGCACCGTGGCGCGTCTTGCGTGGAGCCGGACCGGGCGCTTCGGCCACGTCCAGTACTTCGTCGAACCTTCGCTGTCGGTCGGGCTGCGGTCCTTCGGCGCCGAGGTCGATGCTGAGCGACTGCCGGCCAGTCACACCCACTACCAGTTCGCGAAGTGGTCGCTGGCCGCTGCGGCCGTGGCGCGGAACGACGGCGGGCGCATCGAATTCGCGTCGCAACTGACGTTACAGCGCACCGGCGTCAGCCTGCCCGGCGCGGAACAGCTGCTGCTCGGAGGGCTGAACACGGTGCGCGGCTTCGACGAGGCAGCGGTGGCCGGCGATACCGGCTACCTGCTGCGCTGCGAAGTGCGCTTCCCGGGTGTTTTCGGCCGCGACACTCGGGTGGCCACACCTTTCGTCCATTTCGATCAGGGCGCGACGCGGCTGATCGACGGGCCGCGCATGACGCTGGCGGGCGCCGGAGCCGGTGTGCGCGGCAGCACCCCGGACTTCGTATGGGAAGCCGTCATCAGCACGCCGCTACGGCGCCCCGAGGCGCTTCCCGACAGTGGCTGGACCATTCGCTTTGCCCTCGGCTATGCCATCTGACGGACGCGCACGGAGCACACGATGACCCCGTTTCGAGCCCTCGTCTGCGCCACGCTGCTGGCATTCGCAGTAGCTGTGTCCGCCGCCAGTCCGCCGGACCAACGCACGGCCGCGGCCGCCGCCACGCAGAACCTCGCGCACGACCTGCTGTGGCGGCGCGCGCTGGCAGCCGGTTTCGACGATGGCACCGGAGCTTCCGACCCTGACCGTAGGCAGGCGGCGATCGACGCCTACGTCGGCAGCCGCATCCGGCCCGTCGAGCCGAGCGAACAGGCGCTGCAGGCGCGCTATCGCGATCTGATCGGGAGGACGGGGCCGCAGGAGTACCGCATCAGGCTGCTGCAGAGCGACGACGCCGCGGCGGTGATGCGGGCGCACCAACGTGCGAAGGCCGGCGTTCCGTTCGCGCAGCTTGCCGGCGAACTGTCGCGCGTGCCGTCGGCCGCGCGCGGCGGCGAACTGGGCTGGGTCGGCTTCGCCTCGCCGCCGACCGTCGGGCAGACGAACGGTCTGCCGCTGGAGATTGCCCGGGTGCTCCCGCATCTCGCGCCCGGAGAAGTGAGCGAGCCACTGGCGCTGGCCGACAGCTGGGCCCTCGTGCTGCTCGAAGCGGTGCGCGATACGCAGCGGCCGTCCTTCGAAAGCGTGCGCGAAACGCTGCGCGCGCTCTTCCTGCGCGAATCGGCGCTGGCGCAGGCGCGCGCACTGGGCGACGAGATACTCCGCGAAGCCATGGGCTCGCGACCGTGAGACAGGAGGCCTCCATGCGCTCGATCCGTCGCCACCTTGCGGCATGGATGTCCGTCGTCACGCTGGTGTCTTCACTGCCAGTGCGTGCCGACCTGACGCCGGACGCGACGGCCGCCGCGCATCAGCAGGCGCGCGTCGGAACGGTCGGGGGCGTGTCAGTCGTCGACATCGTGGCCGCCGATGCGCGCGGCACATCGCACAACCGCTGGTCGGCCTTCGATGTACCTGCACGTGGGCTGGTGCTGAACAATGCACCGACGGGAGCGAGTTCCGCATTGGTCGGATCGATGCCGGCCAACACGAATCTTGGTGGTGCGGCAGCAAGCCTCATCGTCAACGAGGTGACCGGCAATCGACCAAGCGCGCTGCTGGGGCACATCGAAGTGGCCGGACAAGCGGCGCGTCTGGTCATCGCCAATCCGAACGGCATCAGCTGTGACGGCTGCGGCTTCGTCGGCACGCCGCACGTGCAGCTGACGACCGGTCGGCCGGTCTGGGCAGACGGCGCACTGCACTTCGACGTGACCGGTGGCCGCATCGACATCGGTGCCAGCGGGCTGGCCGCGCTGGCGGCCCGCATCGACCTGATCGCGCAGACCGTGCGCACGCGCGGCGAGCTGCGCACGACCGGCGACGCAAGGCTGTTCGCCGGCAGGGCCGTGGTCGACAGCATGTCGCTGGTTCCGGACGACCTTGCGGCGTACCCGCAGGGCAGCGACGACTTCATCGCCATCGACATCGGCCAGACCGTCAGCGCCGGCAGCATCCAGCTGATCGCGATGGGCGAGAACATCGGTGTGCGCACTTCTGCGCCGCTGCTCGCAGCCGCCGACATCCTGATCGCGTCGCGCCAGACCGTGCTGCTCGACGGCGCGGTGAGCGCCGGGCGGGACGTCGAGTTCTACAACATCGGCGCGATGGACTCGGCACTGTCCGCGTCGGTCGAGGCAGGTCGCCATCTGCACTTCGTCGGCACCGGTCTCGATCTCACGGCGGCCGCGAGCCTGATCGCAGAGGGCGACATCGGTCTGGGCTTCGTTGGCGACAACTCGGACGGCTGGGCGGCGCTGCGCAACGCCGGGCGCATCGAGGCCGGCGGCGCGCTGTCGATGTCAGGTCTCAGGATGGGCTTGAACACGGGTGTCATCCGCTCGGGCGGCACGATGAACGCAGCCGCGGCGACGGTGCGCGTGCCCGATCATCGGCGCCATCTGACTGGCGCTCATTCCAGTCGCGCGATCGATGACGAGCGGGCACCGGTGCGGATGCTCAACGCCGGCACGATGTCGGCCGGACTCGATCTGTTCGTGAACGCGGCCGACAACGAGGGCGGCTCGCTGGTCGCAGCGCGTGACCTGTTCCTGTGGCAGGAACCGCAGCAGTCCGCTGCGTCCGGTAACGCATCGGCCGGGCGCGACCTCTTTCTGTTTGCGCCGGTTCCTGACGAACATGAGCCGCCGCAGGTGAGTGGCCGGCTGTTCCGCGCCGCCAGTGATCTTTACCTGCTCGACGCGCCGGACATCCTGAGCGACCACGACACGCTGCGCACGCAACTGCTCGCAGGCACGGCAACCTCGAATGGGTCGGGCACCGACGACTACGTCAATCGCGACACGCTGGCGGCCGGCCGGGATCTGCAGGTGCTGCTCGACGCGCGCTTCGCCAACGCGTCGGTGATCGAAGCGGGCCGCGATCTGACCATCGTAGCGAAAGAGGTCAGCAACGAAACACGGGTCGACAGCCGCCGTGTCGAGGTCGCTTACGAATACTTCGACGGCTGCAGAACCGAGTATGCCGGCGTCTGCAGCGCCGATATCGAACAGCCGGCGGCGCCAGCGACCATGGTGGCCGGACGCGACCTGACAGTCAGCGCGCAGCGTTTCGTCAATCGCGGTGCGCGCGTGCTCGCTGGCGGACGCATCGATATCACGGCGCCCGACTTCCTGAACGAAGACAGGCGCTACGGCGCGGCCTGGTCCTCGCGCTACTCGCTGATCGATCCGGAAACCCAGTTCGGTGACGACGGCAGCTGCGGCGACGTCGCCACCGACGTCTGTCTCGACCCGATCGACTGGATGCGCAGCGCATCCGGCAGCGTCGAGCTGGGCGTGCTGCCGGGCATCATCCAGGCAGGGGCGGACTTTTCGGTCGGCCAGCCTCCGGATGGCGGCGCCGGCGGCACACCGGGTGGAGGCTCGCGTCCGCCGCCTGCCCCGGTCCCGTCGGCTGACCGCTCAGCTCTCTTGCTGGCTTCGCTCGCCCGGCTGATCGACCAGGGGCCGGGCAGCCTGGGCAACGTTCCGACGGCGCTGTCCTCCTTCGTCAATACCGGCAGCATCCACGCCGGCAGCATGGCGGTACGCGCCGACCACATCCGCAATGGCTTCGACGTGGTCGCGGACTACTACCACCGCACCGCCGAGCTGTCGCTGCCGCCGGCCGCCATCGACGTCGCCGCCTACGGCGCCCACGGCGGTCTTGCGGTGCCGCCGGGCGATTACAGCGGTGCAGCGCTGATGCGCCTGCTGCCGGCGGACCTCGCCAGCAGTGCACCGTTCGCGCTGACGCCCGAGGAGGAGACTGCAGCGCTGCGCAACGCGCTGCTCGCGACCACGCACCGTGGCTGGATACTGCCCGGGCTGAGCTGGGACCCGCTGACCGGGCAATCGCCCGAGGCCCAGCAGCGCACGCTGCTGGCGGCGAACGGCTATGCGTTCGCCGTCGAGCACGGCATTCCGATGGGGTCGGCGCTTGGCGAGGCGCAGCAGTCGCTGCTGAGATCGCCCATCCTCTGGTACGTCGAGCGCGATGGCGCACTGCGCCCGTGGATCTATCTGCCGGAGGACTGGCAATCTCAGCTTGCGGTGATTCCGGGCGGTCTGCTTGATGCTGACGTCGGCATCGTCATCGTCGGCAGCACGGTCGACAACACCGGCTTCGTGCTGTCGGACGGAACGCTGTCGGTGACCGCCGACGAACTGCTGAACCGCAAGCGCTCGGCCTATTACTACGAGGAATTCAAGGTCGACGGCGGCACGCTGATCGTCGAAGGCAGCCAGGTGCAGGCCGGCGGCTTCATGCAGGCTGCGCAGTGGGCACTGGACATCGATCGCATCCAGTCGCTGTCAGGCGAGTTCCGTCTGCTCGGCGACGGCGTCGACGACACGCGGCAGCGCAGTGCAGCCTTCGAAGCACACCTGGCCGAGGAACTGGGCAGCCGTTTCGTGCGCGATGTGGCGCGCGACGACCTGCACTACCGCTTCGAGAAGGACTTCGGCTTCAGCGACGTGATGGGCATGGCGACCAGTTTCCTGGTCGCCTCGATGATAGGCGTGGACGTGTCCACCTTCATCGGCAGCTTCGCCTCGCCCGGTTCGGTTTTCGCTGCGGCTTCCTCGGCAGGTGCAGCCGGTTTCGGCAACACCGTGGCCAGCGCCTTCGTGACGCAGACGATCTCGTCGTCGATCGGCCAGATGGTGGCCAGCGGTCGTCTCGACATCGGCAACGCACTGAACAGCGGCCTCGCTGCCGGCCTCAGTGCCGGATCCGCACAGTGGACCGGAACGACCTTCAACGATCCCCTCGAGCGTTTCGCCGCCCGGGCGCTGACCTCCGGCCTGATCGGCGAGGTGACCGGCAGCAGCTTCGAAGCTGCGCTGCTCTACTCGGCCGTCAATCAGGCTTCCGCCCTGGGCGCAGGCCGGATCGGCGACGGCGTGTTCGGCGAGCACGGCAGCGTCGGCCACCTG
>VFQN01002393.1_pt1 | contig 29042 bp, 49 predicted proteins | sample 3512371 | NCBI WGS metagenome assembly VFQN01 (sample SAMN10412370, study PRJNA504923) | tailings metagenome | isolation source: Replicate 2 from Balatoc abandoned mine | place: Philippines: Itogon, Benguet | collected 2017-08-28
GCAACCCCCCATCTCAGCTGGCGCTACGCCCCCATCCTGTGACAAGTTCTTTTTGGCGGAATTTGCCATCGATCACCCTCTGGTGACAGGTTGGGTTGTATGCGTGCTCCCCGCCGCCCTCCCACCGGCGAACACTACCTGCCGTACGACCTGCCACTCCTACTCTTTCGCGATACTAGTACTTTGTCCCCCCCCCCTCCGAAGACCCCCACGTGCATCTACGAGCACGGTAACTGTGCTGCAACACGCAGTCTCAACCTCACTCAAGCCATATGCCTGTCCAGACTCACGGAAGTAGCGGTTCTCCCTTCGGACCGGCCCGTTAGGAGCCGGCAAGCAGTCACATAATTCCATACAGCCTGTGCGCAGACTGCTTCCAATCATCCAGTCTCCCTTGGACGGCCAATGATGTCCGCAAAACGATGAAGGGTAGTTGTGCGTCCAGCGGCCAGTATATAGGTAGTAAACGAGGCTTAAGTACTGGAAGCGGGTAAGGGAGTCCCCAATGAAGGCAATATGCTTCCCCTCGAGGCACTGAATGTGTTCATCGTAGCCCCGAAGTTTGTACGGGCAGGCGTCGACTGGCGTGATGTCTGGAGCCACCTCCTTCGCTGTTGGCATGACTACCTGTCATGAAGGAGGGGCAGGCGTACATCAGTGCAGGCATGGCGTTACCTCGAGTTCGGGACCTGTCCGGGACTGCCGAGTTCATATCGTGTTTTGCAAAGAGCCCACGGTGCAGCCTTACCTTCCAGGTTCCGTTCCAGCGTTGTCCACTGCTTACTCAGTGAGTGTGACAGCGCATGCCTGTCCATGAACTGTCAACGTTGGTGTCGTCATAGGGCACCGCCGGCACGTCTGCTTTTGATAGGCTGTGATGGTCATGTACAGGCGCGAGCACTGAGGGAGCGCCGGCACTGAGGGAGCGCCCAGCATTGCCCAAGAGAGCAAGCACTGTGAGGCAGTAGGCGAACCGGGTAGTGATTGCCAGCGATTTCATGGAAACACGAGGCGTCTCTGCTTCTCTGCCAGGTTCCTCTTCCGGTCAGGTCCGGCGACCTGGCCTAAGTTTGCGTACGCCGTGCGTAGTAAGTAGGCCGAGTTGTTAGCATGCCCTGTTTCATATGTAACATGAGCATGTGTGAATTATATGGTTCAAGTTATTGAACAGGCCAGGGGCGAGGAGCTGTCGTCCGCTGCCGTTTCCAACCTGGCTTGCATTCTTGGTTGCAGGGCCAGCTGCCAATATGTCATAGTAAATGTCTGTTTGATTTCCAATATTATATGTTCATATGCATGACCGCTTCCGAGCATGCACCGGAAATTGTACCTGGTTTTTGCCGCGCGGTATCCTGTCCTGGTGTATGCAAGGGGCTCGGATTGATAATGTATGATGGGGAAACTTGTGATCACCTTAAATATCTAACCTGGAGCTCTTGTGACCTAGGGGACACGCTGTGTAGAACGCCACAGGAACTCGCGTCCTTAGTCCTGAAGTAAGCGTCAGCTGTGAGCCAAGGTGCCCAGCACCGAACATCCACTGCAGCAACGTGCAGCACAACGGTGCAGAACGCTACCGATACCGCCAAGACCAGTGACAGTGTGAACAGCCGCACTGGCCCACGAATACGGTATGCGCGCCCCACGCCACACGACCACCAGCAGCCCGCTTGCAGGTGCCGCCACCTCTTCCGCCATGTTGCGTTACCTCCTCCTCGAAGCTCGTCCACATGCGCCAACCCAGGGGCTTCGTCCCTGCAGCCCCCCGACTGGACACATCACAACGCCTAGTCCAACTGTCGCTTGGACCCTTGCACGCGGCCGCCTTTCTGCTGCAAAACAACCGCCGCCGTGTTGCCCAAGCGCCGCCACAGCCGCGCTCCGTACGGTGCCAAGTACGGCAGAGTGACGCCGCCAGGTCACCCGTAGATGGTGTACTTGTCGTACACCTTCTCCGGGTCGTACAGCTGCGGGCGGGCGGTACACACCACAGGGACAGGGGAGCGCTGAGTGTGTGTGTGCTGCGTTAGTGTACACCTGCACGGCCATGCAGCTACAATGCATGTGGCATGCTTCCAGGGCGGTTCTCTAACCCATAGCCAATCCCGAACATACAACCTATTCTCAAACGAGTGTTTGCAACAGCCGCCCCCGCCATAACACCACACCACCCAGCACATGGCGTGCCCCAGGTCCTCACCTCCCACCGGCTGGCCGGGAAGATGTGCTTGTTCTTGTCGTACCAGTGCCGCTCCACCACCTTGCCCGCGTGGCTGTCCGTCTTCTCCTGGCTTGCGTCGTTGACCATGCGCACGTCCTCCGTCACACCGAAGTCGAACAGCGGGCCGGACTTGCCGCGCGCCTTGTTCTTAATGAGCTCGTAAAAGGTGTGGTGGTGCGGCATGATGAGATCCTCCTGCGGGTTTTGATGGTGAAGGGGCATGGGTGTGGGTTAGGAGGAGGTGCTCTTGAAGGTTTCTTGTAAGCTTGTCCCAGATGAGGTGGTGCGGCGTAATGAGGTTTTGCTGCGGGTTCAGGGGAGTGGGGTATAAGTGCGGGTTCTGATTGGTGCAGGTACTGGGAGGTGAGGGTGCGGTTAAAAGGGAACTGCACATGAAGGAGCCGGGGAGCTCTTGACAGGTGTGGTGGTGCGGCATGTTGAACCTTCCTGCGGGGTTAGATTCACCGATATGTGTTGGGGACGTGGGTGACGGGTGCCTTGAGATGTCTCCGAAATATACGCGGGATACCAACCCTGGACTGGGCTGTCCGTTTCAACCAGTCTGTCCATGGGAGCTCGACTGTACCCATGAAGTTGTCCTTGTAATGCTAACACACGTCGGCGCACCAATTAACTTGGGGTGCACGGGTTTTCCGTGCCCCCGTGTCCGCACGTGGTGGCGCCCAGCTACTTGCAAGACCTGAGTAAACAAGCCCTCATCCCACCAGCACCTCGACGTATCAAAAGGGAGGCTGTCCACACCCATGTGCCGCAGCTCCCGAAAGTGCACTGCAGCCACACCCCAATCTTGATGCACACAGCCGCATCCCGATCTTGATGCACACAAAGCTAAGACACCGGCGCAGCCGGCTTCCTTTTCAGCAAAGCACTTTACAACCACATACAATCACAGCCTCAGCACAAGCGATCCACAGCCACCCCTTTGCCCTGCCGCCTGCCTTGCCTCGCCGTATTAACCTTAGTTCTGCCTGTATCCTTGCTTTCCATGCCTGCATCCCGCAACCGCCACACGAAGCTAATACACAGCCCCCTGTCCCCTGCCTCAACCCACACGCACCTTGATGTACATGAGATTGTCCACGCCCACGTGCCGCAGCTCCCGGAACTCGGTCGCCAGCTGCTCGCGCACCGCCTTGAGGAAACCCGCGATCGAGTCCCCCTTCTTGATGCTGATGTGCCGGCGGTGGCCCGTGCCGTTCCAGTAGGAGTAGGTGATGGTCAGCGGCTCGGCCTTGACGGCGTCCTGCGCCAGCTGCCACTCCTTGCGAAGCTGCGCCCGTAGCTCCGCCTCCAAGCGCTCCCGGTCCCTGCCAAAACGACAATGGTAAGCACAAGATCAAGGGTCGGTGCACGCATACTCTTACATGTGAAGACGGGGAGCAACGGTGAGCGGCTCGGGTTAATGGCGCCTCACGCAAGCCCGCTCGCCATCCTCTCCACCTTGCGCATGTATGCCCACGGACCTATCCCTATCCCTGCAGCCCTCCAGGAACCCGCCCGTCCCCTCCAACACAAAAAGCCCCACCAGGGCCACACCCCTCCTCACTTGTCCGGTAGGAAGTCGGTTGCCACGGTTGGGTCCTTGCCCAGCTTCCCAAACTTTCGCCTCTTTGCCAGCGCCCCCCCGCCTCCCCCATCGCTGCCGTTGCCGCTGCTGTTCCCTGGCTCCTCGCTCCCCGCCCGCCCCCCGTTGGCCGCCCCGTTGGCGCCGCCCTTGCCTCCCGCCGCTGCCGCTGCGTCCGAGGGCCCTGCAGGTGCTGCTGCTGCTGCCGCTGCCGCCTGCTGCGCCCCCTGCGCTATCCGCGCCAGGGCGGGCAGCTTGAAGGCGGGCGGCGGCGCAGAGGGCTTTTCCTACGCAAAGGGCAGGCGACAGCGAGCACGGGCCCATTGGTAAACTTCACCGAGGGCTGCTTCATCAAGGGCTACCCAAGGCAACCAACCAGTGGCCACCCCGCAGATCTGCCTACTGGCTACCCCCAGACCTTGCTTTGGCACCGGTAGACACATCAGCTTCGGGTGTGGCGACTACGGCCTTATACATTTTGCCTGCCTTACTCCAATTGCCCTGCGCGCATTGCGATACCGAAGGTGCATATCCCACCTCCTCCTCCTCCCATCCCTGTATGCCCTATCCAGCCCCATCCTCAACTTGCAGGCGACGTGCGCGAGTGTACGAATACACCCCAGGCAGGGTCCTTAACCCACCTCCTCCTCTTCCTCCCGCTCCCCCTCGTCGTCCGCCAGGAATGACAGCTTGGGTTTGCGCGCCTCCTTGTCCCGCTTGCGCTTCTCGCGCTCCTTGGCCAGCGCGTCCTCGTCCTCCGCCTCCTTGCGCCGCTGCTCCTCCTCAAGCCTGATGACAGGGCAACATGGGTATGCTTCGCAACACGTTGGGGTGCACGCGTGGGGTGCACGCTGCATGGGCACAAACAGATGCATGTGTGTACACCCACGCCGTCCGCCTCCTTGCGCCGCTGCTCCTCCACACGCCGGCACAGCGACACACGCATGGGAACATGTGAACGGTACATGGGATATGCATAGGATCTACCGTAATAACGGCCGGTACCCTCAGCCTTTCTGCGCCGCTGCGTCTGTTGCAACGTATTGGTTTGACAGGTTCAATTGTGGTGTCGCCACTGACCGCCGCATGTCCACAACCCCACAGCTCCCCTACTTCTGTTTCCGGGTGCATGGCCCCCTCTCCACGCACTGCGTCGTGGCACGCACCATGCCTCCTGCCCGTACCTTTCTTGCAAAGTGGTGCGCTTTTGGATGAACTCCGCCTTCGTCACGAGACCTACAGTCTCGTTCTTAAACGCGTGCTCCAGAGCCTACACAGAAGGGGCGGACGTGCATGCATGACATAAGTGCAATGTGCTGTACGGTACGGCCTTCTGGCAGTACGGCGCAAATCAACCGTCAACGGGCGCCCGTGCAGCTCCTGCAGCTCATGCACGGCATAGCGGTGCCCCTGGTGTGCTTTCACGGGTGCTCGCTGTATCCAGGAAAGCTCCCGGCGCAACAAAGTTGGGCACGCGCTACAAGGTTGGGTCAATGGAGGTGCCCCTTGTGCCGTGCTGGAGAATGATAAGAGCGCAGTCTATTTCATGTGGGCACAAGTGCACAATGCTAGCCTGGCTAAGGTGCACAGGGCACCAAACATGGCCCTTCTGTCCCAGTGGCTGTGGCCACGCTTGCCCCCACACCCCCGTGCCCCCCTCCCACGCATCCGTGCACACGCCCTTGGACGGCTGGGCCCTCCTCGCCACCCATTGCCTAGGCACAACACTGCAACTCACCTCCTCGGTGGATGCACCGAACTGTTTCAAGCCAGCGGCATCCGCCTGGTCCTTGGTCTGCTTGTGCATCGCCTCAAACTTCTTCCGCTGCTCCTCGCGCTGCTTCTCCATGCGCCGAATGCGCTGGACATCCTCGCCCGTCCCGACATAGCCGTTGCTGTACATGGTGCTATTTGCGCGGCAAGGAACGTAGGAGCGCCTGCCCCGCAGCAAGGTTGGGCCCGGGGCAGACCAGCCTGGTGTGGCTACTCCCTCTGTCAAGTAGTTACTATAGTTTCACTGATCAAGGCGAATTTCAGGTGACCAAACGAGTCAGTTAGGAGCAGCAGAAAAGAAGCACCAACTAGAAGTGTCCCAACCCAATTCCTTGTTTCGGGTTGCCTCTGCCAAAGCCGTTATTCCAAATAGAACCAAGCAACGAACCAAAAACAATGCGTAAGGCAACGGCGCGCCCCAAACCCTTTCCCTGAATTGCAGCTGCATCGAAAGTCTCCGTTGATTGGTCTTCAGTGGCCCTACCCTGCACAAGTAACCATAACATAGAGGAAGTCAATGTTACTACATCCTAATGCACCTAGCCTACCACACTTGCGTGACTGTCCTTGTCTTCTCGACACGCAGCCGGCCCGGGCTGCAGCTGGGCCGCCTTACACCGCCATTCAGTACAATACATAGTTAAATAGCGTTTCACTCACAATCTCCCCAGTTGGGGGAAGCGTCTCGAGCGGGCGTCAAGTACCGGAATTTGCGTCGGCGGGGGATACCTCCTTCAGAACTCCGCTCGCTATAGCCTTCTTACGTTGCACCGAAATGGCTCCCGGATCACGCAGCAGGAGCATGTCTGGCAGCTGCTGTGGAGCCGCCACGCAGTGGTCCCACCTTGACCGCGACACCGTGCTGGCCGTGGCGGCATGCCTGGACTCTGCGCGGGATGTAGCGGCGCTGGCCTGCACCTGCCGGGACCTTCGCACCCTACTGCTACAGCCCTGCGCCAACGTGGTGTGGGGGCCCATGCTGGCGAGGCACTACGGCTTGAACGTGCACGTAGGTGCTGCTGGCGTACTGCTGCGTATTGTGTGCGCAGCCTGGGCGGTGGCAGGCAGGTAGCTTCGCCAGCGTGCTCTACAAGACACAGGCCACGTTTAGTTATGTGCATGAAGCTGCAACATGTGCACGGCTTTGGCATCCATTAGTAGTGCGGACGACTCGCAGGGCAAGGCGTCAGGGGTAGGCACAGCTTACGACAGCCCACGCTCTAACACGCACCCTGCCGATCACACGTCATCTGCGTGCTTGTCCTTCTCCGCAAGCACACCCCCAACCAGCAACCCCCGCACCGATTCCCCTCACGCACTGCAGGCCGCCGCGACCGCCTCCGTGCTGCGAGTGTACCGCACCCTCAACGCCGCGTGGTGTCGCGATGCTGCCACACCCCAGCAGCACACCAACGGCCACGCCGCCGTACCCGCACCCCATGCCGACATGGCCCGGCAGCCACAGCCGATGGCGCAGCAACACCAGCTCCAGCAACAACAGCAGCAGCTGGCAGTGCTGCCGCTCTCCCATGGCGGGGCCTGGGGCTCGAGGTCCGGGTCGGGGTCCAGGACGCCTGCGGACCCTCCTGCTGTGCTCTTTGAAGGGCTGTACACGGACGGGGGCATGGACGAGAACGACCCGTCCTACTGGGTGCGTGGTGGTGGGGTGGGGTGCTCGAGTCGTCGAGTGGCATGTGTGTTAGGGGTGCGCGGGGCTTGCAAGGGCAGGCTGGGGCCAGGGCAGGGGCGTGCGCGGAGACGGCCCGGCCACCTGGGTGCCTGCAGGGTAGTAGCGCTATAGCCCCTTTGGTGCAAGGCAGCATATGGCACACCGAGGCCAGCGTAGCAAGTCAGTGTGTCAGAACACGTGGATTCTGGTGCGCCCTGCAAAGGGTGTTCGTGCGCTGTGTGTACTTGCGGTGCGGTTCGGCGCACCGGATGCACACTCCTCACAAGCACCGCGCCTTTGCCGTCGCCCACCCGAACACCACGGTCCGTATACGCCGCATCCGCATTAAATCCCTCCTGACACACGCCGCTCTCACCTGCACCTCCTCCTGCGCCCACCCACTACCTTGCCCGTCCCTGCCACGTCCTCGCCCGGCTTCATCCCCCGCAGGCCGGCAACCTGTTCCGCCCCGGCGGCTGGTCGGTGTACTGCAGCCGGGCGCCGCGCAACGTGCACTGCGTGGGGGTGCTGGAGGTGAGCCACCATCCAGCGTATACGAAAGTGCTGCATTGGATTGTTTGGAACAGAGGCGATGATGATGCCACCGCAGTTGTCCCACGCACCACGGACGCCCGCACAATCGAGCGTGTCAGCTACCACGCACAGCACAACCATCCATATATGCCCCTGCTTCCCCCCGCCTGTCTCCGTGACGGGTTGCCATGTCCCAGCATGCCGATGCTCCACGACCTCTCCCATGTTCAAACATGCCGTGTACAGCTCAAACGTGCCACGCCACGCATGCCCCATGACGGATGGCCGCGTTCCCACCATTCCTCCCCACCAGGCCGTGTACGGCTCGGACGGCTTCACGGCGCAGCACCGCGCCGACCTCATCCGCTGCACCTCCGACGTGGCGTGGGTGCTGTTCCTCAACGCGCACCGCATGCCGCGGCGGCTGCGGCGCGTGCTGTGCGGCGCGGGGCCGCCCAACGCGCTGCACGGCCGGCTGCGTCGGGCCATGGCGGCGGCGCTGCAGCACTGGAGCACCATGGGTGGGTTGGTAGCGTGTGGCTCAGCGCTGCGAGTGTTTTAGTTGTCTGTTGTTGGCGTGGGTAGCGGCTGAGGCGGGCAGTGGCTGGCTATGGCCGCGCGCGGTAGCATTGGAGCACCATGGGTGGTTGTGGCGTGTGGGTTAGCGGGAAGGGTGGACAACGGAGGTGTGTGCGTTAGGGTGTCTATTGGTGGCTGTGTTGGCAGTAGGGCTCGGGCGGGCTGAGGCGGCGGCACCGCGCCACCAGAGGACCGTGGGCAACTGCCGTCACCCAGTGGGAGGGGGGGCTGCGGGGGGGACGGGGTGATGCAGTGTCATCGTGCAGCGATGCAGTTGCGTGGCAACAATGCCGAATAGCAGCACATTAGCGCTGCCATGGTGTGGCCATTCGGCCTGACAGCACTCCCGGTCACGTGGCACGTGTGAACCACAAGTGCATGTGGTCAACGCCATTGGTTGCACCCGCTTGCAGGGCTGGAGCGGCTGTTCCTGGAGCTGGTGGTGTGGTACCAGTTCATGCGGCAGCACCAGCAGCAGCAACAAGAGGGGCAGCAGCAGCAGCAGCAACAACAGCTACAGCAGCAGCAGCCAGGACCTCAGCTCGACAACGCTGGCCCCGGTGCCCCAGCCGTCGCCGCCGCAGCACACGCAGCAGCGAATGGGGCGGCTGTGGCTGCGGCAAGTGCGGCAGTGGCGCAGGCGGTGGGTGCGGTGGCGGCGGCGGCGGCCGCGGAGGAGGGGGAGGACGCGGGTGCCGTGCAGGCTGTGGCGCATGCGGTGGCGGCGGCGGCGGCGGCGGCCAACGCGCATGAGCAGTGGCTGGTGCACCACCTGATGGGACTGGATGTGAGCGTTAGGGCTTGGGGACGGGAGAGCCCATGCACGGGAGGAGGGTGCTCGCAGGTTTGATTGAGCAAAGCCATTGTAGCGTCCGCACGGGAGACCAGCCGGCCGGTCGTTGTTAAGTACATGATGAATGCAAACACCTGGCGGGTTGGACGGGTGGGGTCGAGGAAACCTACCTAGAGTGTTTCATAATATTGATATACGTGCTTGGATTTTAACAATGATCCCTTCGCTGTTCCTGCGCTGCAGAACCCGGCCGTGATTGGGCCGCAGGCGGCGGCGCAGGCCGCCATGCAGGCCATGGTGGCGGCGGGCGTGTACGCGGGCAACGCTGGTGACAACGCCAACGGCAATAACGCCAACGCCAACCAGGAACACGCGGGTAACGGTAACAACAACGGTAACGGTAACGGCAACAACGACCCCCAGCCGCTGCCCGCCTGCCTGGAGGCCAAGCTGCAGGACGTGGCGGCGGGGCGCAGCTGCAGCGGCCGGCGGGGGCTGCAGGTGGGAATGGAAGCCATCGAAAGACTAGTCATGTCATGTCTCATGTGTGGGGGTTATCACGAGACGGGGTAAAGGTGTTCTTGCAGGCACTTGAGGGCCAGCGCAGGGGTACTTGGCTTTTCCTGGGTGCGTGCCGTGCTGGTTACGGTGTGTTCAAGCGCTGCGGTGCCGTGAGGGGAGGGCCGCAGCGCTGTGAGGAGTGCTCCTTGCTCTCTACCCAGATCGTGCTGGGGCAGGCTGGCATGGCTGCGCAGATTGCTGGTTGCCACGTGCCCATACCCACAATGCTCCTACCACTCAGATGGCTCGACTTACTCTACCACCCTGTTGCTTGCAGTGCCGCGGGTCGCCCGCGATGGAGATATGGGACCGGCGCTCGGGCGGCTACCTGGGCAGCGAGGAGCTGAACCGGACAACGGGTGGGTACCGGTATCTGTACTGCCACCTCTCGTAAGAAGTAAAGTGGGGATGGCCTGAGACCAGCATGCCCATGGCTGTAGTTGACGCGTTTCCACAATACCAATGTGGAAGCACGGGCCTGGCGCGGACCGCCGGTGGATGGCGATTAGTGCTAGTTCTCATATGGGGTCCGACCACAACATCGGGCCAGACAGGATGCGGGCCGCCAGCGTATTCTAGATAGGCATGTTGTGCTTCGGCTATATCTCGCGAGCGTGGAGCTGCCCGTAATTGTAGGGTGCTGGGTGTAGGGGTTGCTGGGTGTTACGCCTGTTAGGGCTCCTGTAAACTGCATCAGCGTTGTGCTGTGGATCGAGGTGCCTCTACTCACGCCCCACTGCCACCTGCTGCTGCCGCATTGGCACCCTTGCCTCATCGGACGCACCCTTCTGCAACTGTAACTGTAGCCGTTCTGCCGCCGCCACGTGCCCCATGCAGCCGTGATCGACGGCATCGTGGTGTCACGCGCCGGGGAGTTCACCTGCCCCGTGGGCTGTGGCGCCGTGTTCCTGGGGCACATGCGGCCCAAGAAGGACCTGGCGGACAAACCCGGGACGGCACCAGCAGCAGCAACAACAACAGCAGCAGCAGCGGCGGAAGGGGAAGGAAGGGGCCAAGGGATGTGGGTTCCCGGTGGAGGGGACGCTGCGCAGTTGGACGCAGACGGCTGGGCGGAGGACGGGCAGGGGACAGACGCGGGCGCCGGCGCGCCTGTACGGCAGGCGTTCCGTGGGCTTGTACGGCAGCCGTACGTGCAGATACTGAACGACATGACGGACGTGGAGGCGGTGGAGGCGGCGGCGGCGGAGGGGCGGCTGCCGCGAATCGTGGCCCGGGGTATGTGCCTGGGGGTGGGGGAGTGGGTGGAGTTTGAGCGGCCGGCGCGCGGGCAGGGCCAGGGAGGGCAGGCGCACGGCGGCAGCGGCGCAGCAGCAGGTGCAGCAGGAGCGGCTGCGGGGGTCGCGGCGGCAGCAGCAGCGGGTTGTGCGGGCGACGGGGTGCAGGGGGCGGAGGGGGCGGGTGGCAGCTGCTCTGCTGCCGTCGAGGAGGATGGTCCCGTGGAGGACCGGCCCGAGGACCGCATGTGGCCCGTGGCGTGGTTCAGGTACGGCACGTGGGCCTAGGGAGGGACGTGCACCCCTGTTGATAGCCGGGTCGTGACTCGATTACCAGACCAGCTGACGTGGATCACCGGCACCCACGCGCGTCCAGTTTGCGTCGTACCGGCGTATCAGCACATGTTGCCCTTGATCGCCTTCCCGGCTACAGGTGCTAGCCCACCGCCGGATCAGGATTTCTGTTGTCTCTACTCGAACTATACCCGGTAGACAAAGCGAGTGCTCTGTACGGCCCGTTTGCCCACTCAGGTTCCAGCCGCACAGCGGGCTCGGCGACAGGGGTGACCAGGAGATGGCCCTGCCCCCTCTCGTGCTGGTGCCTCACGCGCAGCAGCACGCACCCGCGCCAGGGGAGGCCCTGCACCCACAGCCGGCCCACGATGTGCCCTTTTGGCAGCTGCACCACCAACATGCGCAGCAGCAGCAGCAGCAGCAGCAGGAGGACGACGACGAGGAGGAGGAGGGTAGCCTGGATGGGAATGGCGGGAACAGCAGCACTTCCGAGGACGACGATCTCAGCACCAGCAGCAGCGGCAGTGAGGGCCCAGGCGGCTGGGTGCCTGTCGTGAGGGGGGATATCGATCGCTCCGACAGCAGCAGCGGTGCGAGCGACAGCAGCGACAGCGGAAGCGGCGGCGATAATGATGGTAGCGGCGAGGGCGAGGGCGAGGACGGGTCGGGTGCGTCAACGGAGCACGAAAGTAACAGCAGCGGTAGCAGCAGCAGTGATGGTGAGGGCGCTGGGCATGGGCAAGGCCCTGCTGTGGCGGCTTCCGGAGGCGGAGCTGGGGCAGGGGCTGGAGCAGGGGCAGCGGCGGGGCCAGGAGCAGCTGCTGGTGCTGGCGTGGCTGCTGGGGCAGGTGTGGTTGGACCGGGGGCGGGGGCGGGGGTGGGAGGGGTGCAGGCAGGTGGTGCTCCGGTGGGGGCGTTCGCAGCCGCAGCCTTGCCCCTTCTGGACGACGACGACGGAGCAGACTCGGACTGGGAGGGCGAGCTGCAGTACCTGTACGGCAACGAGGGTCAGGCCCCGCCGTACCCGTACGGCATGCCGTTCGGCAGCCACGAGGACGAGGACGTGCTGTACAACAGCCTGCAGCGGGTCATGAGCGGCGCGGCGGCGGGCGGGGAGCTGGGGCCGGGTGCTGGGGGGCATGGAGCGGCAGCTGGGGGTGTGGGTGTAGGTGGCGCGGGTGGAAGCGGCGGGGCGAAGGGCACGGACGGGGCAGGCCCCAGCGGGAGCTATGGGGTGCAGGCTGCTTGCACGGGCGGCAGTATCGCGGGTGCGGGCGGGGCGGGTACGGGCAGGACGGGTTCGGCGGCGGCGGGGGGACCGGGGCTGATGTTAAGCGAGGAGGGGAGGCAGGGGTGCGGGCAGCAGAAGGAGCAGGTGGGGCACGAGGAGGAGGAGGGGTTTGGTGGCGACGGGGCGCTGCTGGAAGGCTTGCCGCTGTCGTCGTGGCTGGAGGACCTCACGCAGCCCAACGTCGCTGGGGTAAGTGACTGCGTCAGGTTGTGCACGTGTTCATGGCTCCAAGGTCTCGGTTCTCTGTCCGCCGTTGCCGAGGCTGCTGGCGGGCAGGCTGGCTGCCGCACATTCACAAGCGCTTCTCGTTGTGTTCCGGTTTCCGTTCGTGCATTTGTACCGGTACCCGCTCCCGCTCATGCGTGTGTGCCAATGTCCGCGCCCGCCGCAGATCATCCTGTCCACCATCGCCGAGGCCGCGGGCGTGCAGGCGCTGCGCCACACCTACCAGTGCGTGCAGACGGCGCTGCAGCAGGAGATGGAGCGCCTGGCGCGGAGGATCCTGAACCACCACAAGCCCCCTGCTGGCGAGGTTCGGCAGCAGCAGCATGACAAGCCGCAGCAGCAGCAACAAGGCAACACGTCAGTGGTAGAGGCCATGGACGTGGACGGCGGGGATGGTGGAAGCGCTGAAGCAGAGGGGGCTGCGGCCGAGGCGGGGCGAAAGGGGCAGGGGCAGGGGGGTGACGCAGGCGGTGCAGAGGGCGTGGTTCCCGGGCTACTGGAGCTGCTGCCGGCGGAGCGGCCCGCCAATGTGTTTGACGGCCTGCTGAGTTGGCGGCAGGTGCAGGCGTTTGCCGAGGGGCAGGAGCAGGGGGATGGACAACAAGGGCATGGGCATCGGGAGTGCCATCGAAGGCATGGGCAAGGGAACCAGGGCGTGCAGACAGGGGACAACCACCAGCACCAACAGGGAGCAGGGCACGACCGGGGGCAGGGCGCCGCAGGCGCCGTGGCGGGGGCGGCAGGGGACACTATCGGGAGGCAGGGCGCGGACGGGCAGGGGGCGGGGCAGCAGGATGGGGGACAGCAAGGCGGGGAGGCGGGTGGCAGCGGGCAGGGGTTAGCAGCAGCAGCAGCAGCAGCAGCTATCGCTGGTGCTCATGCTGCAGGGCCGGTGGGGCCGGAGGTCCAGGCGGCTGTGGCGCAGTGCTCTGTGCCGTCGGGGCACCTGTGCATGTCGCTGCGGCAGCGGTGGGCGGGCAATGTGGCGCTGGTCAAGCTCATATCGAACGAGGACCGGCGGAACGCGTTCGGGGACGAGGAGGAGGTGCAGCCCAACTGCGACGTGCAGTTCGTGGCGTTCCGGGGGAGGGTGGTGAGGCTGGGGCAGCAGCTGCAGCTGCTGTAGGTGTGCGGTGTCAGTGCAGGTGTTGGTGGGGTGAACGTGTGCAAGGCGTAAAAGTGCCACAGTGAGGTGTGTGCTGTGGTACAAGAACGTCAGCAAGACCGAGTTCCGTTCAAGGCGCCTCGGCTTGTGTTTTTTGTCTGGTGTAAGCTGTGGCACAAGGTGCCGTTGATGAGGGTGGTGAGGCGGGAGCCGCAGATGCAGCTGCTGTAGGTGTAAATGCAGGTGCAGGTGCAGTGGCCGAACGAGCAGGTGGTCGTTGCCGCAGCAGGCGGTGTAGGTACCGTATCTGGCGTGATCGTGACGAGACAGCAGTGTGAAGGAATGTTGAGACCTCCCGTTAGACGTGTGCGGCAGGTGACCCAACGTGCATATTCACGGCAACACGGTTGAGTGTGCGGTACAAGGTGCCGGTGGTGCGGTGGCGAGTGCTAGGCAGCTTGTGCAAGGAAGAAGTGAGGCCTGTGTTGGTCATGACATGGGCACATTACGCTGGGCGGAGGACTGGCTGCTTGGACGGAAGACAGGAAGGGGGCAGACGAACGCGGCAGCGCGCCTGTACGGCAGCCTTACGAGCAGGTGCTGAATGATGTGACAGCTCGCAACTGAGCAGCTCGCAACTGGGCAAGCCCTGTACCCCTTCAATGATGCTCACATGGATTTCAAGTAGAGCGCAGTTCAGCCAGACCTACCCCTACCCTGCTAGACCGGTGTTGCATTCAGGTGGTATAACCCGAACCTGCCAAGCAACACACCGCACACCCCTGCCACACACGTGCCCTCTTCCGCTCTGCTATCCTAACAGCGACACGCGAAGGCTGCCGGAAAGGAAACCGCGATCACTCAGAGCTGGTAGTGACACCCACTATACTCCTCCCATGTATATGTGCTTCCAACCCACTATTGGACTGCCTGGGCAGCCGTAGTTGAAAAAGCAGAGTGCCGCTCGCACCCCCTTGTCAGCATCCCAAGAAATTAGGGTACAGATGAAGCAGCAGTCGGCGTAAGCGATCTGTTTGCAAGTCAGGTGGTCCTGGTGCTAGTATATTAGGCTGACACATGTAATAGGCCGTTGTAACCCAGCCCAGCGTGTGCTTGCCAGGGTCAAACACCAACCCCCCTGCAACCTTCTCACGAAGTAAAAGATGCTAAACTGCTGGACTACACAAGATTATTCCAGCGAGCAAGCGAGCGTGCTGCTTGCTGTTTCCCCCTCGCCCAACACGTGCATACCTGGGCCCCGCCCACACCCGACACCCCCACTGCATGCGCGGCAGGTTCACAGCGGAGAGACTGCAGGTGACGGTCCTAATAAGCTTGTTATGAAATATGAGCAGGCGCTTGGTACAACAGAACTCAGCTGTGTGGCACATTGATCATGAGCGAAGCTGATCGGGCGTGCATGAAGCTGCATCACGCCCAGCCACCCCAACTGGGCCATCTGGCGCCATGTACGCCCAGTCTGGCCTAGAGCGGGCACCGAGGGCCCGAGTCGTGCTGCTACGTCTCAATCACGTCCCACCAGGCGTCTCACCTGGTCTCACAGTTGGTAATGTCCCCAGGCCCATGCCCCACCCACGCGATGCCTCTCCTGCCCAGCCACACCAGCCGCAAACCCCTGCTCCAGGCAGCGCCGGGGCCTTTCCAGGGCGCTCTGCAGTCGCCGACCGGGACGCGGCCCCCCACGTCATACCGTATCTTATGGCTGGCAGCAGCTCCACGTGTCTGCAAGTTTCGGTTGCACCTGGCGTAGCAGCATGCGTGCAGGGGCTTCGCATGGCACTGATCCAGTCGGCCCCCGCCGCCTCGTGGGCCCTCGGCACGTCGGGCGTGTCGCTGCAATTAGAAGGCCACGGGTGCCGAGTACCCGCCGCACGGTAGGAGGAGAATTGGTCGCTCGGCAGAACCTCCAGTACCGCTGAGCTCAAAGGGGGGCTCCCCTGGCTGAGCTCGTGTGCGCTTCCCCCTTCGCCCCAAGAAAGCCACAGGTCGCAGCTACTCCTAGCAGTCCCAGCGCCAACGGGGCCCCTTTGGTACGCGAGAGGATGATTGCAGGGCGTCGGGGGAACGCGAGGCTGTAGCTTTCATGGCTTGCGTCTGACGTGGCGTGTTGCCTGGCCCTAGCCGTGGCCCGCGCCCCTGTCCTGACAGGGGAGCCCTTTTAGACCGATGCCAAATGTCACTCCACAAAGCCGGCCTGACCCAGATAGTATCACTTAGCAAGTACGAGCGCTTGTAAAAGTGTCTGATTGGGTGCTAGCGAGTCAGCTTGGCGGTAACGGTCTCTAGAGCAGTCTGGACGAGTACATGGGCACCAACGCGACTTAGGTCAGCACCGGCACACAGAATTCTTTACTCTGACACTCACCAGTGATTACAATGCAGCTCACGGCTTCTCGTCACGCTTTCTGCTCTGCTCGGCGCTCTGCGCCGCGGTGCTCGGCTGCCCGGGCTCCGTTTGTGTCTCGGCAAGCCCAGCGTCGTCTCGTCGTGCTTCGGGCGGCCGAGGTACAGGTGCTGTAGTGGGCACGACTTGCGGCCATGGCTTATTGCAGCGTGCAACAAAGTACCGACAATTGCTATTGCGGTGTGTTGCGTAGGAGGCTGAGGCGCCAGCTGCCGAGGCCCCGGCTGCCGACGAGCCTGTCCTCTCGCCTCTTGAGCGTGCTAAGAAGGCGCTGGAGGACAGCAATGTGGATAAGGGCACGCTGGTGAGGTGGCTGCGCTTGCGTGAAAAGCGATGGGCTTTAGCTGCCTGGGTGGCTGAAGCAGTTCTGCTGCATTCCAATGCTTTCTGATCAGTTTAACATATCATTCTGGCGTTCTGGGCCGGGCTTTCCCTCCGGAACGGACGTTGACATGACTGCCCGTCCCATCCGCGGTCTTCCACGCGCCTGTATGTTCACCCGCAGACTACTTGCCTTGCTGAGCTGGAGGCGGAGATGACCCGTCTGCAGCAGGCTGCTTCTGAGGCGGAGTCCCGGGCCACCTCGCTGGAGGCATCGGTGGCGTCAGCAAAGGATCAGTTCATTCGCCTGACCGCGGACTTTGACAACTTCCGCCGCCGCACGGTGTGTAGGGCTGCCACTTGAGCGCTGGGATTGTTTGGTCTCGGGATGATGGTGTTCAGCAGCGGGAATAGCGTCATGCCACCTGGGGTTGGGACACGGTGGGGACAGGGCTGCTGGCCGCCACAGCGCCTGCAGAGCTGCGCCCTGCTATGCGGGCATACCCAAAACCCACAACGTTCCTCTCAGATTCTGGAAAACATCATTTCGGGGACACAGTTTCGAGGTGCACCTGGGGTGCATGGCCCTGGAGCCAGGGTGGAATCTGACAGTATGCTCAGCACCAACGCCTCCCTTGCACTCCCTTGCACGGCCTCGTAACCCACGTCCCCTGCCCTCGTCTCCCGAGCCTGAGCACGAGCAGGGTGTCCAGCTGATGACCAGCACATCCATGACACAAAATTCCCCTTGTATGCCACCGTTCCGGTGCCACCGTGCCCCTCACAATGACATGCCTCCGTGTGCGTTTCTCCTGGACACCTCCCCAAAGCGCGAGGAGAGAGCCCAGCTGATTGGGCATGCTACTTCATGCGCATACGACACCCACTTTCTGCATCCGCCGCCTCGCCACCACCAACACTAGCACCACCGTTTCTCAATCCCGTGTGCGACCTCCCTGCGTTCGCCTGCCCCCAGCGTGAGGAGAGCGCCCAGCTGACGGACCAGGTGCGGGGCGACGTGGTGAAGGAGATGCTGCCCCTGGTGGACAACTTCGAGCTGGCGCGCACGCAGGTGGGCGGGGCAGGAACGTGTGGGTTAGGGGGTGCATGTGGGGTAATACACACGGGTACCATGGAGCTGTTGCTCCTGGTGGACGCCTTTGCGCCGGCGCGCACCTGAAGTGGGCGGTGTGTAATGCAGAATGTGTACGACGGTGTGGGCTGTGGGGCTATTGCACATGGGTGACCTGGCCGAGGGCTGCTGGCCCTACGGTACCAGGCTGCTATTGGTGTGAATGGGTGTTCGGTGGGGCAGGAAGTGCATGTCGGGGGCGCGTGTGTGGGCTAACGCACGCTGGTAGTGTACGAGCAGGTGGTAAGGGCTGTCGCTCATACTAGTCCGTCACACAGTCTTGAGCGCAAGCAGGTGGGTGGTGCAGGCAGGAGCGCGGACAGTGTGCTCAAGGCGAAATGAAGGAAGGTGCAATAATGGGGAAACGGGTGTTAGTAGCCGCGGCGACGGCAACAATGGAGACAAGCGGGAAGGCGCACGGGTCTTCAAAACCGCCTGTTTGCAGCGGTTGCTGGGTTATGGGTCATAGGTTATGTAATCATGTTAGACGCACTGCCGCACGCAGCTGACAACACACCCCGCCCGCTGTTTCTGGCTGCAGGTCAAGGCCGAGACGGAGGCGGAGCAGAAGATCAACAACTCGTACCAGGTGGGTGTGGTGGTGTTGGGTGTGGTGGTGGCGTGGTGGTGGTTGTGGGGTGATGTAAAGGGGTGGTGGGGACGCTAGAAATGCACAGGGTGTGTTGGCTCGGCGGGCGGCGCTCGGTGGGCAGTTCCGTACGTTTGCCTGGACAACTAGTACCGAACGGGGCCCGGGCAGGCGGAGCGGGGGCGAGGACGGGACGATGGTGAAGGAATAAGCGAAACTAGGCTCTGCCGTACGGGTTGGGCTTTGGGACATGCCGTACGGTACCTACACACGTCTTTGCTGTCTTGCTTTCAACAGGGCCTGTACAAGCAGATGGTGGACCTGATGCGCTCGCTGGGCGTGGAGGCGGTTCCCACGGTGGGCGCCCCCTTCGACCCCAACGTGCACGACGCCATCATGCGGGAGCCCTCCAACGCGCACCCTGACGGCACCGTGCTCATGGAGTTCCGCAAGGGCTTCGCGCTGGGAGGCAAGCTGCTGCGGCCCGCCATGGTCAAGGTGGGTTGGTTTAGGTCGAAGGTGTGCGACAGGTTGTGGGTGTACGACAGGGTGGGGAGGATGTACGACAAGCGACAAACTTGTTTGTGTTTTGCCAAGCTAAACTTGTATGTGCAGGGAAAGGGCTTGGGGGCTAAGTGGTTCCAGGCCGCCACGTCACTCAGGGTGGTGGTGGTTGGGCGGGGCTGTAGGGTGCTGTGGTCGGGCAGGGTCCGTCGTGCGCTGGGGTTCAGTCCCTTCCCTGGGCGGCACCTCCCCCGCACAATGGGGAACGGTGGGAAGGGAGAGGGGTTAGGCACTGCGGCGACAGGTTGCTGTCAAGGAGCATGCATTCCAGTTAGCGGAGAAAGGGAGGGGCGCTCAGGAGAAGGGGTGCCGCGTGGGCAGCTGCTCCCTGACAACCCACGTCCCTGCGCCCGCATCTTGAGCCGGCGGAAGGGTCTACGCTGAGGCTGGGGCTGGGGCTGGGATGGGGGTGAGGCGCATGTGGGCTCCTTCAGCGCCACTGAACGAAGCAGCAGCAGTGACAATGCCGCTGCCACTGCTGGCACCAGCACCAGCCGGCAGCAGCCCATCGCCTCTGCAAGCTGCATGTGCCCCTCGCCCTCGCCACCCTCACCGCGTGCTGCCCCTCACCCCCGTGCGCCGCCCTGCCTTCTCACCCGCCCGCCCTCACCCACCCCTCTCGCCTTGCAGGTGTCGTACACGGAGGACGGGCCCGTCGCCAGCAGCGAGGAGTAGGCGACGCCTGTCGTACGGGTTGCGCCGTACAGAACGTACGGCACCGCGTTTCACTGCGTCGATCAGTGTTGTGGTTGAAGAGTCCCGACGGCCGGCCGTTCATGACGGGACACGTGGCGGTGTGGCGGACAAATGGCTGCCGTACCACTTGTCGCTGCGCACTGATTCGTGCCGGAGGAGGAGGGGGTGCATGGCAGAGGCAGCGGGGCATGGGAACAAATGTTGCAAGCCTTAGGGAGGTTCCGCGCCGTAGCAGGGCAGGATGTCCTTGAGTGCGATGGGATAAGTGGCAGAAGGCCGAGTGATAAGTGCAAGTTGTTGGGCGCGTATGGCAGGGGCAGTGCGTCGCACGAGTGTCAGGATTGTACGATGTACGTACGCACACGTTGCATGCAGGAGGCACCTATGCGAACGCTTACCAGGTGGATAGATGCTGGTAGCAATGTGCGGCTGGTCGCACGGCACGTGTCCTTGCTGGCCGGCAGGTGCCGGGCATCCGAACGTCGGTACGGCATCGAATACAGGACCAGTCGCACGGGACCACGTGTGTGCAAGCCATGGCAGCTGCCGTACACGTTGCAACAACGCTCGTAAAGTGTCGATTCAGTCTAGTCTTGTTGCCGGACCGCCGGTGAGGCATGGCAAGGTGGCGTAGCGTCGCCAGGAGGTGGGCCCGGCTGGGCCAGGCGGGCACTAGTTCTGGGCAGCTGTGGGTAACGGCCTGGCTTATGTGAGTGCTGCATGCGCCCGCTCGAGTCCGCGCCGAGGGCGGATGAGGACTGGAACGGCTGACCTGGCAGACGGTGTGGGTTTTGTATGCCGGGTATGCCTGAATGTAACGAAACGTAAAAGGATCCTCCCGGACGGGTGCGTCCAGCTGCCGCACCGCGCTCTTGAGCACCAGCTTGGTGCTGAGCCGTCCAAAATAGCACTTGCTCCACAGACTGCGGTGTAGAATTGGCATGGTGAGTCAGCTAACATCGCAGGATTGCTCGTGCTTACAACATACAGGCAATCCATCTCTGATGCAAACGTTCGCCTTTGGCCTCACGAAAGCGCCTATAAGCTGGAACCAGACCAGAGAGCCAACCAGCATCCCGGAACGTAACGACAACATAGCAATCACGTCGAATCCCATCCTGCACTACACGTACGCATCCCATATGGCAGGAGAGCCGCTCTTCAACATGTACCGTACTTCTACGTACCCTTCTATGACTTGTACCATCGCTTTCCGGAAACCCTGGCTCGCCATACCGTACACAAAAGGACGCGTCCAGCACTCAGAAGACTACTCGCCACCAAGCCTCAACACGTGCACTCCCACATATCCTAGGCGGCTGTGTCCAAGCCTCCTTCCTAGGGTCGATCAGTCATCACTTGCTCAACCCCGCTGACAGAACCTAGGCGTCATCCGAGCTGCCCCGCAGAGGCGCATGGCCCCCCGGCCCATGCCCACTGCCGCTGCCGCTCCTCTCCGTCAGCACCACCGAATTGGCGGGCGTGCCATGCTCCGCAATGGACGCCATGGTAGGGCCCCCGCCGCCGCCGCCCCCGCCGCCAGCGCCCCCGGCCCCTCCTCCGCCCCCATACCGATGCCGCCACCCACTTCCACTGCCCCCTCCACTCCCACCGCTGCTGCTCCCCCCGCTACTGCCCCACGCCCTCGCACCCCTGCCGTCCTCCCCCGCCCCTACCCGCCCCTCCTCCCCGCCCCACGCACCCACCGCCGCCCCATCCACATGCCCCTGGCCCCCGCTGCCGCCCGGCCCCACCTCCCCCGCCCCACCGCCGGAACTCCTCCTCCTACTGCTCCGTCCTCCCTCACCCTCGCCCCCTGCTCCTCCGCCCCGCTCCAGCCCCACACCACCCTCCCGGGTGCCCCGCTCCCAAAGCGCATGTCCTTCCTCCACCGGATAACCCAGCGCCACCCCACCCGCCGCCGGCCACTCCACAACCCGCCCATCAACCACCTCCCCCTCTCCCCCCTCCTGCTGCCCACCACGCCAGGCGCCCCCTACCCGCACAGCATCCACAGACCTCCTTCCCAGGGGCCTACCCGCTGCAGCTGCCTCCTGCCGCTGCTGCTCCTGATCCACAGCCGCCAGGCCCCCTGCCCCCTGGCCCCCAAACCTGGGAGGAAACGACGCAGAACCCACCTCCCCAAGGAAGCCCTCCCTGCGGCCCTGCCCCGGGCCCGGGACTCCGCCGTACACCTGCCCGTGGCTTCCCACCTCCCGCTGGGTCTGGGCCATGGACGGGTGGTACTGCCGTACAGGTTGGTTGTATTGCCCCCCGGGAGGCGGGGTTGTGGCGGTTGAGACGGAGTGGGTGAGGGAGCGGTGGTGGGCGGGGGCCGGGGCCAGTGTGGCGGACCGGTGTGGGTTACGGTAGGGGCTGGAGGGGGTGTCGTGCGGCAGGGGGGAGCGCAGGAGGGAGTCGCGGGATGGGCCTAGGGAGGCGTGGCCAGAGGAGTGGCCGTGGCCGTGGGTGTGGGCCCCGTGGTGTGTGTAGTGGTGCCGGATGCTGTGGCCGTGGGTAAAGCTGGTGCTGCGACCTCCATGGGGTGTGTGATGTGATCCGTGGCCGTGACCGTGGGACGGGGCGTGGGTGTAGCCGGCTGCATGGTACTGCGCCTGGGAGTGTGCGTGGTGCAGGTGTTGGCTGACGGTGCCGCTGCCCCCGTGGTGGTGGTGGTGTGGGCCGTGTGCGGAGTGTGGGTGGTGGGAGGAGGTGTGGACGGACGACCCGTGGGTCAGCGTGCCGCGTGGGTGCAGCGACACGTGGCTGCTGCCGTGGTGGCTGGGGTGCATGCTGGCGTGGCCGATGCCCTGGTAGCGCCGCGACGGCGCGGCGGCGGTGGCGGCGGCGGGGTGGGGTGACGGCAGCGGGGACAGCGTGGCGGCGGTGGCGACGGTGGGGACATCCCCTGGCGCAAAGGCCAGGCCCTCGCCGGACTGGAACGGGTCGTCGGACACCGGGTCGGGGTGGTCGTCCTGCGGTGCGTTGCGGGTACGGCAGCGGTACGGTCAGTCGGTCACAGTACTGAATGGAGACGCACAATACGGCACGGAGAAGTACGGATACCGTTGGCTCACTTGCTGGTGTCTTGGCATGATACGCAAAGCGTGCAGGTGTCACACGCCAGCTGGCTACAGCGTTGTTGTGCGTCGCATGGCCTTCCTGACGCTTTAAGCCACCCGCAGCCGTGCCCCCAGCCGCCTGACCAGTTCCCTCGGGCTGCCCCCACCCCTCTGAAAACCCCGCCTGGTTGCCCCCCGCTCCTCACCGCAAGTCCCCCACTCACGGCCCCTCACGTTCTCCATTGCTTCCTGACTTTAATTCTCTTTTTATGTCCTATCCGCATTCGCAATGCTTCCTTCCCGACTCATGCACCACACTCACCTGCAGGTCCTCCTTCCCCAAGACCACACACTGCATACACAGACACTGTCGATCCTGTGTGTTGACATGTACCTATTTATCCACCCCACCCACCTGCAGGTCCTCCTCCCCCAGCTGCCTGTCCAGGTCCCCGCTGCCGCCCTCGGACGCCTCCGCCACCTCGTCCATGCTCAGCGCCGCCGCCAGCTCGCTGTGCGTCAGCAGCCGCGACGCCAGCAGCCGCACCGCCGCAGACAGCTTCTGGTCGATGACATCCACCTTGGTCTCCAGGGCCTCAACGCGGATGCGGGTCTCCTGTTTGGTGGTTGTGTGGGGTGGGGTGGAGGTGGGGTAAACTCAGGCTGGCAGTCGTAATGAGGAGGCCGGGTTTGCCGTACAGCCACGTTGGTCTCCAGGGCCTCCTCGTGGAGGCGGGTCTCCTACGGTGTTGGGGGATTGGGGTAATCACCAGCTGTCGTCAGTTGGCAGTTGTAAGGGGTATTGAGGTCGGTTGGCCGTTGAGGTCGACCTGGGTCTCCAGGGCCTCAACGCGAAGGAGCGTCTCCTGGTGGGGGAGGAGTAGTCTGGTTCGCAAGGGAGTACTCGTATGTGGCCGATCGGTTGGTCGTTGAGCCCGACCTTGGTCCCTGGAACGGATTTGGGCGGTGCGTTAAGGGAACGCCCGTCGTTCTTTACATGACACAGCTCCAGTTCAGCCCGTGGGCTGTAAGGACACCGTTCAGGCATGCCGCGCAGCACATGCGAGCCTGCTAGATGCCATCCAAGATTGCATGTTGGCAACGGCAAACGGAACAATACAAGAGGTGTGCACCTGCACCCACCTGTTGCGCGTTCATGAGGTTGGACTGCAGGCTGCCGATGCCGCTCCACACGCTGTTGAGGTTGATCTCGTAGGTGGACTTGGGGCTGATCTTGAGCACGTGCACGAAGTGCGGGAACCAGCCGGGGCGCATCAGCCAGCGGGGCAGCGTGCTCTCCAGCTCGTCGATGACCTGGGGGCCATCATGCAAATGCGAGTACCGTCTGTCCAATTGAGCCACTATCGTACTCGGTGCACAATAGGTATGCATCCCGGGCAGCGTGGCTTTCAGTTCGTCAATGACCAAGGGGGCATCAGGCGTGAGCGTGTTATGTTGACTAGGTCAAACTTCTACACCTGTATCTCATAGTGGAAGATAAAGAGCCAGGGGGGCAGCGTGCTCGCCAGCTTGTAAATGACCCGGGGGAGGAAAGCAAACTGCGTACTCAGGAGTTACGGCCACGTGCGCAACGACCACGCAGAAGGCAGCAGTCCACCCTGCCTGAGACTTGCAACGCCCACCTCGGCTTTGTAGATGAGGTACCGCAGCCCCTCATCCGCGTTGGTGCGCGCAAACGCGGCGGTCTGTGGGGAAGTGCATTACAAGAAGTGTACCGACACAGCGTTGCATTTGGGCCTATCGAACCCTGCGTAACGCAGCAAGCATCGCGCTCATGGCACATCTCTACCACGGTTACTTTCTCTGCAAGCCCAGCCAGCGGCACCGGTGCTCAGTGAGTTAACAGGTGCCTGGATTGTCGTACAGTACGTCATAATACCGTACGGCTGGCCCTTTCACCAATCTTTCACGCCTCGCACCCACCATGAGCGCTATCATGATGTTGAGCAGCAGCACAGCCACCATCAGCCTGGGGTGGCGTCGCGGGGAGGATGTGGGACAAGCGGGTGTTGGTGAGGTGAGGACCATGGGCATGTCGTACAGCAAGGTGCGTCAAACCATGGACAACAGGGCCTGGGGCGAGTGACAAACTATGCGCAACGCTGTGCAATGCGCACAGAGCATGACGCACGGGGCTTATGCCGGCCTTGCTGTGCGTTGCTTGCCAGTAGCCGCTGCGTGCTGGAACTGCAACAGTGCCGGGTGCAGCACGTGGCTGACGCACGACGTACCGTAGACGTTGCGTCTGAGTACTTGTTGCTGCGGCTACACATCATATGTAAAATACTCACTCGTATGCCATGAAGAGGATCATCGCCAGCACCGGGTGGGTGGAGCTGCGGGGGGCGGGAGGTTCAGGACACAGCGGATGGGTAAGCGCGCCACCGATTGCGTTATGGAAGCTAGGGTAGTAGGGACATGCCTGGATAGCCACTGTGCGTGTTACCCGCCGGTAACGCATGCCATGGCTTAACACACTCGTACTACTACTGTACGGCAACGGCGGCGCGGCGTTGGGGCCCATCCGTGTGGACCATCGGCCCCTGGACCCTAACCCCTGCCCAGGTCCACATGACCCACATGGCTCTTGAGCAACAAGCCCGGCCTCGGTGGGCGCTATCATCAGCGCAAACCTCTGCCCAGGTCCACGTGACCCACATGGCTCTTAATCAACAAGCCCCGCCCTCGATGGGCACTATCCACAGCGCTATCCCAAAGTGCAAACGGAGGAAAGCCACATGGGTACGGTGTGACACGCCCATTGAAACGCTCCATGTACTGGCGTTTGCTTGATACTTGAATATACATCCGTACGACATACACAGCAAGGAGTTGTGCACGACTTGCTTACTTGTACAGCACGCTGTAGTCGAACATCTGCAGCATGTACGCGAACATGCTGGCGAAGGAGTGCCACAGGGTGGAGAAGTCGGTGAAGTCGTCGCGGTCCTGCCTGCAAGGGCGGCAGATGGGGCAGAGGTAAACGCACGCAACAGAAATGAGTGACGCTACCGGCATATGCCTGTGTTGGGCCACGCGTGTGACATTTAACGCGGGGCATGCGTGACTGCGGTTTGCGACACGTTATGGCCCGCAGGAACCGAACAGTGTGGGACACAGGGAATGCGTCGTACGTGGTCCTGCCTGCAAGCGGGCAAGGGTTGTGCACCCACTGACGTTGATGCAAGCATGCCTCATATGTCTCTGCAGTATAAAACATACTTTTCCTCTTCAGGCGCAGCACTCAGCAGTGCGCGGCCAGGAGTCCAGGCGGCACATGGTGCATGCGTCCCCTTCCCTGCGTCCCGTTGCCCGCCTGAACGGGCAACACGCGAGCCCCTTTGTAACCCTCACAGGTGTGAACCTGAGAAACGGGCGGTGACACGTGGATATGAAAGTGTGTCCGAACCCCTTGTAGATGTATGGCATCCACCCACCTGAAGAGGCAGTAGAACGCGAAGGCGAAGCCCAGCATGACCAGGCCCACGAAGGTGAGGAAGGTGCGCAGCTCCTTGAGCACCATGCGGATGGTGTCGTTGAAGCCGCCGCTCCTGGTGGTGAACACCCTGGGGCGGAGGGATGAGATGGTGGAGGGTGAGGGGGGTCAGGAGTGGGGCAGAAGAACAGTGGCCCGAGGGTTGTGGCACCCGTCTGCAGATGCAGCCAGAGCTGCATTTTTCGGAGTCACTCCTAACGGACTAGCATCCGGTATAGGACCCCAGCGCTTCCGGTATAGGACCCCAGCTCCGTCCGCAGCAACCACGACGGCAACACCCAAGCCCTCCAACCCAGCACATATGCAATGCATGATACTTGAATATTTGCTCTCTATGCAGTTGACTGGTCACAGGTCACAAAGAGCTCCCCAACCCACCTGGCGTAGTAGTGCAGCTTGGTCCACAGCAGCACGTGCTGCAGCGCCAGGGCCCCGCTGAAGGCCGCGGAGTGCGGCATGGAGCCGCAGCGCAGGTGGCTGGCCCACAGCGCCAGGGCCACCAGGTAGGACACCACGTCCAGCAGGTTCCACAGCGTGGCCCACGCCAGCCTGCGTGGGTTAACGCCAGGACGTGGGTTGACAACAGGGTGTGGGTTAATCCGGCGAGGAGAGGGCTTTGATGAACAGGACGCCACGTCCAGCAGGCTCCGCAGCATAGCACACGCCAGCCTGTGCGTGTACAGTAGTAGCTCAGGGGTGTTGGTTGGCAACAGGGTGTGGGTTCGTAAGGCGTGAACTGGGCGGTGCGTACAGCAGGTTCCACAGCGTGGCCAGACCGACGTGGGTGGGTTAAAGGGGTGCAGGGGTGTGGTTTGGCATAAGACGTGGGTTAATAGGATGCTAGACAGTAGCGGCTAACACAACAAAGAACTTTGCGCGTTGCGTGGGTCCGTGAAGTTGAGTAGCGGTGTGGGCTGCCATTGGGATTAGGCACTACGCCTTTGTGCACTGCACACTACACCTATCGGTGCAACACTGCCCCACAGCGCCACAGCTCCGCTTAGGATTCCCCCACCCCGCGCACCGCCTCACCCCTGCACGGCAGCCGTACACACTTCCATATACGCGAACGGCAGCATGCTGCCAACCGCCGCCGTACTCATGACCAGCTGTGCCACGCCCCGGGCGCTGGTCACCAGCCGCGCCAGCGCGCTCCAGTCCCACGGGTTGAGCAGCCGCGACATGGGGCACTCGTCCGCCGCCGGGTCCGCCGCCATCACGTAACCGCCGCCGCCGCCGTACGGATCTGCCGTACTGCCGCCGCCGTCAGCTACCCCTGGCATGAGGAGGCCGGCTAGGTGGCGGCGGAAGGCGGTGAACGCGCCGCCGCCGCCGAAGGCGGCAGCGGCGGCGGCGCCGCCGTTGAAGATGGAGGAGATGAGGCTGCCGTCGTCGCCGTCGCCGCCGCCGCCGCCGTCGGCGCTTGGGTCGTTGTCGTCTGCGCCGTCCTCCAGGAGGAGGGAGAAGGCGGAGAAGGCTGCCAGCCAGGCGGCGTAGAAGATGAACTCGGCGATGAGGAAGTGGCGCGCCCAGGAGCTCCACTTGTAGGCGATGACGGCCTGTGGGGGAACGGGCCGAACACACGCACCATGACCGTTGACTGTTGACCGCTTGCAGAGACAGGCAAGGCAATCGCATGTGGACAGGATGGGGGGACTGGATCAGGTGCTGTCAAGAATGCCTGGGAAGGAGCCCTCGCCCTCGGACGTAAAGAGCAGGCATTTGAAGGCGACGTCCGGCTGCCGGCGCCGGCAGGTGCAGCTCACCCATGCGCAGCACCGCGCACAGCTGCGCAATGACGTCGCCACACCTGCTTGGAACCACGCAGGGTGCTAATCGCACGCTATCAGGCGTGTGTAACATTATCGCGATCGACCATTCTTCGGTGCGCCCGTGGTGACGCACCTGCACGGCCGGCAGCGCGAATACGGTGGGCGGGCAGCCCCTCACGCGCAGGCGCTGCAGCAGCGGCCGCAGCAGGCCTGCGTCCCCTGGCGCCGCCGCGTCGTACAGCGACACCACGTGCGCCTCCACAGTCAGGGTGGACGTCCAGCCGGTGCCCTGGGGGTCGATGAGAACAACAAGGTTATTGTGAATAGTAATTACAGTTGAGTTGCAAGCCGTAGGCTGTTGATATGGCGCGCAGCGCGCACTTTCTCTGGCGCACACCTCCCCACTACACCTACCATACGCAAGCAATCCAACACCCGGCTTCTCCGCCCACTCCTCCCCGTTAACCCACACGCCGCTTGGTCCCCTTGCCTCTCGCTGCCCAGCAGCCCACTCCGCTTGACCCACACCCCCTTGCCCGCCTCTGAACCACACGACCCACAGTCCCTCTCAACCCACAGACCACCTCTCTGTTAACCCACGCCCACCTGCTGCTTGCCCCCCTCGCTCCGCTCCAGCCGCTCCGTCCACATGTCCCGCCACCCGGGCGGCTCCGCGTGCTCGTGGCCCAGCAAAAGGAACGGCTCAGAGCCGAACGCATTCAGCGCCAGGCCGTCAGCCACCTCAAACTCACCCAGCTTCACGATGGCTGCCGGGGGAGAGAAAACGAGGAAGCGTTCGTCAGGTGCTTGTGGGGCGCTTCGTGCTCCACTCCAAGCGCTGCATTGCGGTACGGGATAGGCTGCCCGCGGTACTGGAAGTACTGTGGCTCCCATTGCACGCGCCCCGTGCGTTCTAGCCTTTTTGGCAGGTACGTACCCTCATCCTCGATGTACTGCAGTACGTCCTTGGGCTTAGCTTCCAGCAGCTCCTGCACCTCGTACGTCTGCTCCTCGTCCACGTGCATCCCTCCCCCATCCCAGTCGTCCCCTCCCCCCCCCCCCCCCCCCCCCCCCCCCCCCCCCCCCCCCCCCCCCCCCC
>VFQN01002394.1_pt1 | contig 29042 bp, 27 predicted proteins | sample 3512371 | NCBI WGS metagenome assembly VFQN01 (sample SAMN10412370, study PRJNA504923) | tailings metagenome | isolation source: Replicate 2 from Balatoc abandoned mine | place: Philippines: Itogon, Benguet | collected 2017-08-28
ACGTGCCGCCGAAGGACCGGGACATCGCCATGGTGTTCCAGAACTACGCGCTCTATCCGCACATGAACGTCTACGAGAACATGTCGTTCGGCCTGAAGCTCAAGAAGACGCCGAAGGACGTGATCGACCAGCGGGTCAGGCAGGCGGCGCAGATCCTCGACATCACCGAGCTGCTCGATCGCAAGCCCAAGCAGCTGTCCGGCGGCCAGCGCCAGAGGGTCGCCATGGGCCGCGCCATCGTGCGCGATCCCAAGGTGTTCCTGTTCGACGAGCCGCTGTCCAACCTCGATGCCAAGCTGCGCGTCCAGATGCGCACCGAGATCAAGAAGGTCCACCAGAAGGTGCGCACCACGACGGTCTACGTGACCCACGACCAGGTGGAGGCGATGACGCTGGCCGACCGCGTGGTCGTCATGAACGGTGGCATCATCGAGCAGGTCGGCTCGCCCAACGATCTCTACCACTCGCCGGCGACCAAGTTCGTCGCGGGCTTCATCGGCTCTCCGGCCATGAATTTCATCCCCTGCCAGCTCGAGCAGGCAGCCGGTGCCTTGCGCGTGCGCCTGAACGACACTCTGTCGTTTCCGGTGCCCGCCGACCGCACCTCCCGCTACACGCCGTATGTGGGCAAGCCCAACCTCATGCTGGGCCTCCGGCCCGAACACATCACCGAGACGCGGCCGCACACCGAGCCCAACCAGCACGACTTCGACATGCTGATCGACGTCGTCGAGCCAATGGGCATGGAGACGCTGGTCTACTTCACCGTGAATGCACGGGAGATCTGCGGCCGCGTCAACCCCAATGCCGGGGCCGAGGCGGCGCAATCCATGAAGCTCCGGGCCGACCTCAGCAACATGCACCTGATCGACGACAGCACCGGCAAGGTGCTTTAGTCGCCCCTTTCTGGCGTTGAGGAGATGTTCATGGGTTCGTTGACGGGCAAGGTTGCCTGGGTGACTGGTGCTGGCTCGGGTATTGGCCAAGCGGCGGCGGTGGCCCTGGCCAGGGACGGTGCGACCGTGGTGCTGACCGGTCGGCGCCGGGCGCCGCTCGAGGAGACCGCGGCGATGATCGCCGAGGCGGGCGGTTCGGCCGAGGTGAAGCCGGCGGACTTGATGAAATCCTCCGCGGTCGAGAAGACCGTCGCGGCGATCGCCAAGAAGCACCGTCGCATCGACATCCTGGTCAACAATGCCGGCCTCAACATCCAGAAGCGGAGCTGGAAGCAGCTGACGCCCAAGGGCGTCGACGAGGTCGTGCACGGCAACCTGTCGAGCGCCTTCTACTGCACCTCGGCCGTGCTGCCGCTGATGCGCAAGAACAAGGGTGGCGTGCTGATCCACACCTCCTCGGTGGCCGGCAAGGTGCCGAGTCTGCTGTCGGGTCCGGCCTACTCGGCGGCCAAGCACGGCGTGGTGGCGATGAGCCACACGATCAACATGGAGGAATGCGTCAACGGCATCCGCTCCTGCGTGGTCTGCCCGGGCGAGGTGGCGACGCCGATCCTCGACAAGCGCCCGGTGCCGATCACCCCGGCCGAGCGCAAGCGCATGGCGCAGTCCGAGGACGTGGGCGACCTGATCCGCTACATCGCTTGCCTGCCGCCGCACATCGTCATCAACGAGGTGATGATCAACCCGACCTGGAACCGCGGTTACGTCGCAAGCCTGCAGCGCGGAAAGTCCTGACATGGGCAGCGTGACGATCAAGGCGAAGGAACTCGAATCCTTCGTCGCGGACATCTTTGCGGCCGCGGGATGCTCGAAGGAGGAGGGCGGCCGCATCGGCCGCTATCTCGTCAGCGCCAACCTGTCGGGCCATGACAGCCACGGCGTGGTGCGTGTGCCGCGCTACGCCTCGCAGAAGAAGAGCGGCACCGTCATCGCCGACGTGAAGGTCGACGTGCTGGTCGACACGCCGGTGATCGCCGTTGTGGACGGCAAGTACGGATTCGGCCAGACCGTGACGCCGCAGGCCGTGCAGATCGGCATCGACAAGTGCCTGAAGAACGGTCTCTCGGCCGTGACGCTGCGCAACGCGGGCCATGTCGGCCGGGTCGGCGACTGGGCCGAAATGGCGGCCGAGGCGGGCCTCGTCTCGGTGCATTTTGTGAATGCCTCGGGCAGCGTCCTGGTGGCACCCTATGGCGGCGTCGAGCGGCGTTTCTCGACGGCGCCCTACTGCGTCGGGGTTCCGCGACCCGGCGAGGATCCGCTGGTCCTCGACTTCGCCACCTCGATCGTGGCCGAGGGCAAGGTGCTGGTGACGAGTCAGGGGGGCAAGAAACTGCCGGAAGGCGCGCTGATCGGCCCCGATGGCAAGCCGAGCGCCGACCCACATCTGCTCTACGGCGACTACACGCCGACCGGCCCGCGCGACCACAGCAAGGGTACCGGCGCCATCCGCGCCTTCGGCGACCACAAGGGCTCCGGCCTCGCCTTCATGTGCGAGATCCTCGGCGGCTCGCTGTCGGGCACCGGCGCGACCGATCCCAAGCGCGGCCGCTTTGCCAACGGCATGCTCTCCTTCTACGTCGATCCCAAGGTGTTCGACGCGGAGGGCTTCTTCCCGACGGACATCGCCAGGTACGTCTCGTTCGTGAAGGGCTCCAAGCCCGCGACACCCGGCGTCGATATTCTTGTGCCGGGCGAGCAGGAATCGCGCACCCGGGCGCAACGCCTCGCCGACGGCGTGCCGCTGCCGGACGATACCTGGGCCGCGATCGTGGAAACCGCGTGCTCGGTCGGCCTCGACGAGCGGCGCATCCAGCAGGCGACGATGTAGCCGTCAGCGACCGTCTGCAGGCCGCAGCCGGTACAGTGAGCCCGCAACCGGGTCGACCGACACCGGCGTGGCGATGAAGTCGGTGCGCAGCATGCGCTGCAGCGCGCCGAGGCGGGTGGCGTCCGCGACCATACCCGTCTCGGTGAGCAGCTGCGCCCCGGGAATGTCCCACAGGCGGACGACCAGCACCTCGTAACCCAGCGCCAGCGCGCGATCGATCTGACGCCGCAGGGACTCGACATGCCGCTCGGTGCTCCAGTCGGGATGGCGCAGCACGTCGCCGGTGAACCCGATCCACTTGAACTTCGGCGCGACCTGCGGGGCCGGCCCCAGGTCCGAGACACCGGGCTCGGCCGTGCCCCAGTGCAGCGAGGCGTAGACCATCGTCCAGTCGAAATCGTGCAGCAGGAAGACAGTGCGCGCCGGATCGCCCTGCCGTTCCAGGCGCTCGATGGCGCCGCGCCATTTGCTGTCGAGACCGCGCAGCGGCGCGATGCTCCAGACATTGTAGGCGAACAGCGCCACGGTGACGGCGGCCATGGCGGCGAGGCCGCGGCCGGGCCAGCGACGTCGCGCGGCCAGCAGCAGCAGCGTCCAGGCCGGGGTCACCCAGGCCATGACGTTGATCTGCATCTGCGGATCCTGCGGCTGGGAGTAGAGGTTGAACACCTCGCCAGCGAGGAAGGTGATGCCGAACACCGCCACTATTGCGCGCGCCGGTCGAGCTTCGGCGCGCCGCAGGATCGAAGCCGCGACGCCGGCCATGGCCAGCAGCCAGAAGGTCGTGGCGAAGCGCCAGATGTCCCAGCCGGGAATTTGCTCGAACGTCGTGACTCCCGTTCCCAACAGGTAGGCGACGATGCCGTCCCACAAATAGCCGACCTTGGGCCAAGTGAAACCCGCCCAGACCGAACGCACCGCCTTGCCGGTCCAGATGAGGTCGAAGGGCCCGACGGCCCCCGGATGGCCGCGCCAGGCCAGTGCCGCAACCGCCGCCGTGGCGAGCATGCAGGCGAGGAACAGCGCGATCCAGGCGATGCGGTGGCGCAGGCGCGGCTCGCACAGCCAGAGCGCGGCCAGCATCGCGGGCAGGGTGGGGAACATCAGCCGCCATTCGAACAGCCAGCCGATCGAGAACACCACCGCGACCGCCGCGACGCGCACCGCGGAGGGCCGTGCGAACCAGACCGCGCCCAGCGCCATCGCAGCGAACATCACCGTGTAGCTCGGCATGATGTCCTCGTTGACGATGGCGAGGAACATCACGTGACTGGTCGCGAGATGGAACGCGCCCGTCAGCCAGGCGATGACCCGGTCGGCAGTCATGGCGCGGGCGAGCAGATAGGCCACACCGGCACAGAGACTCGCGCTCACGGCGTTTAGGATCGTGAGTTGCCGCCTGGGATCGCCGGAAAAGACGTCCAACAGGTCGAGCAGCCGGCAGAGGGCGCCGTAGACGGGATAAAAGAGATAGTTGGAGGGGTAGAGCGGCGCGTTCTCCGGATCGACCACCCAGGGCTTAAGTTCGAGGCTCTTGAAGACGCCGTTGCCCGTCAGTCCGCCCTGCGCATTGTCGAACCAGAGGATCAGGGCAATCAGCACGCCGCTGCTGCCGACGACGAGCAACGCGAGATCGGCGAGCGTCTTGCCTGGCGCCTGGTCGTGCCGTGGGGAGGCAGAGACGCCGATGAGTGTCACCGGGCCGGCCGGCAGCTGAGGCCACGACGCTTGCGACAGGAGCGCGGCGCGCGCACCATCCCGTCAGACAACAGGAGCGGGCGGATGGCATGTATCGAGTAACTTCCCAATTCAAGGCGACGATACTGGCACGCTTTGCGGCGGCGCTGCATCAGCTCGACGACTGGAACCGCGAGCCCAACTGGAAGGAGGAGGAATGCCTCTTCCGCGCCCTGGGCTACATGAAGCGCGGCAACTTCAAGCTCGCCGAGGCGGAACTGAAGGAACTGACCGGCATTTTCGCCTCGCCGCCGGACAAGAAGGCGGTCCCGCCCGAGATTGGCCGCGAACGCTACACCAAGGCGCTGATGAAGCGGGGACTGGCCCAGCTGAGAGGGGAGGCGGCCTGACGCCGTGCCGGAAACTCGAGATTGCCCCATGGCGGTGTTTCAGTAGCCGTTGTCCGCGGTATTCTCAACGATGCCGCCAATGAAGTCCCAGGAGGAAAGATGAAGAAGATGACGAGGCGCGCCGCCGGCGCGCTGGCGCTGGCTCTGGCCGCGAGCCCTGCGTGGGCGCAGGATTTCCCCTCCAAGTCCCTCAAGATCGTCGTGCCCTATGCGCCGGGGGGTGGTGCGGACTCCGTGGCGCGAATCGTCGCGAAGAAAGTCGGTGAGAATATCGGCCAGCCGATCGTGATCGAGAACAAGGGCGGGGCCGGTGCGATCGTCGGCACCGATCTCGTGGCCAAGGCCGAGCCCGACGGATACACGCTGCTGCTCGGCCAGTCGGGGCCGATCTCGATCAATCCCGCCGTCTACAAGACGCTGCCCTACGATCCGGTGAGGGACTTCGCGCCCATCACCATGACGACCGCCTACCCTTACATCCTGGTCGTCAACTCCGACTCGCCCGCCAAGACCGTGCAGGAGTTCGTGGCGCTGGCCAAGAGCAAGCCCGGCGCCCTGAACTACGGGTCGACCGGCGTCGGCGCGGCCAACCACCTGGTGGCCGAGCTGTTCGCCAGCAAGGCGGGCCTCAAGATGACCCATGTGCCCTATCGCGGCACGGCACTGGCGGTCGGCGATCTCGTCAGCGGGCAGCTCGACGTCGTGTTCGGCGACCCGATCAGCGTGCTGCCGCACATCAGGTCCGGCAAGCTGCGGGCGCTCGCGGTCACCAGCCTTGAGCGGTCGCCGGTCGCGCCGGAAGTGCCCACCGTTGCCGAGAGCGGTTATCCCGACTTCGAGGCGCTGGCTTGGCACGGCATCCTGGCGCCGGCCAGGACGCCGCCCACCGTCATCCAGAAGCTGAACGCCGAGATCGTGAAGGCGTTGGCCGATCCCGCCACCAAGGAACTGCTGGAGAAGCAGGCCATGCAGACGGTCGGGAACTCGCCGGAAGCGTTCGCGGGCTTCATCCAGAAGGACATCGCGACCTGGAAGGCCGTCGCGGCCGCCGCCAAGGTCACCGTCGAGTAGGCACCGCCAGCGCCAGCAGCGAGGAGACATCCTCGCTGCGGTCGAGCGCCCACACGGCGTCGATCAGGGGCTGGATATCGTGGTCCGGCTCCCAGCGTCTTGCCTCGTCGCGCAGTTTCGCTTCGATCTCGGCATCCTTCAGCGGGTTCGACGAACTGCCGCGCGCGGCCTGGGTCGACAGCGCGTGCTTCCTCCCGTCGGTGGTCCAGATGTCCATTTCCGCGGCGATCGTAGAGAGTTGCTCGTCGCCGGTGCATTCGAACTTGCCGCGCAAGGCCCTGATGGCGGGATCGGCAACGCAGGCGTCGGTCAGCTGATCGAGGCCGGCCTTGCCGAGGACGAGGGCGGCTGCCACGCAATGCTGCAGGCTGACCTGGGCCTCGCGGCCGGTCACGATGTCGGCCCGGTCGGTGCGCTGCAGGAGAAGGGGATTGCCGCGCACGGCGATCCGCTCGACCGCCGTGTCCGGATGGGCGCGGCGCCAGTCGAGCGCGAGGTCGAGCAGCGGATGGATCACGAAGCCCGCGGCATAGGGCTTGATCGAGTTGTGGTTGACCTGCCAGTCCTTGCCCAGATCGTCCAGCAGGGCCGTCCAGTTGGGCGGCTCGCCCATGGCGGCGAGGAAGCCCTGCGCCCCGGCGATGGGTTCGGGCGGGCCGGCAAAGCCCTTCTCCGCCAGCAGGGCCGAGAACAGTCCATTGCGGGCGGCGTTGCCGACGCTGACGCTCTTGGCGGGCCAGCCCAGGCACTCGCACAGGCCGGCGGACTGGGTCGCGGCGCTGCCCAGCGCCCAGACCGTCCGCTCGACGTCGAGCCCAAGCAGCTTCGCCGCGCCCGCCACCGAACCGAAGACGCCGCAGGTCGAGGTGATGTGCCAGCCCTTGGGATAATGGCCGGGCGAAATCGCGCCGCCGATCCGGCACTCGATCTCGAAGCCCAGCGCGAAGGCGAGGAGCAGGTCCGGGCCGTTGACGCGGCGGATTTCCGAAAGGGCGAGCAGCGCCGGTGCCAGCGGCGAGGTCGGGTGGACGACGGTCGGCAGATGCGTGTCGCAATAGTCGAAGACGTTGGCCCCCGCCGCGTTCAGGAAGGCGGCTGTCAGCGGATCGATTCGTTCGGGCCGTCCGACGATCGTGGCCTGCCGCCCGCCCGAGAATTCGCCCAGGGTTCGCAGCGCCAGCTCGACCGGCTCGGTCCGGCAGCCCGCGATGGCAACGGCGAAGAAGTTCAGCAGGGCGCGCTTGGCCTCGTGGCGGGCCGTCCCGGGGAGGTCGTCCCACCGGGTGTCGACGATGAAACGGGCCAGTTCCGGGGTGACGCCTTGTCTGGGGAGCATGATTACTCTTCTGGGTGAGAGATGTGTCTATTCGCGGACCGGCGGGCCTTCGAGCCGCAGCGGCGCATCGGTGGCGGGCTTGATGCCCTCGTCCAGTCGCAGGCAGCCGGCGTTGAGGCCGTCCCCCGGCTTCCGGTCGACGGGGGCGATGAACAGGGCGGTGACCTTGATGTCGCCCACGGCGAGGCGCGCCTCGCTCAGCCAGCGGGTGGCGCGCAGCGAGGCACCGCCCTTGTCGAGCGGGACCCAGCCGCAGATCACCGTGCGCTCCCCCGAGGGATCAATCCGTACATGGGCGGTGTCGTTCCCCTTGAAGCTGCCGGCAGCGCTGTTCACCTGCCACTCGAAGGGCACGGTCCGGTAAAGCCTGGCGTCATCGGCCGAGACATCGATCGTACCGACATAGTCGGCCTTGGCCAGCGACGGGTCGCGCAGCCAGCCCTGCGAGGCCGCAATACCGTACAGAACCAGCGCGGCCGCCAGAAGGAGCATCGCCCAGCGCGGAATACCGGTCATGGTCTGCTCCGTCGATCAGGCGAGGATGGTCGTCAGTCCACCATCGACCACCAGCGTATGGCCGGTGATATAGCTGCCGGCATCCGACGCCAGCAGCAGCAGCGCGCCGCGCAGATCCTCGGGTCTGCCCCAGCGGGCGGCCGCGGTGCGGCGCTCCAGCATGTCGCTGAATTCCTTGTTCTGCTGCAGGGGGACGTTGAGTTCGGTCCGGATGTAGCCGGGTGCGATCGCGTTGGCGGTGACGTGCGGTCCGAACTCGGCCGCCAGGTTCTTGGTCAAGCCGACCAGCCCGTGCTTCGCCGAGACATAACCCGCCACCGATGCCCGGCCGAGGACCGCCATGACCGAGGAGATGTTGACGATGCGGCCGTACTTGCGCGCCAGCATGTGACGCCCGACCTCGCGGGCGACGATGAACTGCGAGACCAGGTCAGTCTCGATCACCTTGCGGAAGTCGGCCGTCGCCGTGTCGACGATGTCCTGCCGATGGACGATCCCTGCATTGTTCACCAGCACGTCGATGCGGCGGTGCTTGGCCACGATGGCCGCGACCTTGGCGACGACATCGGCCTCGTCGGTCACGTCCATCGTGATCGCATGCGCCCGGCCGCCCTTGCGGTCGATGGCGCGGGCGGTCGCGTCGAGTTCCTTCACCGTGCGGCCGGCGCAGAGCACCGTGGCGCCGGCCTCCGCCAGGGCCAGCGCCATGTCGCGTCCCAGGCCGCGCGAGGCCCCGGTCACCAGTGCCACGCGATTCTTCATCGAAAACAGATCGGCCATGGTCCCGCCTGAGGTGCGTTTCTTTGCCTTGAGCCCCGATCCTAGCCTATGAAAGGTGTCGCGAGATATCGGGAGAAACGACATGGCGAAATCGAACAAGGTGGCGATCGTGACGGGCTCGGCGACCGGATTGGGCGCCTCGTGCGCGCTCGACCTGGCGGAGCGCGGCTGGAACGTCGCGATCAACTACACCAAGAGCAAGAAAGAGGCGGACGAAACCTACGAGGCGGTGAAGGCCAAGGGTGTGGAGGCGATCCTCGTCCAGGCCGACATGGGCCAGGACGGCGACTGCCGGAAGCTCGCCGACGAGACGATGAAGCAGTGGGGCCGCATCGACGGTCTCGTCAACAACGCCGGCACCACCAAGTTCCAGAACCAGGGCGACCTCGATGGTGTCACGCCGGAGGATTTCGATCGCATCCTGCGGGTGAACGTCACCGGGCCCTACATGATGAGCCGCGCCGTCTATCCCATGATGAAGAGACAGTGGGAAAGCCACCAGGATCGCGGTTCGATCGTCAACATCTCCTCGATCGCGGGCGTCATGGGCGTCGGCAGCTCGATTCCCTATGCCTGCTCCAAGGGCGCGCTCAACACCCTGACGCTGACGCTGGCGCGCTGGCTGTCGCCGGCGGTTCGGGTCAACACGGTGTGCCCGGGCTTCATCCAGACGCGCTGGCTGCTGGGCGGCATGGGCGAGGAGAACTACAACAAGATGAAGATGGGGCAGGAGCAGAATGCGCCGCTGCGCCAGGCCGGCACGCCCGAGCAGATGGCCGAGGCCGTGATGTTCTTCCTGACCAGCGCCAGCAACATCACCGGCGAGTTCCTGATCGTCGACGCCGGCATTCATCTCGCCAGCCTGCCGATGAAGGCGCGGTAGGCTTCTTCAAAAGAGGATCCGGGCGTGGACGCGCCGCGCCCCTCCGACAGTCAGACCGGAATCTCGTGGCCGCGGCCGATGTTGCGGACCACTTCCTTGAGGTGGGGCTTCACCTCGAGCAATGCCTTGCGGTAGGCGACCAGGCCGCGCAGCATGGCGCCGTCGCGCTTCAGCAGCGTGTCGGCGAACTCGACCATTCGGGTGTTGGGCCAGCCGTGCTTGCGCAACTCCAGCAGCTTCAGGAAGGCCTGTTCCTCGGTTCCCGGCGCGAACTGCGTCATCAGGATCGCGGCGGCGGCTGTCGAGCGCGAGATGCCGGCATGACAGTGGATCAGCACATGGCCGTCGGGCCGCGCATGGACGCGCTCGCCGAAGGCCAGCACCTTCTCGATATGAGCCTGCGTGCAGGCCTCGAAGCCGGGATACTCCGCCACCACGTCGTCGAAACGGATCAGCTCGTGTTCGATGCTCGCGTAGGTGTCGAGCGCGGGCGGGCGCGGCTCATGGGTGTCGATGATCGACAGGACATGGCTGACGCCGACGGCGCAGTGCTGCGGCAGTTCGGGAATGCCGCAGATCGTGACCTTGAAGGGAGGGAGTGACATGCCTCGACCCTACAACAAGCCACGCGCCATGTGCAGTCCGAGGGCCAGCAGCCCGACCAGGAAAACCCGGCGGAACATCTCCGGCGACAGGGCATTGCGCGACTTCTGGCCGAGCCAGACGCCGATCGAGGTCGGCACGATGGCGGCCATGCCGCCAGCGACGTTCGTGGCGTCGAAGGCGCCCTGGCGAAACAGTGCGAAGGTCAGCGCTCCGATCAGGAAGATGAAGAGGATCCCCAGCGCCTGGACGAGATCGTCCTTGCCGATGTCGAGCGACTGCATGTAGGGCAGGAACGGCACGGCTGCGATGCCGGTGAAGCCTGCGACGGCGCCGCTGGCGGCGCCCATCAGCGGGTTCATCCACCGTTCCGCCTGGCGCGACACGCGTGGCCGCCAGGCCAGCAGCACGATGGTCGAGTAGACGGCCAGCATCACGCCCAGCCACGCGGAGGCCTGGGGTGAACCGAGTTTGCCCAGGATCGCGGCCACCAGGATCAACGTGACGGTCGCGGAGAGGGCGAGTGTCCAGAATCGCCGGAACAGGCGCAACAGGCCGCGGCCGTAGCCGGCCTGCCAGACGTTGGTGACCAGCGTCGGAATGGTCATCATCGCCAGCGCGTCCTCGAGCGGCACGGCCAGCGTCATCAGGCCTACGGCGATCGGCGGCAGCCCGATACCGACCGCTCCCTTGGCGATGCCCGCGACGATGAAGGCGACGGCGATCACCAGGATCTGGATTTCGGTCATCAGCTCAGCACGCCCTTCACCAGCCGGTCGAACGCCTCCCAGAACAGGGCACGGATCTCGTCGGTTTCCATCATGATTTCGTGGCGGGCATGCCCGATCGTGAAGTGCTCGCCGTGCTTCAGCCGAGCTACCAGCGGGGCGTGGGACCGGGAGTCGATCAGCCGGTCCTCGCCGGCGCTTATGACGAGCAGCGGAATGTCGATGCGCTCGAGATAGCCGGGCGCATGGACGGCGGCCATCGACCGGACCGCCTGCCGGGACCAGCCGAGCGTCGGACCGCCCAAGGCGAGACGGGGATCGGCCGTGAACCAGTCCTCGGTGAAGCGATAGCGGCGCTCGTCATGGGTCACGAAGTTCGACGCGAACTCACGGGCCAGCAGGACGAAGGGACCGGTCCCGAACAGGTAGCGTTCCTCGACGGCGGGAACCTCGGGCATGATCATCAGGACCGACCGAAGCATTGCCTCGCGGCGAAGCGCGGTCATCGGCGCAACGAACAGGGCGGCGGAGAAGGGGCCGGTCCCGTTCTCGGCCATTTCGCGCATCATGATGTGGCTGCCCATCGAATGGCAGAGGGCGAGCAGGGGCCGAGGGGCGTCAGGCGAGACGACGGTTTCGAGGAACAGCCGGAGGTCCGCCATGTAGGTCGCGAACGTGTCGACGTGTCCCTTGCTGCGATCCTGCAGCGGCCGGTCCGAAAGGCCCTGGCCGCGCCAGTCGAGGGCGGCGACCGCAAAGCCGCGCCCCAGCAATTCGCCCACCACCTCGGTGGCGTACTTCTCGATGAACTCGCCGCGCCCCGTCAGGATGACGACGGTCCCTCGGGGTGCCCCAACCGCACTCCACCACGCGTAACGGAGGCGACCCCCTGCCCGATCGAGGAAGCCATAACGATCCGCCGCGCGATAGGTTGCGCGAAGAGAGGGAGGGACCGCAGCGGGCGATGCGGGGGAATCCTGATCGGTCATCGTTTGTGGCGTTTTGACGAAGGACGGGCGACAAGACCAGCGACAATTGGGCATTTTGGCCTTCATCGCTCAGGGTCTCTTTACCGTACCCGGAGCCGCAGGCTATAGATCACAGCGTCGCCTTATCGACTGCGAAGGGTCGCAGTCGAGGAAATCGGGCGCAAGGAAACCTCGAAGAGGTCCGCCGCACTGCGTGGTAGTCGGCTCGCTGCAAGAGTCGATCCGGGCACGGTCCTTGCGTTGACGGTTGTCGTCCGCAGGCGACCTGCGACCGCGATCCCGAGCCGAGCCTCGACCACTGGCGGATTAGCCGGAGCGAACGTCCCTTTATGATGCGTCGGGGCCTGGTTCTACTCATCGTCGTCGCGGCCACGCTGGTCGGATGGCGTCTGCTGGACAGCCGCGTGACAGCGGCTGACGTGGAAGGTCCTCTTCACGGCGTGACCTACGCTCCTTGGGCAAAGGACCAAGACCCGCTGGCCGGCAAGGCGAGCGGCGTCTGGAGCTTCCTGCGGACCGCGGTGAACGACGCTCCCCAGCCCCAGATCAAGCCGCGAAAGGACCAGATCGATCGCGACTTCGCGATGCTCGCTGGCAAGGTCAACTACGTCCGTACCTACCGTACCACGGACGGTGGAGACTCGATGCCGGCCCTGGCAGCCAAGTACGGCCTCAAGCTGGTGCCCGGCGCCTGGATCTACAGCCCTAACGAAGCCAAGCTGCAGTTCGGGCGCGAGGCCAGCGAAGTGAATGCCGAGGAAACCGGCGCACTGATCCGCATGGCCAACCAGAATCGCAGTATCGAGCGTGTCCTGGTCGGCAACGAGAACATCCTCCGCTTCGACGGCGAGAAGAACCTGCGCGATCCCAATGCCACCAGCCCCGCACAGCTCATCCGCGAAATCCGCAACGTGAAGCGCAACGTCAAGGTCCCGGTCAGCACGGCCGAACCGTGGCACATCTGGGAACGCTATCCGGAGCTCGCGCGAGAGGTCGATTACCTCGCGGTCCACATCCTGCCGTACTGGGACGAGCAGTCGAGTTCGACGCCGCTCGAATATGTGAAGGAGAAGATCGGGCTGCTGCGCAAGCTCTACCCGAACAAGAACATCATCGTCACCGAAGTCGGCTGGCCGTCGAACGGCGCCTCGCGCCGCAGCCCGGGTTCAGGCGTCGTGAAGTATGCGACTCCAGCCGAGCAGGCCAAGAACGTGCGCGACATGGTGGCGTGGCTTCGCTCGCAGAACATCGACACCTTCGTCGTCGAGGCCGTCGACCAGCCGTGGAAATCGTACGATCTCGAAGGCAAGGCGGGCGGCTACTGGGGTCTCTGGAATGCAGACCGGCAGCAGAAGTTCGCCTGGACCGGCCCGATCGAGACCTTCCCGCAATGGCTCTCCTGCGCTGCCTGGTCGCTGGCGGCGTCCCTGCCGCTGATGCTGCTCTTCCTGTGGCGCTGGCCACGCCTCGGAATGGCGGGGCAGGTCGGCTTCTGCGCCCTGGTCGCCCTGTCGGCCAGTGCGGTGGCCTACGGGGCCTCCGTCGCCGCCGGCACCTATATGGTCGCTACCGAAATGATCGGCTGGGGCGTGCTGGCCTTCTTCCTGGTGGCCAGCCTGGGCATGGCGCTGGTGCAGGCGCTGGAGATGGCCGAGACGATCTGGCGCGGCCGCTGGTCGCGCGAGGCGCTGCCTGCCGCCGAGATGATCGCGCGCCAGCCGGCGGATCGCGACTGGCCGAAGGTCTCGCTGCATCTGGCGATCTGCAACGAGCCGCCGTCGATGGTCATGCAAACGCTCGACTCGCTGGCCGCGCTCGACTACCCGAACTTCGAAGTCATCGTCATCGACAACAACACCAAGGATCCCGCGGTGTGGCGTCCGGTGCAGGACTACTGCGCCCAGCTCGGCGAGCGCTTCAAGTTCTTCCACTTCGACGTGATGAAGGGCTTCAAGGCCGGCGCGTTGAACTACGTGTTGAGCCAGACCGCGCCCGATGCCGAGGTGATCGGTGTCATCGACAGCGACTACATGGTGCGCCCGGATTGGCTGAAGGCGCTGGTGCCGTACTTCGACGACGCCAAGATCAGCTACGTGCAGGCGCCGCAGGATCACCGCGACTGGAAAGGTGATCGGTTCAAGGAGATGCTGAACTGGGAATATGCCGGCTTCTTCGACATCGGCATGTGCCTGCGCAACGAATACGATGCCATCATCCAGCACGGCACGATGACCCTGGTGCGCCGCTCCTGCATGGAGGAAATGGGCGGCTGGGCGACCTGGTGCATCACCGAGGACACCGAGCTCGGGCTTCGCCTGATGGAGAAGGGCTACGGCGCCATGTACAGCCGCGAGCGCTTCGGTCATGGGCTCACGCCCGATCATTTCGCCGGCTACAAGAAGCAGCGCTTCCGCTGGGCCTACGGCGCCATGCAGATCATGAAGGCGCACGCCGGCAAGATGTTCTTCGGCGATACCAAGCTCACCTTCTGGCAGAAGTATCATTTCGTGGCCGGCTGGCTGCCCTGGTTCGCCGATGCGCTGAATCTGATTTTCACCTGGGCGGGGCTGGCCTGGGTGCTGGCGGTGGTCCTGCCGCCGCTGTTCGGCCTGAAGCCGGTCGGCCTGCCGCCGGCCGAATTCATCGCGCCGACCATCGGTATCTTCGTGTTCAAGCTGCTCTATTCGTTCGGCCTCTATTTCGACCGCGTGCGCTGCACCTTCAGGCAGAGCATCGGGGCCTCCCTGGCCGGGCTCGCACTGACCTACACGGTGGGACGGGCGGTGATCTACGGGCTGGCAACAAGCCGTCTGCCGTTCATGCGCACCCCCAAGATGGACGAGCGAGCGACCCTCGGCATGGCGCTCGGCATGGCGCGCGGCGAGGCGATCCTGGCCGCACTGCTGTGGATCGCGGCGGCGGTTCTGTGGTTCGGCAGCGGTGTCGTCGACCCGGAGGCCCGGCTGTGGTCGCTGTTCATGATCGTGCAGTCGCTGCCCTACGTTGCCGCCGTCTACGTCTCCATGGTCAATGCGGTGGAGCAGATGCGGCATGCCGAGCCGGTGTTCGAGGCGCCGCCCCCGGCACCTGCGACCGACCCGGCCATGCAACCCGCGCAATAGGGAGCGGCTGCTTTTTCCTGTCGACTTGGAAAGGCGTCTGTTAGCGTTCCGCCATGCCCCCGATCGAGACTCGTGACGACGGCTCGCGCGCCGGCACCGCCCTGTTCCTGAAACGCTGGCTGCGCCGGCCTTTTTCGGTAGGAGCGGTCGTGCCGAGTGGGCGGCTGCTGGCCGAGGCCATGGCGCGGACGACCTTCGCGGAAATGAAGGGCCGCGAGGGCCATGTGATCGAGCTGGGCGCCGGAACGGGCGAGGTCACCAAGGCGCTGCTGGCGGCCGGCATTCCCGCCGACCGGCTCGCACTCGTGGAGCGAGATCCTGAACTTGCCGCCTTCCTGCGTCGGCACTTCGCAGGGCCGGAGATCGTCGAAGGCGATGCCGCCCGGCTGCCGAAGATCCTGGCAGAGCAGGGGATCGGCGCGGTGTCGGCCGTCGTGTCGAGCCTGCCGCTGCTCTCGCTTCCCGCAGACGTGGTTCGCGGCATCGTGGAAGGGGTGTTCGACGCCCTGCCGCGTGGCGGCGCACTGGTCCAGTTTACCTACGGTCCGGCGCAGCCGGTGCCGCGCAGCCTGTCCCAGGCGCTACGGCTCGTCGGCACGCGGGGCCCGCGCATCTGGCGCAACATGCCCCCCGCCGTCGTCTGGACGTTCCGGAGACCCGCCGGCCCGTGAACCCGATTCCCCTGGATGAGGCCTTGCGCGCCCGGGTTTCGGAGCATCTCGGTCGCTTCGACCTGCGCCGTCGCGTCGATGCTGGCGGCCTCAAGCGAGCCGCCGTGGCCATCGTCATCGCCGAGGGGGACGAGCCCGGTGAAGCCGCCTTCCTGCTGACCCGGCGCACGCCGAAACTGCGCGCCCATGGCGGCCAGTGGGCCCTGCCGGGCGGCCGGGTCGATCCCGGCGAGACGATCGAGCAGACCGCGCTGCGCGAACTGCACGAGGAGCTGGGCGTCCTGGCTTCCACCGACGACATCCTGGGGACACTCGACGACTATCCGACCCGGTCGGGCTACCTGATCGCGCCGGTGGTGGTGTGGGCGCCCGGGGTAACGCTGACGCCCAACCCGTCTGAAGTTGCCGACGCCTACCGGATCGGCTGCAGGGAACTCTTCCGTGAGGGCTCGCCGGAGATCGTGGCGATCGAGGAGTCGGACCGCCCGATCATCCGCCTGCCACTGCCCGTGGCGACGGTGAATGCCCCGACGGCGGCCCTGCTTTTCCAGTTCCGGGAAGTGGCACTGGCCGGCCGCGACACGCGGGTCGACCACTACGAGCAGCCGGTCTTCGCCTGGCGTTAGGCGGCCGTGCGCCGCTTCAGAAAGACCGTCGTCTCCTGTTCCATGACCTGCTCGCCCAGCTGGTTGATCGTGACCTGTCGCAGCCTGGCAATGCCCCGGTCGGGTCGCGAGGCCGAGGGTCGGAGCTGTACGATGTCGGATACCACCCGCAGCGTGTCGCCCGGGCGGACGGGACGGGGAAACTGGACCTCGCCAATTCCGGGAGAGCCCAGGCTGCAGGCGCGGAAGATGCCGAGGTCGAGCCACAGGCGCAGGGTCGCGGCCATCGTGTGGAGACCGGAAGCGATCAGACCGCCGAATGTCCACTTGGAGGCGAACTCGGGGTCGGTGTGAAAGGGCTGCGGGTCCCATTGGCGCGCGAAGTCGATGATGGCGGTCTCGGTGATGGTCATGCCGCCGCTCACGAAGCGGTCGCCGACCTTGAAGTCCTCGAAGAAGCGATCGGTCAAAGGACCAGCTCCATGTAAACGGTGCCCGGCACCGGACTGGGGTAATAAGGTGCGATCTCGGTGAAGCCCATCGTCCGATAGAGCTTGATCGCCGCCTCCATTTGGGGGCCGATTGTGTCCAGCCTGAGACGTCGGTGGCCGCAGGTGCGTGCCGCTTCGACGATCCTGAAGGCCAGCTCCCGACCGATCGAGTTTCCCGCCGCGGTGCGCTCCCGACGGAAGCCCGGCCTGACGTACAGTCGCTTCATCTCCCCGATGCCGGCCTCCAGTTGCCGCAGGGCCACGGTGCCGGCCGGTTCGCCGTTGACCCGCGCCAGCAGCAGTGCCCCGCCGGGCGGGCCATACTTCGCGCGGAGGTCGGCAAGTTCCGCCTCGAAGTCCTGGTAGTCGAGGGAGAAGCCGAGTGAGCGTGCATATTCGCGGACGAGATCGGCGATTGCGTCGAAATCTGCGGTGTCGCGAGGCGGTGCGATATGGATCGTGCCTGTCATGCGGTCATTTTCCGGGGCATGTGCTACCCTGTCACTCGAAACGAACTGGGAGGTTCCAGAAATGAATCCGACGCGTCGCCATGTCATGGCGCTCGCTGGCGCGGCGGGCGCAACGCTTGCTGCGCCGGCCATCGCGCAGTCCGCTTGGCCCAACAAGCCCGTGCGCTTCGTCGTGCCTTTTCCGCCGGGACAGGCTGCCGATATTTTCGCGCGACTGATGGCGGAAAAGTTGTCGGAGAAGTGGAAGCAGCAGGTCATCGTCGAGAACAAGGCCGGCGGCAGCGGCATTCCGGCCACCGAGTATGGCAAGATGGCTGCGCCCGACGGCTATACGCTGATGGTGGTGTCGAGCGGGACGTTCGGCGTCAATCCGAGCCTCTACCCCGACCTTCCCTACAAGCCGCTGACCGATTTCCTGCCGATCTCCAACATCTTCCTGGTGCCGCTGGTGATCGTGGCGCATCCGAGCCTGCCGGTGAACACGCTGGCCGAGCTGATCGCGCTTGCGAAGAAGGAGCCGGGCAAGCTTTCCTACGCCTCGGCGGGTCCCGGCACCTCGCAGCATCTCAGCATGGAGCTGTTCAAGCTCAAGGCCGGGGTCGATATCGTGCACATTCCCTACAAGGGCAGCGGGCCGGCGATGGCCGACCTCCTCGGCGGGCACGTCAAGCTGATGATGGACAGCACCGCGTCCGCCCTCAATCACATCAAGGACGGTCGCATCAAGGCGCTCGCCGTCACGACGTCGCGTCCCGCGCCGCCGCCGCTCGACAAGATCCCGCTGATCGCGGCGACCATTCCGGGCTTCAACGCGGCCGGCTGGTCAGGTCTCGCGGCACCGGCGCGCACGCCGCTCGAGATCGTGGCGAAAGTCAGCCGGGACATGCAGACGCTGCTGAACGACGATGCGGTGATCAAGCAGATCGAGCAGCGCGCCGCCTTGCCGGCCCCGGGCACGCCCATCCAGTTCGCCGAGTTCATCAAGAACGAGATCGACACCTGGGGTGCGGTGGTGAAGGCCACCGGCACCAAGCCGGGGACCTAAAGTCCCGCGGCCCGCAGGCCGTAGATCAGGCCGACGACCAAGAGGCCGACGAAGATCGTCTCGGTGATCAGCAGCATCACCGGACCCATGCCGATGCGGACGAGCGCCAGCAGTGACGTCTTCATGCCCAGCGCCGCGATGGCGGTGATGATCAGGAAGCCGGAGATCTGGCCGACCGCGTCGCGTATCGCGGCCGGAATGGCGCCCAGCGAGTTCAGTGCCGCCAGCGCCAGGAAGCCGAACAGGAAGACGGGTGGCGTCGGTCGCGCGTCGCTCTGCGGGCCCCCGCTCTTCGCGATCCACCAGGCAATGCCGGCAATGGCCGGCAGGAGCGCGGCGACCCGCAGCAGCTTGGTGATGACCGCATCGCTCAACACCTGCGGGCCCATGGTCTGGCCGGCCCCCGCGACCTGCGCCACGTCATGGATCGCGCCGCCCAGGAAAACGCCCATCTCGAACAGCGAGAAGCCCAGTACCTCGCGCAGGGTGGGATAGATCACCATCACCACCGTGCTGAGGAAGTTAACGCCCATCACGGTGAAGGCAAGGTCACGGTCCGAATTCCCGTGCTTGGGGAGCACCGCCGACGCCGCCATTGCCGCCGCAGCGCCGCAGACGCCGGTGGCACAGCCGGTCAGCAGGCCGAAATTCTGGCTGAGACCGAACAGGCGCGCTGCCCAGGCGCCGAACACGATGGTGCAGCCGACCGCCGCGACCGCCACGACGATCGGCAGCGCGCCGCCCTCGACGAGATTGCCCAGGGTCAGCCGCGCGCCCAGCAGGGCGACGCCGACCCGCAGCAGCGTGCGACCGGCGAATTCCAGGCCGGGCTTCAGTACGCTCTTCGATGAAAGCGGCTGCAGCGCCATGCCGATGACGAGGGTCAGGATCAGCGGTGGCACCCAGACGGCGCCGAAACGCAGCAGGCTCCTGGTGTCGGCATAGTAGGCAACGGCTGCGATGACGGCGCAAAGCGCGATCCCCGGTGCCGAGCGGCGGAGATTGTCGGGAGCCCAGAGTCTAGCGAGGTCGTTTGCGACGGCGCTGCTACGCATCGAGCACGGCCACGAGCTGGCCTTCGCCGATCGCCTCGCCTTCGGCGACCTTGAGTTCCTTGACGATCCCACCCTTGGGCGACAGGACGGGAATTTCCATCTTCATCGATTCGAGGATCATGATCTCGCCGTCGGCTTCGACCCGATCCCCTGCCTTGACCACGATCTTCCAGACATTGCCGGCGATTTCCGACTTCACGTTGACGACGGCCATGCCCAGGGTGTCTCCCGTTCAGATTTGTCCAGACTTTTCGGCCAGCATGCGCGCGAGTGCAAGCGCGGAGCCTCCCACCCTTGCGCCGAGCCGGTATGCGGTCGCGTTGACGTCCGAAATCGTTCCGTCCTGCAACGTGGAACGGCCGTCGCCGATCCGCGCCGACTGCGTAGCGACTGCGATGGCGGCGACGTTTTCCTTGCCGAGTTCGGGCAGCGCCAGCACCCCGCCGCGATCGGCGCCGAAGCCGGCGTCGTTGAACATCAGCAGCAGCGGCCGGAACGGCGCCGTCGCCTTCCAGGAGTTGAGGGCGCCGTGACTGCCGGTCGCGACGACACGTCCGCGATCCTCCGGGACCAGCAGCGTGGCGGAATCGGCGCAGACGGCACCTTCGACCTCATGGCGGCTTTCTCCCTTGGCAGGCGGCATCGTGTGCGGCCACGGCGCCTGCTTCAGCAATTCGGCCGCCTCGCGGGCCGTCATGCCGGGCACGACGCCGCAGGCTGTCGCCAGTCGATTGGCCCGGCTGACGATGCCGCGGGCCTGCAGGTCCGCGCCGTCACCGATGCGGGCGCTGTCCGTGGCCACGGCGGCCATCGCCATGCCGAGCTTGTCGGCATAGGCGAGGCCGCTGACGCCCGCCTCGTCTTTGCCGATGCCGGCATCGTGGTGGATCGCGGCGCGGCATCCGAATTTCGCGGACATGTAGGCGGCATAGACGGCGGCGTGACTGCCGCCGATGACGACCGCGCCATCGGCTTCCGGCGGCAGCTTGGTCACGCTGTCGAAGACGAGGACGGGAACGATGGGGGGGAGCGGCATCGCGCAACCCTAGCCGGAGGGCTATATGTCGGCCATGTCGGAGACGGTGGACAACAAGGTTTCGATCCTGGTGCTGCAACACCCGCAGGAGCAGGACCGCGTGCTGGGCACGGCGCGCCTGCTCTGCGGTTCTCTGGCCAACGCACGCCTCGTGGTCGGTCTGTCGTGGCGCAACCTCGCGCATGCGCTGGGCGAGCCCGCGGAGCCGCGCGACTGGGGCGTGCTTTATCTCGGCTCGACCCAGGCCAAGGGGCAGGCAACGCCGCTGATCGCCATCGACGGCAAGGGCCAGCCGCTGCCCGACCAGCCGGCCGCCCGCGCGGGGCTCAAGGGGCTGATCGCCCTGGACGGCAACTGGGCGCAGGCCAAGGCGCTGTGGTGGCGCAATCCCTGGCTGACCAAGCTACGCCGCTTCGTCGTGGTGCCGGACGGCCCATCGCTCTACGGCGACCTGCGACGCGAAGCGCGTCCCGATGCCGTATCGACCCTGGAGGCGGTGGCGCTTTCGCTTCAGGTGCTCGAAGGCGATGCTGCAGTGCGGGAGAATCTCCTCGTGCCATTTCGCGCCCTGCTGGCCAAGGCGCGGCGCGAGGGCGTGCGGGATTCCAAACGGGATCGTCGCGTCCGGCGCTAGCCGTCCCTATACTTTGCGCCATGCTCGACCAGCCGGCGGCTCAAATTCCCGTTTCCCAACGGACCAATCCGGAACGCTCCTTCACCGAGGAGGTCCGCGCCCTGCGCCTGGGCGACGGCGAGATCTTCCGCGGCGAGGGCATCCTGGCCGTCACCAAAGCGATCCTGCAGTCCGGCGTCGCTTATGTCGGCGGCTATCAGGGCGCCCCGGTCTCGCATCTGGTCGACGTACTGGTCGAATCGCAGGACCTGCTGGACGAGTTAGGCGTCCATCTCGAGACCTGCACCAACGAATCCTCGGCGGCGGCGCTGCTCGGCGCCTCGATCAACTATCCGATGCGCGGCTGCGTGACCTGGAAATCGATCGTCGGCACCAACGTCGCGGCCGACGCGCTTTCCAATCTCGCCTCGCCCGGCGTGATCGGCGGCGCGCTGATCGTGGTCGGCGAGGATTACGGCGAGGGCGCTTCCGTCATCCAGGAGCGCACCCAGGCCTACGCGTTGAAATCCTCGGTCTGGCTGATGGACCCGCGGCCCTCGCTGCCCACCATCGTTCGTTGCACGGAGAGGGCGTTCGAACTCTCGGAAGCGACCAACACGCCGGTGATGATGGAACTGCGCATCCGCGCCTGCCACGTCACCGGCGAGTTCGTGGCCAAGGACAACGTGCCGCCGTCCATCTCTCGCAGCCGGCGCCTGTCCGAGCCCGCCGCGCACAACTACGATCGCATCTCGCACCCGCCGTCGACCTATGCGCACGAGAAGATCAAGGTCGAGGTCCGCCAGCCCGCCGCCGAACGTTTCATCGTCGAGCAGGGGCTGAACGAGCATATTCCCGGAGAGCGTTCCGATCTCGGCATCATCGTCCAGGGCGGCATCACCAACGTGCTGGTGCGCGGTCTCGACCGGCTGGAGGTCGAAGGCAAGATTCCGACCCTGGTGCTGAACGTGACCCATCCGCTGGCGCCCGACCAGATCGCCGATTTCTGCAAGGGCAAGCGCGCCGTGCTGGTCGTCGAGGAGGGCGCCCCCGATTACATCGAGCAGGCGATCCACGTGATCCTGCGCAAGCGCGACATCGACACCAAGGTCCACGGCAAGGACGTGCTGCCGATGGCCGGCGAGTATACGGCCGAGGTGGTGACGGAGGGCCTGCTGAATTTCTTCGGCCAGTCCGCCAACGACATCGACCTGAGCGGACCGCGCGAGCGCTTCGAGGCCGCCCGGACCGGTCGCGCCGAGGCGCAGCGGCTGCTGGGCGGACCGCTGCCGCTGCGGCCGCCGGGCTTCTGTGTCGGCTGTCCCGAGCGACCGGTCTTCTCGGCCATCAAGCTGCTCGAACGCGAGGTCGGCAAGGTCCACATTTCGAGCGACATCGGTTGCCATTCCTTCGCGACACTGGCGCCATTCAATCTCGGCAACTCGATTCTGGGCTTCGGCATGTCGCTGGCAGCTGCAGGCGCGGTGGCACCGGTGATGCAGAAGCGCACCATCTCGGTGATGGGCGACGGCGGCTTCTGGCACAACGGGCTGCTGAGCGGGGTCGCCTCGTCGATGTTCAATCGCGGCGACCGGGTGCTGGTCATCATGCAGAACGGCTACACCTCGGCCACGGGCGCGCAGTTCATTCCCAACACCTCGGGCAACCGCCGTGACGGCGAGACGACGTCGGACATCGCCGCCACCCTCAAGGCGATGGGCGTCGGCTGGTTGCGCACCATCCGCACCTACAATGTCGGCATCATGCTCAAGACGCTGCGCGAGGCGATGAGCACCGACGACAAGGGGCTCAAGGTCATCGTGGCCGACGGCGAGTGCCAGCTCGCCCGCCAGCGCCGCATCCGCCCGCAGATCGCCGCCCGGCTGAAGCGCGGCGAGCGGGTCGTGCGGACGCGCTATGGCGTCGACGACGAAGTCTGTACCGGCGACCATTCCTGCATCAGGCTGTCGGGCTGCCCGTCGCTGGTGGTGAAGCCCAGTCCCGACCCGCTGCGCAGCGACCCGGTGGCCACCGTCAACAACGGCTGCGTCGGCTGCGGCCTGTGCGGCGAGGTGGCCGACGCGGCCGTGCTCTGCCCGTCCTTCTACAAGGCCGACATCGTCCAGAACGCGACCTGGTGGGACCGGCTGAAATGGAAGGTTCGCTCGAAGCTGATCGGAGCGATGGCGAGTGCCTAAGCCCGTCACGATCCTGATCGGCGCGCTGGGTGGGGATGGCGGCGGCGTGCTCTGCGACTGGATCGTGTCGGCGGCGCAGAGCCGGGGGCTCGCGGTTCAGGCCACGCAGATCCCGGGAGTCGCGCAGCGTACCGGCGCCACCACCTACTACGTCGAGGTCATGCCGCCGGGTGCCGCGCCGTCCTCGGTGCTGGCGCTCAATCCCGCGATGGGCGAGGTCGACGTGGCGTTGGCCACCGAGCTACTCGAAGCCGGCCGCATGATCTTCAACGGCTTCGTGACGCCGGATCGCACGACGCTCATCGCTTCGACCCATCGGGTGCTGGCGATCGGCGAGCGCATGGCGATGGGCGACGGCAGCTTCGACGTCGGCAAGTTGCTGCGGGCCGTGAAGGAGCGCAGCCGCGAGCAGATCCTGTTCGATATGGACCAAGCGGCCGAGGAATCCGGCGGCGTGATCAACGCCGTGCTGCTGGGCGCACTGGCCGGCTCGGGCAAGCTGCCGATCGCCGACAGCGCGTTCGAGGCCGCAATCCGCCACGCCGGCAAATCCGTCGACACCAACCTCGCGGCCTTCGCCTTCGGGCGCAGCCATGCGCGCGGCGAACTGGAGCAGGCGGTGCGCGAGCACCGCAAGCGGCAGACCGAAGCGCGGGGCGTCGAGGACCTGATCGAACGCGCCCGCCGGACCTACCCGGCCGCCAGCCTCGATGTCGTGGAGGAGGGCATCCGCCGGCTCACGGCCTATCAGGACCGGCCCTACGCCGCGCTCTACCTCGACCGGCTCGACACGATCCACGCGCTGGGCTCGGCCGAGCTGCTGCGCGAGGTGGCGCGCCATCTCGCGGTGCGCATGTCCTTCGAGGACGTGATCCGCGTCGCGCAGGCCAAGACCTCGGGCGAGCGGCTGGCCCGCGTGCGCGCCGAGGTCCGCGCCAGGGACCACGAGCCGCTGGAGATCACCGAGCATTTCAAGCCGGGGATCGAGGAGATCGCCGCGATCCTGCCGCCGTCGCTGGCCCGGCGCCTGATCGCCTGGGGCGAGCGCACCGGGCGCCTCGGCAAAACCTACTTCTCGATGCATGTGCGGACGACGACCATCGTGGGCTTCGCTCGCCTGCGGCTCGTCGCCGGCCTGCGCTGGTGGCGGCCGCGCACCTCCCGCTACGTCGAGGAGCAGGCGGAGATCGAGCGCTGGCTGGGCCAGATCTGCGCCGCCGCGCCGCTCGGGCTCGATCTCGCGCGCGAAATCGCCGAATCGGCGCGCCTCATCAAGGGCTACGGCGACACCCACAAGCGTGGCCTCGGCAACTACCGCCGCATCGCCGACGAGGTGATCGCGCCGGCCCTGGCGGGCCGCCTGACACCGCGTGCCGCGGCCGACGCGGTCGCCAATGCACGCGTCGCGGCGCTGGCCGATCCCGAAGGCGAGTCCCTCTCCAACACGCTGGCGGCTATTGGTCTTCTGATCCCAACGCAGCGCAAGGCGGCCGAGTAGACGCAGCACCGCCGTCCACTCCCGTCGCTTGAGGGCGCGCTTCTGCGGTTGGACGGGTTTCGAGAGACGATCGAACCGTGCGCACCGTCGATCTGCCTATAAGCGTTGAGCTACGAGGAGGAAGTAAGTCTGTCGGCGTGCCTTGAAGCTGTTGTACTGCGGCGAGTTTTCGACCGGTATCCACTGCCGAACCGAGCCTCGCACCAGCGAGGGGATGCGCGACAGATTGGCCTCCATGAACGCCGTCTGCTGTTTGATGGATTCAACGATGTTGTCAGTCACATCATGAAACGCGGTCTTCTTGAGTCCGGCCTTGGCCAGCGACTGTCCGAGCATGTTTTCCACATCATGAGGCGCACCATGGCGATAGTCGGCAATACAAAGCACGCCGCCCGGCGACAGCACCGAAGCGACTCCGGGCAGAAATCTGTCGAAGGCAAACATATGAGAAGCCTCGACGTTTAGGACGACGTCGAAGGACTCACGAACGAACGGTAGGTTGTGAGCGTCGGCACGCACGCCCCGCAGGCCAAAGCGTCGGTTGGCAAGACGAAGTGCGGTCGAAGATCGATCGAGCAGCACGCCGTAACCCAGTCCGCAGTGCCGTGACAGGTGGTCGAACCCGCCTCCCATCCCGCAGGATATCTCGAGCACACGACCGCCGCGCAGCTTATCCTTGCCGACCGCATTGGCGACTTGTTCGTAGAGTTCAACGCGGAAGGGCTCCGTGCAAAGCGGGTCCGCCCTGACCGTTTCGGACACCGGAGCGTATCCGAAATTGAACAGAGCAATAGGGCTGACGGATAAGCGCCAGCGAATCCACAAGTAAGAAAGCTCATAGTACAAAGCCACGCCATCCAAGCCCAGCCGGCTTTGGAGAAAGTCAAAGATATTGAAGTGGCTCAAACCTCTCAGCATTCTTCATTTATGATTGATCTGCGCTCCCTAACAATCGTGAGGGTTGAAACATAAAAGTCATTCAACTGCAGCAAAGAGGGCTAGATCGAGTCTTCCCTCTTTTATGCAAGATGGGCTGCCTCGGGCGAGCTCGCGATCAGGCAGCGCCCTTCAGGATATCCGCCATCTTCTCGCCGACCATGATCGAGGGCGCGTTGGTGTTGCCCGAGGGCATGGTCGGGAAGATCGAGGCGTCGGCGACGCGCAGGCCCTGGAGGCCATGCACCCGGAGCTTGTCGTCGACCACGGTGCTCGGCCCCTCGGGGCCCATGCGGCAGGTGCCGATCGGGTGATAAGCGGTCTGCGAGTTGTTGCGGATCCAGGTGAGGATCTCTTCGTCGGTTTGTACCGAGGGGCCCGGCGAGTATTCCTCGTCGCGGTAGGGATCCATCGGCTTGGCGTCAACGATCCTCCGCATCATGCGGAAGCCGGCCGTCATCGCGTCCTGGTCGATCTTGTCGGCGAGGAAGTTGAAGCGGATGGCCGGATGCGCCTTGGGATCGGCCGAGCGGATGTGGATCGAGCCCAGGCTCTCGGGGCGGAGCTGGTAGCAGGCGATCGTCATCGACGGGAAATCCTGCAGCTTGCGGGTCTTCGGGTCCTTGATCGAGTAGGGCACGAGATGCATCTGTACGTCGGGCGTCTCGAGCTCCGGTCGTGTCTTGAGGAAACCCAGCAGCGGCGCCGAGGGCAGGCTCATGAAGCCGCCGCCGGTGGCGAGGTACTTCATCATCTGCGTCACGGCGCCAAGGCCGCGCGCCATGTGGTTGTAGGAGACGTGCGCGACCTTGAGGCGCCAGATGATGCGGGCGTTGATGTGGTCGCGGAAATTCTCGCCGACCGCTTTCAGCTCGTGCTTCACCTCGATGCCGTGCTTCTTCAGCAGCTCCGGCTGGCCGATGCCCGAGAGCTCGAGGAGCTGCGGGCTGGCAACGCCGCCGGCCGACAGGATCGTCTCCTTCGCCCTTGCCTGAACGACCTTGCCGTCCTTCTCGTACTCGACGCCGACGCAGCGCTTGCCCTCGAGCAGGACGCGCAGCGTGTGGGCGTTGGTGACGACCTGCAGGTTGGGCCGCTTCATCGCCGGCTCGATGTAGCAGTGCGCCACGCTCATGCGCCGGCCCTTGTAGATCGAGGTCTGCGTCTTCACGACCCCTTCCTGGTCCTCGCTGTTGTAGTCCGGGTTGGTCTTGAAGCCGGCGGCCTTGGACGCCTCGAACAGAGCGTCGTAGAGCGGGTTCTGGTCTGGCACGGTGGAAACCTTGAGCGGCCCGTCGGTGCCGCGGCCGTTCGAGCCGTCGCCGTCGACGAAGTTCTCCATGCGCGTGAAGAGCGGTGCCACGTCCCGCCAGCTCCAGCCGCGGCAGCCCATCTGTGCCCAGGTGTCGAAGTCGAGCGGCTGGCCACGCACCCAGACGAGCCCGTTGATCGAGCTCGATCCGCCGAGCACTTTGCCACGAGGGACCGGGATCACACGGTTGGCGGTCCCCGGTTCCGGTTCCGACTGGTACAGCCAGTTGGCGGCCGGATTGTCGATCAACAGGCCGAAGGACAGCGGCATACGGGAGTAGGGGTGGCTGGCCGCGCCAGCCTCCAGCAGGAGCACCTTGTTGGTCGCCACTTCCGTGAGGCGTGCCGCCAGGGCGCCGCCCGCCGAACCCGCGCCCACGATGATATAGTCGTACTCGGTCATTTCCCCTGATCCCCGCGCAATCGCTGTCATGCAACCGTAGCGCACTGCCCTGCGGATGACAGGCGCAATCTCGTCTCGGCATGTGTGAATCGTGATGTCTCGTCGGGTGGGGCATCCCGCGCCGGTCATCGCCACGCTCTAGCGGTACAGCGGCCTGCCGCCGTGCGATAATCACTCCTACCAGAGGAGCGGCGGAGACGGCGATGATCGAGACTGAAAAGGGCAGGGCGGATATCACGCGATTCACGATCGATGTCGCGATCCGCCTCGGTCTGATCGCCACCGTCATCTATGTGAGCCTGCTCCTGCTGCAGCCGGTGGCGGCGCTGATGATGTGGGCCATCATCTTGTCGGTCGCGGTCTATCCACTGTACGACATGGCCCGGCGCCGCCTGCATCTGCGGGAGGGGGTCGCTGCAGCGCTGTTCTCGATCCTGCTGCTCGTTCTGCTGCTGACCCCCGTCGTGCTCCTCGCCGCGTCCGCCGTCGGGAGTCTCGACGAGTATGCAAGGATGCTGCTGCGCGGCGAACACGTGGTGCCGCCTCCGCCCGAATCGGTGAAGGACTGGCCGATGGTCGGAGCGCGGGTCTACGATTTCTGGCTGACCACCTCCAACGATGCGCGCGCCCTGGTGACGGCGCATGTCGGCCAGCTGGCCGCGGTCGGTCGCTGGATGGGCGGTATCGCGGCGGGCGTCTTCCTGGAGGTCCTGCAGTTCGCCGGCGCCATCGTCGTGGCAGGCGTCCTTCTGGCCTATTCCGAGGAGTTGACGGGAACTTTGCGCGGCCTCGCGGCGCGGGTGGCGGAGATGCGCGGCAGGCACTTCCTCGAAATCGCCGGCTCGACGATCCGCAACGTGTCGCAGGGGGTCATCGGCATCGCCCTCCTGCAGTCGGTGCTGCTGGCGATCGGCATGCTGGTGGTGGGCGTCCCCTTCGCCGGCGCAATCAGCTTCGCCTGTCTCGTGCTGGCGATCGTGCAGATCGGGCCCAACATCGTCATGGTCCCGGTGATCATCTGGACGTGGATGTATCTTCCGGCCCTGCATGCCGGCCTGTTCACGGCCTATACGCTGCCGCTGCTGCTGCTCGACAACGTGCTGCGACCCATCCTGATGGCGCGCGGGCTGCCCACACCGATGGCGGTGATCGTGGCCGGAGTCATCTGCGGCACGCTGGCGGGCGGCCTGATCGGCCTGTTCGTGGGGCCGGTGGTCCTGTCGGTCTTCTACGACCTCCTGGTCGCCTGGATCGCGGCGGGTCGGAAAGTCGATGCAAACGACGTTCCGGCCCCCGCGCCCTGACTACTTCTTCTTCGGCCGGAGTGCGTCCCACTGCTCGTCGGTCCAGTCGAGCATGGCCGAGGTATTGGCGCCGCCGCCGCCCGACTGCAGCATCTTGCCACCGTCGATCACCACGGCGTCGCCATTGATGTAGGCGGCGCCGTCGCTCACCAGAAAGGCGGCGAGGTTGGCCAGCTCGATGTGCTCGCCGGTGCGGCGCATGGGGATCGCCTTGATCATGTCGTCCTGGCCGCCGCGCTCCTTGGGCATCAGGCGGCTCCACGCACCCTCGGTCGGGAACGGCCCGGGCACGATCGCGCAGGTGCGGATGCCCTTGGGGCCCCATTCGACCGCCAGGCTCTTGGTCATCGCCAGCACGCCCGCCTTGGCCATCGCCGACGGCACCGTGAACGGCGCGCCGGTCAGCGACGATACGGTGAGGATCGACATCACCACCTTGTTGCGTTCGCCGGCGTCGATCCAGCGGCGGCCGGCCGCGACGGTGCAATAGGCCGAGCCGTGCAG
>VFQN01002395.1_pt1 | contig 29041 bp, 46 predicted proteins | sample 3512371 | NCBI WGS metagenome assembly VFQN01 (sample SAMN10412370, study PRJNA504923) | tailings metagenome | isolation source: Replicate 2 from Balatoc abandoned mine | place: Philippines: Itogon, Benguet | collected 2017-08-28
CTGTCACAGCAACCTGCACGCTGCCCCCACCTGTTACGACACCTCGAGCACCACCGCCCGCTCCCTCCCTGTGCCGGTCAGCCACTCAGCCACCTGCTCCCGCACGCCCCTGACGTCCGCACGCCAACCCACCCCAGTCACCGTCACCCTCCTAAGTGCGGGCGCCCGGGCAAACAGGGCCCCCAGCGCATCTCCCCACGCCGCCGCCTCCCACCAGTACTCCACCGCCTCCCTCAGCGCCTCGTCTGTGACGTCACACACGTCCACCTCCAGCTCCTCCAGGTGCTGCAGGTCGGCCAGGCGGGGCAGCGAGGGCACAGGCAGCACCGTACCGCACAGCTCCAAACGCTGCGTGCAAAGGGGCCAGGCGGAGGCAAGTGGCGAGTGTTGTATGGCGGCAAGAAAAAGAGCCCGTGGTGTGTCCCTTGAACCGAGAGGAGGACGCGCATTTGCATCCTCGACGCTTCGCGCCATTACATTCGAGGCGTTCCCAGAGCACAGGGCCCAAGCCCGTAAGACCTGGAGCACGCCAACGCAAGGCTGCTCAAGCCCGGTACACCCTATGGCTCACTGCCCAGAACACCCTAGTGCCCAAGGCCCGGGACCAAGCCACGCCCCACAGGCTTACTTTTTCCTTTGCTCCAACCCTAGGACGAATCTCCGCACCCTAGCCCCGTCGCTTCCCCACGCCGTGCCCCCACAGCCCACCTTGAGCTGCGGCATGGCCCGCGTCAGCGCCTCCAGGTCCGCCGCCCGCAGGGACATGTTGTGCAGCACCAGCCCCGTGCACGCCTCCCCCGCCGCCGCCAGCTGCCGGATCCAGCCCTCGTGCCCCGCCGCCTGGTCCTCGGGCGGACCCATGGGCCACTCGGCCCCGTCCGCCGCCACCTGCAGCGTCCACTCCCCGGGTCGCGGCCGCGTCGTGCGCAGCAGCTCCAGCGCCGGACCAACCGCCGCAACGGTATCACGATGCAAGCGACCGGTGTCGAAGTCGATGTCATGCAGGCCGAAGCGCAGCTGGAAGCAGTGCACCTTGCAGCTGGGGGCCCCTCCCTTAACGTCCGGAGGCGGGCGGATGGCGGCCAGGGCCCGGGGCGAGGCGGCGTACCCCAGCAGCCGCAGCTCCCGCAGCCGGCGCGGCAGGTCCCACGGCGAGGGCGTGTTGTATGCCACCGTGTCGTCCAGCTCATCTGACTTGGGAGGCAGCAGCCCCTCTATCTCCAGGTGTATTAGCGAGGAGGGCAGCCACGTCAGCTCGAAGGGCGTGACCCACATGCCGGGGCAGGAGAGGTGCTGCAGGGAGCCCATTCGGAGCAAGGCTTGCAACAGGGAGGAGCCGCGCTGCTCCAGGGCATCGTACATGCGGTTGACCATAGCTTCCTGGTCCGCTGGGGGAAGCAGGTCCGTCACCTGGTACCCGCTGTAGCTGTCACCCCACGTCTCGCACACCGCCTGGACCTGCAGCTCCAGCCGCGTGAGGGCGGTGAGTTTGGCTAGGCTGTACAGGCAGTCGCCCTTCGCGTGCAGGCGGTCCACGAGCGAGTGCTGCCACACATCGTGTGGCTTAACAGCCAGGGCCAGGGAGCGCAGGTGGGTTAGCTGTGCGAGGCGCTCCATCATCTCCGCCTCGCCCTCGGGTGTGGGCTTGTCCCCTGCAGCAGAGGGTACAAGGCAGCACACAGGTTGGAGGTAATGCAGGTGCCCATTAGCAGGATGCAGCCCCACTGCTGGAGCAGAAGCCTGCCAACACGAGCAGGGCAGCCGTGTATGCAGCACTTGGTGTAAAATATCGCCGATGCAGAGTAAAACGGGAAACCCGTGTCGATCGCCTCCAGCTTACCGGTGGGCCCCAATGTGACCTGGAGGCTGGTAAGGGCGGGGAACGACCCCAGCACCCGCAGACCCCTTGGCCAGTCGCTGAGGTTGAGCTCCAGCTCCCGGAGCTGCGGCATGCGTTGCGCCAGCAGCCGCTCGAGCGCTGTGCGGTGCCCGTCTCGGGTTAGCCCCGAGCGGCGGGGGATGGGGGTGCGCTCGTCCCAGGGCGCGTCCAGGGACACGCGCGTCAGCACGTGGCTGATGGCGGCCAGCTCGGCGGCGGTGCAGTGCGACAGGGGCAGCACCTCCGCGTCGAGCGTTACGGAGGAGAGGCGGAAGACGGAGGCCGCGAACGCGAGAGCCTCGCTGTGGGTTGATTGGGGAGGAGCACGTGTGTGCGGGGATGTAGTGTAAGGGTGTCATGAGAATGCTGAGGCATGTCCTCGTTGGTCAGGGGTGGTTGGTTGTGGCTGGGGGGTGGCGGTGAGGCAAGGATGCGGTGCCAGGGAAGCAAGGAAGTGTCAGCAACGCAGGCGCGCAGTGACAGTCTAGGTGTGGGGAGGTTGGGCACGCTGTGACGCAACTGCCCCGCGCCTCGAACTCACAGTTGCTCCAAAACGGACAGCCTTGGCGACAGGTACCCGCAGATGCTGATGCGCAAGGAGTCGATCCTGGCCTTCCGCACTTGCAGGTCCCACAGCAGCGCCTTGAGCTCTTTGGCATCGAGGGGCACCTCCTCCAGCCACCCCCTGAGATCGTGGTACCGCCCCAGTCGCACGCCCAGGTGTGTTAGCGAGCTGTCATGCAGCAGGCGGCCGCTGCGGCTGGTGGCACGGATGGCCTTGCGGGTGGTGGGGTCGAGGTAGTTCCATGCCACCTGGGTGGCCTGGAGGAAGGGGCCGAACAGCTGTGCGTCTGATGCGCTCTCCGGCACAACGAAATCCGCGTATCTGTTGTTGTATCTGGTTGCAGTGCGTTTCGTACGCTGCAGAATCATGTGGGTTTGGGGCAGGGGAGAGGACATGAGATGGACAGGGGAATGGCGGGTACCGGTGGGAAATTGGCGCGAAGGCAACAGGCACCATGTCATCAAGGACATGTGCTGTAGGACAATCGATACAATTTACCATTGTATGGTTCTTGGTACGCTGTTGCGGCTGACGGCCTCGCACAACACAGCTACGCAGGCGCGACACTTGCGAAGGGCCCTAAGGCGTCCCCAGCATTCGTGCTCTGGTAAGGTTACTGCAAAAGTGATGTCAAGTGGAAAGCATTGTGAGCTTGCAGGACAGTAAAGCTCCTCTCTGCTGTACTACGTTCTTGTTGTCGTGTCGGTGCGTGTCGGCACAACTACTAGTGGTGGTGTGGTGTGCTGTGTGACTTCATCAACACGCATCGGTTGTTGGCTTATGCCTGAAAGATGCCTTTCTTGCAGCCGCAGCTGCTGCACAGAGCAAGGCGGTGTGCCGGGGTGGTGCAGGCCTGGCCTGTCGTACCACGCCCCGACGGGACCACGTGGACCCATCACACACGAAGTTGCAAACGACTTGCACGCGACAAGGGGTATGCTGCGCGTGCACAGGACCCATTAAGCAACAGCGGCAAGAACAGCACGTTTCCCCGTCGGCAGAAGGTAACCGGGGAGCTAGAAACCATGGACCCTTCCGAGTCCCGAGGAATCATAGGACCCCAACGTCGTCCACTGAACGTGACGCTCGCAAACGTTAGACACGGCATGGGAGGCAAGCTACTTGTCAGCCCTGGGGCCCCCATGGGACGTTGTACGTTGCGCTTGTGTGGCCCCACACAGGCAAACGTATTCAGTCTCCAGCAGGCAAACACCGACCGTTCAGAGGGTATCAGGCCATCAGCCGCTCACGTGTCGCCTCCCCGTCCACCCCAGCCTCCCCAACAGCCTCCCCAGCCCGCTGCCCTTCCCTCAGCCCATCCACCCACGCCACGATCTGCTTCCACTTGTCAAAGAACACCAGGTGCCCCGCCCCCGCCACCACCTCCAACCTCACCCTGCACCTGCTGCCCCGGTCCGCCTCTCCACCTGCAACCCCGCCTCCTTCCCCCGCTCCCTTCCCCGCCTTCCCCGCCGCCCCGGCCTCCCCTAGCCCCACCCCCGTCCCCACCACGGCCCCTGGTCCGCCCGCCAGCTGCTGTGCCACGTGTCGTGCCATGGGCACGGTGCACCCCCTGTCCTCCGCGCCCTGCCACACGGCCACCGGCACGTGGCAGGCGGTCAGGTCCACACCCCACGGCCGGGCCAGCAACGTCAGCTCGTGCAGCGCCAGCTGCCGCCGGAGGTAGCACTCCAGCATGCTGCGGAGAAAGGCCTCCTCCACCTGTGGGCAAGGGGTGTACGCGAGGAGACAGCGCGAGGGTTGGGGGCAGGTGGCCATGGATGGTGTGTGTTTGCGGCTGCGAGGAGCAAGCATGCAGGGAACTACGATGAATGAACGTGTTACACGCAGTTACACGTTCTGATGTATGCAGTGGGTATGCCACAAGCTGTCTGCGGTATGTGTGCGGCGCGTGTCCTGTACGACCGGGTTCAACATCGGTCCCACGCCCCCGAGCTGAGAGAGCAAAACATGTCCCGAGGCTTGGCCGTGGGCCAAGAATGCGCCTTGGCATGGACACGCAGCAGCAGCTGTTTAAGCGTAAAACATGCGAAATGGACATCCGCGTCGGGCCCGTAACCCCCATGGAAGGCATCCCCTTCAGGGCTTCACAGACTGTCCTTACGGTACGCAGGGCGCAGGCCTGCTGGTGACGGTCTCCCTCGGTCTCACCTCCGGCCGCTTCAGTGTTTGCACGTCAGCGGGGGCCGAGTAGGGCGCAAAGGACTGGCGCAGGGTGTGCACCGGCCGCCGCAGCGCCGCCGCCGCCTCGGACCGCACCACCCACGCCACCAGCCACGGCAGGTGCGAGCACGCCCAGAACATGATCTGCAACAGGGAGGGGCGGGCCGCAGCGAAGTGGTGGGCGCTGGGCGGCAAGCTCTTATCCTTGAGTTCTGCAGAACGGTGCATGAGGAGGTGCATGAGAGGAAGCAGGACTCCACATGCACTGCACCGGGATGAAAACTAGGTGCGCCTGCAGCCACGTGCCGGTACGCCCAGCTGACACCGCTCTACAGACAGCCTGCGACGCACGGCGGCGGGTGCACAGCGCCGGCTTCACACAGACTGTTATCCACCTAGGATCCAACCCCTCGCTGACACCCCTGCCCCGAGCTTGAGCCCCTGCTCTCATCAATACCGTAGCTGCATGAACTACGGTAGGTAGCCCTCACACTACCGCTACAGCTATTGCTGCTCACCCGGAACAGCAGCGCCATGCCCTGGTGCTTGTGCGGCGTGTCTGGCGGCCCGATGGGCGCCACCAGCGCCACGCCCGCCAGCAGCCCGGGGCCGCACTGCGCCGCCAGCGTGGCGGCCCAGGGCGTGCCCGCGCTGTAGCCCACCACCGCCACGCGGCCGTGACCGTGGCGGCACAGGCCCAGCAACGAGCAGAACTCCCTGCGACACGACGCGGAAAGCAGCCGAGCACCCACCGTCACATGGCCCGTGTGCACGCTCTGCTTGTCCTCCTTCATGCGGTCACCAGGTGGCCGGACTCTCTCTTGCTGTGTAGCGGATGCGGTGCGGGAATGGATATATGGAATCCCTTACACGCATACATACAGGAAAGTGTCACTCACTGCCACCTCCGGGAAGAAGAAGACTGCCTGAGGCGATGGGGCTGAGCAGGCGGCTGGAAGCTCCGCCCGGCTGCTCCCGCTGAATGCTGTTAGCTATACAATCTCTCTTGCTGTGTAATAAGGTTGCAAGGTACAGGTGGTAGAGGTCTGCTGCAGCTGCCTATAGCTGCCTGCTGTACCTGAAGTCGGCGGCAAAGTCGCGGTAGCTGTATCCCGGCGGCGGCGGGTCGCTGAGCCCCACGCCGGGGCGCTCCAGGACCACCAGCCGCCAGCCCGGCACGTGGCCGGCGGCACGCACGTCGGGGTGCACGAACAGCCGCGAGCCTGGGGTGCCCTGACGGGGCGCGCACCGTGGCGGAGTGTGTTCAGGGATGTGATGAGGCCATACGAGGTAGTGGGCGGCGGTGGCAATGGGATGGGGACTCCAAGGAGTGGCATGGAGGACCAAGATAGGGCAACTGCCAGGCCTTGGTGTCGGTGGTATTGGTAGGAGGTGGAGGCGATGGGGGTTGTTCATCCAGGCATTGAAGTACGGTAGGATATAACGGGTATGTGAGATGGTGCACAGGTTCCAGGCTGCGGGTGCGTCGTGGCAGGTTCACAGGGATGGTGAGGAACCCAGGAGCTGGCAAGCAGCAGGCAGCCAGTAGCCCCTGAGACCAGGCCCTTCCCCCCAGGCATGGTTGCCCGCCTCACCGGGATCAGCACAACAGAGTACAGCTCCTCCGGCTTGCAGCTTGGGTCTACATACTCTGCATACACCAGCAGGCGAGGCAGAAACAGTGGTGGGTTGGTGACTCCCTGTGTGAGTGTTTGGGGTTTGAGAGGTTACCAGACCATGGCACGGCAAGTTCAACCCTCAGCAGTCCAGCAGGCGTTTCCCGTTTGAAATGGGGACTAGCAGCTATAATTGACAAATCCGGCAGCTGTTTACAGGTACCTGCATATCCCAAGGCCCGGCCGTTGGACAGGCGCACTGTGGCCCCCGTGTGCGTGTCGGGCAACTCCGCGTCCGCCAGGAGCGGGTGAGACTTGCGGAGCTCCTTCACACCCTCAGGAGTGAGCTGGAGAAAGGACATTGAGTTTTGCTGGCAATGCAGCCAAGATCTACACAATGTTGCTGCTACACATACATGCAGTCACATCGGAACGTCGTCAGACTCAGAGCTCATACAAGCTGCGGGTCCAAAACGCAATCCCTGAGCTAATGGAGGCCCAACGTGAGTGCTAAGACCGTCGCCGATGTCGGAGTGGCGGGGTAGTGCAGCAGTCGAGTGCAATTTCAGGGGCTCGATTTGGTGCCAACTGCCACGCCAACTGTCCCGCAATCTGGCGACAGGCAGGCTATGCGCAGAAAGTACTAAAAGCGTTTGAAACATTACTATACAGGAGCTTGGCTTGCAGCCAACGAAAGCAAACGTGTAGAAACAATGCGGTAGCTCGGCAGGGCAAACGGTTGAAAGCGAACATTCTGTATGGCCAACAGAGGAGGGCTTCCACTGAAAGGACCGCTTGGAGGGTGAGCTGCAAAGGCGCGGAGCTGGTAACTGCTGGGCTGCCGACCAGCGAGACTGACCGCTTCCCTCGTCTGTGCCTTGCAGGCTAATGCCAGAAGATGCAGCACTGCAGCAGGTTCGGTCGCAATCAGCAATTGCGAGCGTCGTGCCTAACCGCCGTAAATAGTTGACTGCACCATTCTTGCGATTGCTCGGTTGCAGTTCGTTACTCCTCAAATGATTGAGCAACTTACAATCAAGATTCAGACGCTCAGGCGCGACAACGTCTTGCTGTTGACTCAGCTGGCGAGGGCTGCCAAGTGCCTCAACGCTGTGTCAGCTGAGAACACACTGCTGAAGACGGAGGTTGCGTCCCTCCAGTCTGGGGGGATAGGACAGGTGAGAATGTTATGGACTGGCATGTCCGCTCCTCTGCCTCCTTGTGAATTCGGGGGAAGCCAGGACAACCTGACGAAGCACGTGCCAAAACCCAGACCAGGTGCGCCCACACACCGCGCTGCTCAGTACCTTCAGCAGCTTACCTGCTTGCCTGCGCTGACACGCTGTGCGGCTGTTGCTCTTGTGCTGATATTGCCCGCGTACTAACGACAAGGCCTGTGGGTGTGCTCCTTGCCGCTGCTGCATGCCGTACTGCCGGCAGTGACGCTTCGGCGGCGGCCCTCTTCACACGCTCAGCTGGAGCAAGATACTTCACCTCCCTGGCTGCCTGTGGATACAGTGGCCAGGGTGCGGTCGGGAGCTGCAGCGAGTAGGTGGATAGGGTTGCGGAACGTGCTGGTGCGCCGCCAACCTGCACGACATGGCAACACGGCGTGCCTTGGCATCTAGCCCCCCTGCACAGACGGCGGGGCGGAAAGGACGTGCGGCGTCCACGACAGCTGCGCTGGTTACGACGTAACCATCGAATGCAGAGGCGCTAGTACTGTGGGGCGAGAGCAGAGATGCAGGAGGGTAGCACTATAGTCGATGTGTGCTAGCAGGCAAGAACAAGCGCCGGGCTCATCAGCCGGCTAGAACGCGTTGCTGTTGAGGTCCTGGAGTGGGCTGCACGATGTGCACCTGAGTACTACCGTAATAATGAGGGTGGGAGTTATCTGATGGTCACGGACAAGCCCCGACGGCGGAGCTGAGTACTGGTGGTCTACAAGGCTGACCTGTGACCTATGAGAGCTGCAACATGTGGCTGCGCGCAAGGAATGTACGAACAGCGCGTCTTTACTGATGAAGGCTTCAGCACTTCCTCTTTCACCTGGACGTCGAGTACCTGTAGTGTGTAGGGGTGTAGCGGTACTCCAACCCCATGGGCCCTTAGCCGCTGTGCTGTTGCATGCCTTGGCTGGCCTACCAACGGAGATGTTATGACGTGTACATGACACGAATGCAAGGAACACAATGTAATGAGCCATGAGCACCAGGCGTCGTGTTACAGTCTCCCAGCCGTCGTCTGCCCCTCTTCCCGCGCGCCTCCGGCACCCACGGCACTGCCGGTGCCTTGCCCCCCGCCGCCGAGCTCCGCCCCCGGCCCCGCCTCCCCCCGCGCTTCCCTCCTCAACGAAGGCGTCCACTTGCGCAGCATGGCCTGAATGTCTGCGTCCATGCGCGTGCCCTCGCCGCCCCACACCAGCATGTGGGGCACGTCGCTCAGCCCGTTGCCGCCCACCTGCAGCAAAGGCGGCAGCAAGGTGCCACACGGACGTCCACGTTTGGTACACAGAGTCACAGACAGGAGCATGGTGTTGTGGCATCGCATTCCGTATGTACGATACATGCACAACGCGGGCTCTACGTTATCCATGCCGGTGCTTCGCAACAGCAACCTTGAGCCCTGCTCCAACTACTACGAGCAACCTTGTGGCAACAGGTACCTGCAATGAACATGCCCGCCAGCAATTCCCACACCCCATGTCTGCCGCTGCCGACGGCACCCCAGCAATCCATGCAACAGACTCCTGACGCACAAGCAGAATGACCAAGCAGTGGCACACAAGCACATCCAACCCTGCATGACAGCATGGCACAACCTTTTCCACCCACAGCTCCTTTGCCCCAAACTGCCTTGTCATGCCCCAGCCCCAGTTGCCCACCCAGGCCCACCCACCTTGCACACGGGCTTGAACCCGAAGAAAGTGTAGTACCGCACAAGCCGCTCGTGCCACGCGTCATCATCGTTAATGGCTAGGATTTCCGCCGTACGGCAGCCCGCCGCGTGACCGTGCGCGAAGGTGGCACCCCCCAGCAGCAGCCCCAGCCCCAGCGCGCCGCCGCGCAGCCGCTGCCCCTCCTGCCCCTTGATGCCACGTGTGAATATCTGCAGCGTGTCGCAGTGCATGATGCCAAACGGCGGGGCAACGAAGCCCGTGGTGACGCCCTGGGGTAGGGGGGGCATGGGAGGGGCGAGGGCCGAGGTAGGCGGTGGGGGAGGGTGCCAGGTGGTGGGGGAAGGACTGGGGCCGGTGTGTGAGGCGCGTGGAAGCAGAATGTTGGGAGGGTGGTGGGTAGCGAGAGCATAACACGCAAGCGTGAGGTTGCAGGCCGTGAGAAAAGCAGCCGTGGGATGGAACCCGTTGAGCTGGCGACGGGTCGTGTGCCCAGCCGCCCATCATGGGCTGTGCTGCCACCGTAGCGGGTTGTGCTGCTACCGTGCAACTCGGTTGTAGCTGGTACGTTCTCTGGTATGTCGTTAGTCGTGGTGCAGCAGGATGTCTCGTGTCGCCGCACTTGTTTATCTTTGTGCAACTTAGGCAACGCCGGGAACGTCCCCTCGCTTGGCATTGGCCTCCCATGTTCCCCCCTCGCTTGGCATTGGCCTCCCATGGGGTCAGAGGTAAGCGATGGTCTTCGATTTGGTAGCCACGCTGTGGCGTGTGCTGTTACTAGTCAAGCTCACCAGGACGTTCCCCTCTTCTGATCGATCGCGGCAGACCACGCGGTAGAAGGGCCCTAGCTCCTTCACGCTGAGATGTATGCCGCGTCTTCGGGCCGCTTGCTGGACCTCCTCCAGTGTGATGAGGGACGACGTGGAGGGTCCGCCAGGTGCTGGTGTCGTCGCAGCTTCCAGCCTCACTAGCTGCTGATGCCTGTATCCTCTCCATACGCAATGCTTTGGTGTCTGTCTAGAATGGCAGCAATGACCATCTCTGCTGCCGCGCGCAAAGACCTGGTGCCCAGTCACTTGCATGCTGACGGAGGGCGACACCCCTGGCTTCAACTGTCTGTCCCAACAGCTATTTTCGATTCGAGCGTAGCTTTAATACTGGTTACCGAGCGTATGACTTGGGGACCAGCCGAGGAACGTTCGTTCGGACCACTATCACAGGCAGCTGTTCATACAGGTGCTGGTTCCGCGATCCTGTGATAAAATTTTAGGTTTTGGGTAGTCATCACAAGCGGGGCTAGTGGCCAGCTTCCTTCCTTCCAAGCGGTCCCTGCACTTGGTTTCGGAACGCACAGTAATTTTGCGCGACGATCAGGTTTTCCCTGGTCCAGTGCCTTATATGTGCGCCCAGGCATACCAAATAATATGCCTAAAACAATTAATACTCACCAATAGGGCGAAGGGCATCGGAGGGGCCACCCTGATGTTGCCGGTCATGAACGCGCCGGTCATGAACGCGCTGCAGAGGCATGGCTTGAGCTTTCGTTTCTAGTGTCACGTTATCATGACAACGTAGCTACCCATGTTCTTGCAGCAACCAGGAGAGGGGTCTACGCAGCTCGCGACGGTTCCTGTCGCGACGATTCCGGCTCCAGAACCTCACGGAGAACGCCTGCCGTTTGGGTATATAAGCAGCACGTGGGCTCATGATCAACAATAATCCACACCAACGTACTACACGCAAGCTCTCTTACAACAGCCTTCGCTTTCGCTCTTAGTAACCAGAACAAACTTATCCTACTAAACTATGGCCCTTACCCTCTTCAACGACCCGGTGTTCTCCGAGATGACCAAGATGGTCGACAGTCTTTCTTCCTGGCCCCTCATTGGCACTCTCGGCCCTCGCGCGACGGGACAGGCCGGCGGTTTCCACCTGCCGATGGACATCGTGGAGACGCCCACTGCCTTCCATCTGCACGCCGACGCCCCCGGCATGACTCCCGAGGAGGTCAAGGTGGAGCTGCACGAGGGCACGCTGACCATCAGCGGCAGCCGCAAGCTGGCGCGCGAGGACAAGGACGCCAGCGGCAAGGTGTGGCGCAGCGAGCGCTCCTCCTACTCCTTTGCGCGCTCCTTCACGCTGCCCGACACCGCCAACGCGGAGGCCATCAGCGCCAGCATGGACAAGGGCGTGCTCACGGTGACCGTGCCCAAGAGGGAGCCCCCGGCCAAGCCCGAGCCCAAGCGCATTGCCGTGTCAGGCGCATAACGTAGTGGGGCAACCGAAGGATTGTGAGTGCGTGGGTGCAACGGCGCGTTAGTGGGCGTTGTAAGGGCGCGCATGGGCACGAGACCAAGACATTGCGCACAAGTGCATGATAGGAACTCATAGATGCGGGGCGGACGCTGCAGGTGTTGACGTGTTGAGGACAGACCGCTGGCTCAATTGGGGCCCTAGACGCTATTGCGTGTGCCACACATGTGAACTAAGGCAGACTCCAGATGTGCATGCATGCCTATGTACTGGTGCGAGGCTGAACCTGGGTATGCATATCATCAACAAGCATTGTCCTGGTGCATGACATAATGTGCATTGTATGGGTTTGCTGACTCATTATTTGTTCCCACAGGGAACCGACTGCGTGCTGGACTGAGTTGCAGATGCATCTTTCAATAGGTGCTCACGGGTAGAGGCAGATGTTGAGACGTGTGGCCGGCACTGGTCATGCAGTGGCGCAGCTGAGTGAACATGGAAGTGCGATTTGCTGCTGTGGAATGGAGGCTGCCGTGCGGCTGTAGACTATGTACGAGTACTCTGACACCAATACACAAGCCCTTTTGTAATGAGACTAAGGAGTACGGCAGTCCTGGCTCGTCCCCATAATGAAATTGACTGCACGGTCGGCCCTGGTCGGATGTTACGGCAGGTTACGGTCAGTACTGTGACTTCAGTTATTGACAGCAGCAGTCTTTGCATGTCGCCCATGCTCCCTTCTCTTCTAACTGCGCATGGGCACATAGGCTACAAGGGTTACACACGCGTCCCCTACTTCCCCTCCAACACGGAAGGACACTCAGTAGCAGCGTGGTGCTTAAGAGCCTTGAACGAGTAACATGCCAATAGCACGGCGTAATGAAGTCAGAGATCGATTATTGACGGGTTAAAATAGTACCAGAGCGCTTGCGCTTGGGGTTGTCCGACACACTGGCAGGATATACGATCTGAGCAGCAGTACGTGTGGGCTGCAGCCCCCTCATGTTGAAAGCTTGGTGCCGGCACTCTAGGGCAGTTCCTACCAACAGCTACCGGCGGCAAACATATAATGTTGCAACTGCGCACCTTGATTTGCCCACGGCAGCATGTGCTGTTTCAACATGCCACAGACCAGCACATGTGCTAGCTAGCGGACGTCGTGCAAATGCGTCACCTACCGCAGAGCACCGTCCGGTTTGCGTTGAGGAACACGCTACGACGTTGCCTAGCTTCCATGCAGACAAGACCCCGCCAGGTTATGGTGGCTTCATCCCCCGCAACTCAACGTCACTACCGGTAACCAGTCCATCTAACGCGGCTCCTGCCGTACGCTAGGTTGAGGATCAAGCTGTGCAGTAACAGCTCGGCTGCTACGACCCCAAAATGCCTCACGTAACCCACTACACAATTGTGTGTAGGTGAGCAAGCGCCTTCAATCCGCCTGTACAGTCTACGTGTACCAACAGCAATGGCAATGCCCCTTGAGGGCGTCTTGCAACATAACGAGCCAACCCGACGGTACTAGGGTGACAAGACGCTGCTTGCCATAGCGTGTTCACGCTCCCTTTCTAACCTAACTGTCTAGTTTGCCTGTGGCAAAGCAGCAATGTAATCCCGCAATGCTGCTACACACTTTGTGCCTTGGCCTTCGTCTGTCACCCGCACACTCGTGCTGCACACCGCCCTAGGACAGCCACTGCCGCGCGCCGGCAGCATCCCTCAGCGCCTCAGCAGGTGCTTTTCGTAGTGGTAGGGCCCACGGAACACCCACACGTCCGACACGGTCCCGTCCTCATTGAACAGCAGCGCCGCCATGCAGTCCTGCTTGTACGGCAGCTGCTGTACGGGCGCCGGCGCCGCCGCCGCCGGCTGCTGCGCCGCCTCACGCCGCCTCGCCGCCGCTGCAGCGGCCGCCGCCGCCGCCAGCGCCTGCCCATCCGCCGGCACGCCCCCCTGCTCCGCCATGATCACCGCCGTCGCAGCGGCAGCAGCGGCGCTGGCGGCGGCAGCTGCTGTCCCAGCGGCGCCGTACACCTTATGCGCCGCAACCGTCAGCGCCTCCTCCAGGTTCTGTAGCGGCAGCTGCGGCATGGGAGGCAGCAGCGGCTTGCCGCCGCCGGGGCTGCCGCTCCTGGCGCCGCCCGACACCGCCGCCGTGACCTGCCCCGCCGCCTGGCCGATGGCGGCCTGCAGCCCCTGCGCCCAGCTGCCGCCGCCCACAGCACCCCCAGCGTCAGCCCGAGCCGGCTGCACCTGGCCCTGCTCCTGCCCCTGCGGCCCCTGCTCAGGGCCGGTGCCCGCAGCGGCCTGCTGGTGCTGCGGCTCGCGCCGCTCCTGCTCCGCCGCAGCGCTGTTGGCTGCGTCAGCGGCGACGCTGGCGGCCGTGGTGGCGACGGATGCTGCGGCACCGGCCGCCGCCGCCGCCGCACTGGCTGCTGTCGCCGCCGTCGCCGCCGCCGCTGCCGCGGTGGCTGCCGTTGCGGCAGGGCTGCTCCGTTCGCCAACTGGCTGCTGCTGCCGTGGTTCCCGCTGCTGTTGTGGCTGCTGCGCCACGGCCGTGCTTGCACCGGCTGCCTCGGGCGCCGTAGCACCTCCGGGTTGTTGCTGCTTGCCTGCCTTGGGCTTCGACCCAGACGTCGCGGCCGGCGGCGGCGGCGGCGGGGGCGGCGGGGGCGGCGGCGGCGGCGCGGCTGGCGTCACGGTGTTGACCCAGTGCACGAAGGCCAGGTTGTGTTCGTCCGACACGGCCACGTCCAGAAGGTGGGGCTCCACGGAGCTGCACTGCTGCTGGTGGGCCTGGGGTTGTGAAGGGTTTGGCAAGGGAAGCAAAAGCTATTAATGCACCGGCAGTCTACAACTCAGGCAGACGCCGCCGTTGGCGGGGCCAACTATCGTCAGGCTACTCACATTTAATGGGGCACGTGGTACTGGCTTGATACAAGGGGACACTACCCCTGGGGCGGAACAGCTGCGTGACCCTGCCGTACTGCAAATACCGCTCCCCAGCAACCGGTGCCCGCTCACCATGAGGCGGTGCACGATGCGCTCCGCGCCCACCACTGCAGTCGGCCTGCGCCCGCCGTACGTTCCGCCGTAGGTGGGGTGCACAGCGCTGCCGTACAGGTCCTCAGGGTCGGGCCACACGCCGTACGCGTCCATCAGCCTGGCACCGTAGGGTAATGCGGCGTCATGGCGTTGCCTTGCTGGGTCTGGCTAACCCTATTCATGTCTAGGTGCACGCCAGAATGGGTGCTGCCGGACACAACACATCATTACAGCCCATACAAATGCATTCCGGAAGCCAGCCGACGCTTTGCAGCCGTACGAAGTCATCGACCACCTCATAGCAGCATGGCGGCAATTAAACGCTGCGGCAGGGGACACACCTCGACAGTGGCATTGCAATCCTAAGCTGTGCTTTGGAACCAAAGCAGCTCTCACACGTCCTTACCTGCAGTCAGCCGCCAGCAACCCCTGCATCAGCTTCTCCTGCTCCGCGGTTGGCACCCGCGTCTGCACACCATCTCCACCCATCTCCTTCTCCTCCTTCTTCCCGTCCCCCTGCTCCTGCTGCTGCATCCTCCCCATCTCCTCCACCGCCGCCTCCGCCGCCGCCTCCACCACCCTCTCCTCATCGCTCAAGCCCTCGCTGCCGCTCCCGTCACCTGCACCTGACACCACCACCGCTGCCTTGGCCTCCTGCTCGCTTTGCTGCTCCACCTGCTGCCCTCCGCTGCCCGCTGCTGCGGCAACGCCCTTCTCCTCCTCCTTGCCACTGACGGCGGCGGCGGTGTTCTGTAGCGGTGGCGGCGGCGGCGGTGGTGGCGGCGGCGGCACGGCGTGCGCCGCCACCCAGGCGCGTGCCGCCGCCTCCATGGCGGCTGGGTTGGGCGTGCCGTCGCGCGTGAGGTGCAGGCGGTCCAGCGGGAAGGGCGCGGGGTACACGTGCACCGGGTCCTGGGGACAGGGCGCGGGATTGGCACTTGGTAGCCACATGCTGGTGCAAAGTAGATACCGGTATCGCAAAAGTGTACGGCAAACATGTAAGGAGGTGGAACGGACTGCAGAGCCGGGCAGACATGGGTTTGTAGCTTCTAGGCCCTGTAGCCGCCCCCGCGCCCCGCTTACCCACACCCGCTCGTCCCGCTCCTCCTGCGTCATCTGCCGCCGCACCCAGCCGCGCGTGATGCGGCCGCCGGGGCCCAGCTGCAGCTTGAAGAGGCAGTAGCCGCGGCTCACCCTGCGGGGAGGAGGGAGGTAAGGTACCGGCAGACGTGACGAGGGCAGGGTAGGTGGGTTGCGGGCCAGGCGAAGCAGTCCGCGCTTGTCACAGAAGGCGGCTGGCCCTGCTCCGTACATTTGGAGCTGGGGCTGCGGTTCATAACGCACGGCGCAGTATAGCATGGTGTTGGCAGCACCCCATTCGCATGGCGCGTAATTGCGTGACCCGCGGATGGGCATTCGAGGCAGCTGTTGTTGATGCTTGATGCAACGCGGTCCCTCGGGCGTTGGCATGCGCTTGCCAACACACCACGCGCGCTGGCAGTCGACGTCGTTTCACGCCACGCCTAATGACCTTCAGTGTCCAGCACAGTACCGCCGTATGCACGTGGCACGTGGCACACGGCCGCCCACCTGAACGTGGCGGGGTGTCCCGCCAGGCCGCCCACGTCCTGCATGCGGTACTCGCCCAGCACGTAGGCGGAGGGCGCGGAGGGCGCGGCGGCGGCGCTGGCCACCGGCCTGTACTGCACCTTGTGGTACTCGGCGTGCTGCACCGCCAGCGCCGCCATCAGCGCGTCGTACCCCTGTACGGCGTACGACACGGGGAGCTCATGTGCCCGCGCAGCGCCTCACCCTCTGCTTGCTACTCAAGTGCGGCACGTTGCACACACATGAGCGTTATGCCACACTGTACCTCGTTCCTCTCATGCCCATAAAAAGAACGTGGCATCCCAAGGACCTCACCTCCCAGCCCGGCCCCTGCCCCACACCCACCTGCACGCTCTTGCGCTGGCACACGCCGTCCGGCACCAGCACCAGCAACGTGTGGTCCACCAGCTCGCTCAGCGCCTCGGCGGCGGCGTCGGGGCCGCGGGCCACGCCGCGCCACCACGCGTCCCTGCGAGTGCGTAGTCATAAGCACACATGATGTGTGCAGGTGATCCATGCACTAGTATGTCAGCCCTGGTCAGGAGGTAGGAACGACGGCATAGGCGTGGTCGCGCAACAGAAGGGGGGTTGCTGCTGCCCTTCGCGCCGATAGGTCTTGCTCCCATCGGCCGGAACTACCGGTACCCGGCCAGCAGGGGTATGGACCAGGTTCCACAGACGCAAGCGTACCTAGCATGCTTGTGTGCAACTTACACGTACTCCTCTGCAGCTGCCAGGACCTGCGCAGCTACCTCCCGCTCCTGGTCGTGGGCCTGGCTGCGCCATCGCGCCACAACAGACCGCCGGGCAGCTGGCTCGTCGGGCTCTGCTGTGCTGCCAACGAAGCTAGAAGCAGCAGTAGTCAAAGATGGTGTCCTGGAGGCCGGTGATGAAGGCGCGAGGGACGTCGCGCGGCGTTTTGATGCCTGGGTCGTCGTTGCCGAGGCCGTTGGGCTGCCAGTTGCCGCGGCACTCTGAGTCAGCAGCGTTCCTGTCTGGCGCCTTGGTTGGCCTTGCAAGTACAGACCGCGGGAAATAGCCCCGCGAGACCCTATGCCAGGCCCGACAACAGTCTGTTTTAGCGTTGCTGACGGCAATGCCAGCCGGCCAGAACATCCAGTCCCCAGCCTCCGCCTTGCAAAGGTGGAACCTGAGAGACGCATTACACGATATGAACGCGCGATCGGTCGGCTGGGCAGAAGAGACAGCGTGACGCCGGGCCGAGCCGCGGACGCACAGCGTCCGAGACAACCCGGCACTCGCTCTAGGTTCGTTCCTGTGTACATTAATGTCCCCAAAAGTGTTGTGTTAAATGCCAGCACACGCTACGGATTGAAACACCGGGCTTTCACTTTGATGACGAACGTCCCAATGCACGACTCAGGCACGACACGCCCCATTGTCTATTTGCACACGACAGTGCTCTGAATTCTGGAGTCTCTCGCTGCACTAACCAGTAGTGGCTGTTGCGCATACCGGTTTGGCTGCGTGGGCTGACAGGGTCCGACCCATGGGCCGCGACAAGACCTAGGCGGTAGCTGACGCCCCCTTCTGGACGCCCCTGGCTGACGCGACCTTGTATCCGCGGCAATACGCATCACCACCAATTCACAAGAGAATGACTTGTCCGGTACGGTAAGCGAGCGAAGCGACCTTTCCGGAGCAGCGAAAGTTGTTGCGGAAGGTGTAATGGAGATCAGTCAGGCAACAGGGCCCCGTCCCCTGGGCACGTGGGCAGTCAGGGGCAGGCGGGACCTGGGGCGGGACCTCCGCGGTGGGGACCAGGGACAATTTCCTATCCTTGCCCAGCTGCTGCAGGAACGCTCAAAGCAGTGGGAAACAGCCCCCGGCGCAGGCCAGCGCACTCCTGGAAAGCAAGGCTCAACTGGGGGCCATACCAGGGAATCCCCTGGGCCAGATACACTTGGATACACATACGGTGCTTCAAATCCAAGGGTATCGAGAAGGCTGACGCTGTCATCTGGGCTAGGCCTCTGCTGTGCTCCTCTGTACGGGCTTTTCCGGGCGCAAAGAAGGCTTCCCCTCTGGATGAAGAAGGCTGTACTCTCAGCCGTACAACCTGCGGTTGGAAGTGTTGGAGCATTCTCCCGCGCCGCGCTTTGTACCCTGACCGATTTCCACCCTGTCCTAGCTTTACCTGTCGAGCACCCACCCTAGCTTTACCTGTCGAGCACCCACAAAGTCCGCTTAACGCTGTTTTAAGACACTGAAACTTGACTCGGGCCAAGCGGGCACTACGCGATCATGGCTCGCATATTTGCGAGACTTAAATCGATAGACTTCTTCAAGAAGCTGCCTTCGGACTTAACGGAGGCCACGCTAACAGGAGCATGGATCAGCATCGCAGCCGCTGTGATCATGGTGTTCCTGTTCGCGGCGGTAAGGACTAGCTGGAGACAGTTGCAGCGTAACTCAGGAGCTGAGGCAGCCTTGCCAGCAACGAGCGGCTGCTGTGTTGTCGCGACAGCGATGACGGACGTTGCAAGGCTACCTCCTAGTTGGCAAAATAGTCGCATCCACGCGCATGTCCAAGCCTTATTGTATTGGTCGCAAGAGCGTGACCCCTCACCGTGCTTACACCTTCAGGAACTCATGTCTTTCATGTCCGTTTCAAGCACAACACAACTGGTTGTTGACCGCAGCCCACAGAACGAATTGTTGAAGGTCAACTTTAACATCAGGTGCGGTATTACCGGACCTGTGTGCAACAGGCTTCCCTGCCTGTCGATCCCGTGTCGATTCCCTAGTGTGTGTGTGGCAGGTTGTTCGCGTTAACCTCCAGCTGCAGCAGACTGGGGAGGAAGGGGAAGCCTCTATAGTATACACCAGTGGTTTCGCGAGTCATATGCCACCAGTCAACTAGTCCCCCCTGCCACCTGGTGCACCCCGCCCCCAACAGCTTCCCCGCTCTGTCGTGCGAGTTTGCGACAGTGGACGTTAGCGACACTCTCGGGACGGTAAGGGCCATCTGTAGAACTCTAGTTGTGGCTCATGATGCTTGCTGTGGGCCCACAAACTTCCATGCGCAAGAAGCCTCGTCTTACTAGCCACCCCTTCTGTGTCCATCCAGAAACGGATGAACCTCACGAAAACAGTGCGGAAAGCCCCCATCACGTTAGATATGGAGCACACGGTGAGTCCCGCATACTGAAGCCACGGTGGCAGCTGCAAGTAGAGGGTGGCCTACCAGACACGTGGCCAACGCAACCACGGGGTATCCTGCAATGCTGCGACGCAGCCGTGCCTCGGCTTTACTCCACGGCCAGGTCAACATGTTGGTCACCATGCGTAAGCCTTGCCCGCGTTGCCCTGCTACCCAGGGCGCCGCGGTGGTAGACGACCCCGCGCATAAGAAGGAGATTAAGTACGACGAGGAGGGGAAATTTGACGAGGAGATTAATGACATTGACATCACTACGGTGAGGATGGGTACCAGTATGGACCGGGAGGGAATGGCGCGGCCGCCCCACCGCCCCACACCAGCACACGTCACCGTCTCAGTCATGGGAAGGCGGGCCGCTGTGCTTGGGACCGAACGTCCTACCCTGCATCCAGTACTAAGATGTCCTTGCACTTGCCCCACGCAGCCCCTTAGCCATGCAAACTTCGAGGCAACGCTTGCCAGATATCCCATTGCCATCATCAACTTCTACGCACCGTAAGTTGGCCTGGAGTGACAAGCAGGCGGTAGGCACTTTCACAGGGCAACCCCTCCCATGAGCAGGCTCAGCGCTGCGCGGGGTGTGCCGCTCTCACAAGTACCTTGGTTTCCAGGCGGGGTCGCTTGGCTTTTTTGGTGATAGCTGCACCGGGCAAGCCTCACGCAACACGTGCGCAGCCGCGGTTGAAATTGGGCTGCTGGTGCTGCCACGGCAACGCCATGCTTTGCTCGCGCGCCGTGGTTCATGGTCTTGACGCAGGTGGTGCCACTGGTGCCAGCGGCTGGAGCCAACCTGGGAAGCTGCCACCAAGGAGATCCACGAAAAGTACCCCGAGTGGGACGGCCGCATCCGCCTAGCTAAGGTGGGCGGATGCGGGCTTTGACGAGCGCGTGCCCAGGGGCGCCTGGGGGAAGTGCTGCATGGCTAGAGAGGGGCACGACATGGGCACGTGGACATGCCGTGCGCATCCTCTACCAGTTTACAACCGGAATGTTGGCATGTGGCACCTGTGGTCTGACAACATGTCCGCTTCTTCCCGTCGCTCCCAGGTTGACTGCACCGCGGAGATGGAGCTGTGCCGGCAGCACTACATCCAGGGCTTCCCCTCCATCCGCGTGTTCCGCAAGGGCCACGACGACATCTACATTGGCGGGATGCACGAGCACGAATCGTACATGGGTGGGTACCCCACTTGCAGGACACCGGTGCCCCGCCCGCATACACCTTGGCCGTGTGAGCCTACCCCTGCGATCTGAGCCTCCGTTCACCTCTCCGAAGCAGCCAAGGGCCTGAGCACCTTGAGGCGGGGTGTGTTGTACAGTTGTTGAAATTAATAGCACTTGTCGGTACTCGGCCCACTCCTGCTTGCAGGCGACCGCACCAAGGAGGCCCTGGTGCAGTTCGCGGACACGCTGGTGCCCTCTGCGGGCCAGCCGCACCGCAAGCTCGCTGGCCTCACGGCGGCGCCCAAGGTAGGAGAGGCCCGCAGCGAAGGCATCAGCGGGTGTCAGCGGTGACATGCGGGTTACAGCGAATAGAACCTGGATGGCAGGTGCTTGCCATCCCTGTTAGGACGACTGCGCAGCTGTGGCTGCACCACGGCGTGTGAATCACAAGCCAACTGCGGTCACAGTGTGCGCTGGACGTGAATGAAACGTGCGCACTTCAACGGCACGAGGGCATACACGTATGTGCAGCACCAGTGCAGTTTCTACATGCCTTGTACGACCTAGCACCATGCATGCGCTTGCTTGCAGACGCCCGGCTGCAACCTGGCCGGCTTCGTGATGGTGAAGAAGGTGCCCGGCACGCTGCACTTTGTGGCGCGCCACGACGCGCACTCGTTCGACCACACCTGGATGAACATGACGCACCTGGTGCACTCGTTCAACATCGGCACGCGGCCGTCGCCGCGCAAGTACCAGCAGCTCAAGCGGTTGCACCCGGCTGGTGAGGCCGGGGCAGGTGGGCCGCAGGGGCCGCGGGCCGGGCGGGGCGGGGGTGCGGGGCGAGGCGGCTGACTGTGGATCCTTGAGCTACGGCAGAATTGACCTTGCAGGCTCGCGCCCGTTCAGTCCCCACGCCCCGTCGCCAGGCATATACCGTTCTTGTCCCCTGCCTTCACAGGCCTCAGACGCGTGCCTGGTAGGAGTGTTGTGTACGCCTTTACAAGCACGGATGATTGTGTGCCGGCTCGACGGCCGGACTGCCATTGCACTGTGATGACACCTGCCTCACCCTGGCCTCCCCGCCCCTCCGACCAGGCCTGACCAGCGACTGGGCGGACAAGCTGCACGACCAGCTGTTCGTGAGCGAGCACACGCAGTCCACGCACGAGCATTACCTGCAGGTGGGTTGGAAGCTGGTGCGCGGAAGGGGGCTTGGGACTGGGCAGTACTACGCCCGGCTGAGACGACAGGCGAAGGTGGTGCTACGCCCAATGAAGGGCTGTGATGAGCACGATCGCCAGCTATCTCTATTGGGTTCAGGCTACGCCTGGGTGGACCATGTTGCTGGGTATTGGATGGTGGGCTTCGGTCTTTTGGCTGCTCCCGTCAGTGGCTCGTGCACAGGGTACTGGTGCACTGGACTAACCCACGCATGTCCGGCCCCACCCCTCACCCCACAGGTCGTGCTGACCACCATCGAGCCGCGCCACTCGCGCCACGCGGGCACCTACGACGCGTACGAGTACACGGCGCACAGCCACACCTACCAGGCGGACAGCATCCCCGCCGCCAAGTTCACGTACGACCTGTCCCCCATCCAGATCCTGGTGCAGGAGAAGTCGCGCCCATGGTGGGTGTTAGCTCTGCGCTGGCGTGCACTACGGCCCTGTAGTCCATCCCTGCACAGCATCCACGGCTACACTCTCTACGCACGTGTAGACCACCGCCCAAACGTACCGTGGTGCACACTCTCATGCCAGTAACCATGTACGGGATCCGCATAAGTACCCCTGACCCTTTGTTGCAACGTCGTTTCTTTGCTGCAGGTACCAGTTCCTGACCACCAGCTGCGCCATCATTGGTGGTGTGTTCACGGTGGCGGGCATCCTGGATGCGCTGCTGTACACCAGCTTCAAGGTGGCCAAGAAGATGAACCTGGGCAAGCAAGGGTGACGCGGGCACGCGCGCCCGTCGCTTCGATATGTAGTCTGGGGCATCTGGCCACGGTGGTTGCGATGCTGTGCCCCTGAGTTTGTGAACATACCTTTCGGATTGGCGGGTTGGTGCGCTGGTCCAGCAAGGGTGTACGAACAGGGTGCACTGAAAGGTCCTAGCACAGGGCATGCTGGGTCAGGATAGCAGAATTGGCGGACACAGAGTGAGCGACCAGAGTGATAGGCTCGCGGGGTGTGGGCCGCGGGACCGGACGTGGGTGAGTTGGCTGAGAGGGGACTTGGCGGTGGTACTGAACTGCAGAACGCGGTTTGACGTTTGGAAGCTGACAGGGCCTTTTACATGCATCGGGGCGTGCGAGCAATGCTGCCGTGTTGATACTGAAATGCTGCAAGAGCTGTTGGGTGCTAAACAGCGCCCTACGCGGGCGCGTCAGACATCGGTGTGACCCATGGGCCGCTAGCGCAATCCCTGTACAAGTCGGATCCTCGACAGCCTACAACTTACGGTAATAGCTTTTCCGCGTTGCGAAACTGTTACTGCGTTGCCAGCTAACACAATGCAGCTATCGACTGCAAGCCACCACGCTCGCGCAAGCGCCCCCTTGCTCGCGCGGAAGCACGCCCACAGCGCAATGCCCAGGCTCCCGCTACGCTCTCAGCACCAGCGCTTCAACCGATCCAGCTGCCAAAACTGCAGTGTGACCCTTGGCATCGCGCCTGCGCTGCCAGCTCGGGCCTCGGGCGTTTCCGCTTCGACCCGGTTGTCGCCTTCGCTTTCCTTTCGCGCGGCTATTACCCGCGGCGCCATGCCCCTGTCCTGGTTCCGCTGGGCAGCAGGCCGTGCCGGTGGCGCCCGCGGCAGCGATACCGCCCTGCGCGGCCTGACGCCATGGTCCGAGGAGGCTGACCCCGACCCGGAGCCGTACCTCAGGTGCGTCCACGCTGCAAGACTCGAGTCCCCGTTGGCCTCCCTGATCCATCTGCACCCTCCTGACCCAAGACTTCATCCAGCTGCAACACACAGCTACTTACATGCTCATTCGCTTGAACCCTCCCGTCCCGCCTACGCAACTCCGTCCCCACAGGCGCCGCCGGACCCAGGCCGCCCCACCGGCCCCGCCCCGTCCCCAGTCGCCGTACCCCTCCATCCCGCCCTCCATCCCCGACGCCCGCCCCTCCGACGCGGTGCCCGTGGACTGGCAGCCGCCGCCCGTGCGCGGCCTCACCGCCCGCGCCGACGCGCTGGACGCCCCCGGCGCCCCGCCGCTGGTGCGCGTGGCTCGCGTCGCCGCCGTGGACCTGCTGCTGCCCGCGCTGTGCGGCTCGGCGGTGGGCTACGGCCTGGGCCTGGCGGTGCCGCAACTGGGGTTGATGGCGGCGCTGGGGGTGGTGGGCCGGCAGGTCATCCGGGTGAGAGTGAGGGACGGGGAAGGGACGGGATGACGGGCGTCCCAGCATCGATGTGGGCCTTGTTTGTTGCGTTTGGGGGAGCCGGGCGCAGACAGCTGAGTGCCCGTACGTGCAAGCAATGCGTTGGCCGTTCATGGCTGTGTGGCGTGCCGTGTTCTGCAGGCGCTGGCGGCCACGGTTCCCTTCACCGGCCGCCGCCACCACCTGCTGGTGCCCCTGCCCCTGGAGCTGGCCATGGGGGAGTCGAGCTTCAGGTGGGTGCACGGGTACTGGGGCAACACCTTGTGTGCTACCGAACCGTTCCCATGCTCTTCATGGCTGATTTTACCGGTAGTGTGTGTTGAAGTGTCGCTGGGGCGGGTTGCTGTTATATACAGCACGCTGCGCCAATGACATGGCAACTCTTTTAACTCCAGCAGTTGCTTGGGACAAGCTACGTCCCATCTGCATGCAGAAGTGAATGTTGCTGTCGCTAACCGTACTCTGCTTTTGCTTTGCCGCTCGTAGGCACTTCGTGGCAGAGCAGCGGGCCAAGGGCAAGGTGCTCAGCAGGCGCAGCAAGTGAGTTGCTTGGCAGGCATGTGGCGTGGGTGGGGCCCACCAACAGATACCACTCCCGAGGTGCTGCAACACACGGAGTCTTGCCAACGTTACACCCGCAAGCTGCTGACGCCCGTACACACCTTCTGTGCCACCCCTACCCCGCTCTGCGGTCACCCCGCCCCCAGGGAGCACCTGCTGGTGGCCGAGGTGGCCAACACCGTCATCGCCGCAGCCATGCGGGGCCACGGCGGAGGCAGCCAGGGACACCTCAAGAAGTGCGTGCGGGTGTGGTTGTGGGCTAGTGGGCCGGGCAGGGGCAGCGCATGGCCGCAAGCGAGTGGCGGGAACCGGGAGGTGCGTTCTAATGTTGTGACGTGCACCACTATCATTCGACCTTGCACCGCGCTTCACCTTGTAACACACGCACAATACACACATCCACCCCCCTCACACCGTTACGTCATGCAGCTTCACCTGGGAGGTGGTGACGGTGGAAGACGACGCGGCCAACGCCTTCGTGCTGCCCGGAGGCAAGGTACGCGGGAACAGGGGCGGCGGGACACACCTGTTCACTTCGTCCCGACAGTGTGTGTAAGACCCCAGTGGCGACTTAGCATGGGTATGTCTCCAAGGTACAGCGTCTCACACACGGTGTGTGCCCAGAGCGCTGTGGTACCGTGCGCATACACCCCACACGGTGGCAATGGTCGCACGGACACTGATCATAGTGACAGCGTGGTGTAACAGTTACGGTACACGGCATGCGTAGCACGCTGCACACACTGCATGTGGGCAAAGCATGCTGTCCTGCTGCATGTCCCCCGCCAGGTGGTTGTGTACACGGGCCTCATCCGGCTGCTGGGCGGGCGGCGCGACCTGCTGGCCACCGTGCTGGGCCACGAGGTGGCGCACGCGCTGGCACGGCACGGCACGGAGAAGGTGCGGGAAGCTGCAGGAAGCTGCAGGAAGCTGCTGCCAAGCGGGATGAGTCATCAGTGGTTTTGTAGGAGATATCTTTGGGCTGGGTTACGGTACGGCGTGGCTGCAGCTCGAAGGCTGATGCAGTGGTCTTCCTAGAATGGCAGTGTTTGTGTACGTGGTGCTCCGGCACTGTGTGGGTCTGGGTGTACATCAGGATGTGGCGTGTTCCTACTGTGTTTCGGCTGTGCAGATCTCCCTGGGCATCATGGCGGCGCTGGGCCTCCGTTTGCTGCTGGCGGGCGCCACCCGGGCGACCGCCGACCGCCAGTCGGGCGGTGACGGCAGGGGCCGGCAGAGGGAGTACGAGCGGTACGAGCAGCAGCGGCAGCAGCAGCAGCAGCAGCAGCAGCGCGGAGGCTACGGGGGCGGCTATGGCGGGCCGGCGTGGCCTGGGGCGGGCGGACAGACGGGCAGGGAGCAGGGCCGGAGGCAGCCGCCGCCCATGTTCTTCGGTGCGTGGGAGCAGGACGCGCGCCCTGTGATGCGCCATTGACGCTTGAGTACCGCTGCCCCACTTCCCCCCCGCCGCCACTCAGGCGTCGACCACCAGGACGCCGACGACATACCGCGTCGATAACCACCCTCTTTACAGATACTCGTACGTGTCTGTCACAATGATGCAACCCTCACACGCCCCGTAGGCGCCTCCGACCAGGACGCGGACGACTACCGCGTGGGCCCCGGCTCCCTGGTGTCCCGCCTGCTGGAGGGCGCGGGGGCCAGCGCGGCGTCGGCGGCGGCGGAGTACGCGCGGCAGGCGGCAGCGGTGGCGCACGGTGGGTTACCGCCAAGGGTGGGTGGTGGGTGGGGTGCTGCATGGCGTGAAACGGCATTGGGGTACCGTATACCGAGATGGCGAGGAAGTAGGTGGTGCGTTGTCGGGACAGGCTGTGCCCGGAGACTACGTGGTCCGTACAGGAGGAGCCAAGTGTGGGGTCATGTTCAGTACATGTTCCGTAAGGCACCCACCAAAGCCCTCACGCACACACTCACAGGCCAGGGCGCGGCGTCCTCGCTGGGCGGCGGGCGCCGCCCTGCCGGCCGCCTCGACCCGTCCCACCCCTTCATGTCCCCGGACGTGGGGCAGCTCATTACCAACCTGCTGCTGCAGCTGCCCTTCTCCAGGTGTGTACGGCACAATGCGAAGCGATTCGCAGAGGCCCTAGTAGCCAATGAAACGCGTAGCGAGCCAGCCCCAAGGTGGGAGCATGGTTGCGCGTGGCCAGCAACCGCGCTGTGCGTGAACCGGTGTGGAGGGGGTCCGCATCATGTGGAATCAATGTGCGAGTCTGGGTTCCTTGGATGGGGGCCGATCTGGTCGCACGCTTGTGTACCGGAACTCACATCCCTGACACCCTCCGCACAAGTCCGCCTGCTATTTGCCGTGTACGTAAGCGACGTACAGCAACGCCTGCACCCCATCCCCATGCCCCACCCCTACGCACATGCAGGCGTGCCGAGTCTGAGGCAGACCTGATCGGCCTCAAGCTGATGGCGCTGGCGGGGTACGACCCGCGGGCGGCACCCGAGACCTTCAGGTGGGCCATGTGGTCGTGTAGTGTGTGGAGGAGGGGCGTGCGGTGGAGGAAGGCCCCGAACCGGGGTTGAGGAGAGGGCCGGGTCCTTGTGACTGTCAACTGTCCAGCACTTCACTGTGCACCTCCCCATGCAAGTCGGAAGCGTCCTAGCTACGGTATGCTTGCCTGCAGCAGTAAAAAACATGCCCGACTGGCATGTACACGTCTCCAACGGGCCGCGGCACGTGGCCTGGTCTCGACCCATGGCGCCATGAGGTATCCGCTTTCCCTTCATGCTGCTCCGGCTCTGCGCACTCGCGCGTGAAAGTGCCCATGTTAGGTTGAGCCGCCTCAATCGCCGGCGCCGCGCCCGACAAGGCCCACTCATACCCCTTACTACTCAACTTCGCCCCGCCCTTGCTGCTCGCCCCCAGGCTGCTTGACGCCGCGGAGCACGGCCGCCACTCGCACGGCCTGGGAGCGCTGGCCTCACCCGCCGCAGCCAACGCAGTGCGCCTGGGCTGCACACACCCGCGCAGGTGGGTGTCACACGGGTGTGCTGGGTTATGTGTGTGTGATGGGGAGAGGGGGTGCACGCACCCGCACAGGTAGGGAGTGGTACCGTGGAGGTCACAGCCGGGAATAAATGACGGAACGGGTGAAGGTGGACACAGTGGCTTAACGCGGACGCGCAGTGCGAGGCAGCAGTTGGTAGAGACGTTTGGGCGGAGTGCGTATCAGGCCTGGAGGCGAGCAAGGAATGGACCCATGGCAAGTGAACGGTCTGAAAAGGGATTGTCCTTGGTGGTCGCTTTGTCCTAGTAACAAGTCTAACAACAGCACCTCGTTGTCCGCCCGTTTCCCATTGAGTCTTGGACTCCGCCCACCAAGCCCCGTATTGCCTTACATCGTACATCAGCCTGTCGTACCTTCGCTGCCCCCTTCACACGCAGCGCCAACCGCGTTCGTGCCCTGGAGGAGGAGGTGCGGGCCATGGAGGAGGCGGGGCCGCAGGTGGGCTGGTGGGCTCCTGTGCGCTGGGGCTCATCTAGGTTCCTAGCTACAGGTTCTTAGGTACAGGTGCAGCCTCCTCCTGCTGGGTGCTCCGCTCCCAGCAGCACACGGCCCGGTACCAGCACAAGCACGCTACATACACTTGTGCCCCAGGCATTATTGCAATGTGCAATTGAATGGCCACTAGGCAGGACCCCAAACCACCTTGCAAAATGTGCAGCGCGTTGCGTCGGTACCGTAATGACTCGCTGGGGTAATACTTCTTGGAGAGGGGCCAGCCGCAGAGGGAACTCCCTTCAGGGTGCGGTGTTTGTGCGTCGCCCCAAGCAAACTGGGCGTATGCAAGGCACTCGTAACAATCCCTTCACCTCTTTCCGTGCGCAGGGCTACGAGATTGTGTACACGCACCCCAGCTACTGGAGCCTGTGAGCGGGCGGGGACCAGGTGGTCGGGAGACGACCGGCTCACGCCGACTCTTTTTTAAGTTGAACACAAAGAGCATGCATTTTTTTCCAGGAAAAGGTTTATGCATGAGGTTGACAGTGGTGATTGCCGCCGGTGGTGGCTGCCCATTGGTACGGCCAACGCACTGGGTATGGCGGTGGCTGTGGATTTCGGGCCGCGATGCAGGGTACTGCGTGGTGCGTGCGGGTGAGCAGCGTCATATTGCGACAGAGGGAAGCAACGGAAACAGCAACTGGACTACGTGGCCGAAGGGGCGTGGCCTTGAGTGTGGGTCTGGACTCTGGAGGTCCATAGACCGAGGAGAGTCATAATGAGTATGCCAGTCCTGTCTCTGGGGCCGTGGTGTGTGCGTTGCAACAAACACGTTAGATGGCATAACGAGCACCTGATGTATTGATCGTTGACGTCTAGCGTTGCTGTGTCTTTCGTCTGTTGCCTCCGCAGCCGAGGTTTTGCCAAGGTTTCACCCAGATCTTGCTCCCCTCGTTTTGCTTCGGTGGCGGGTGCAACACGGCAAAGCGTTGCGGCTGCAGACCCCGCGTTGCTGCATATATTGAAAGTATGAAGCCGCAACAAACTGGGCCTCGTTGAGTGCAGACGACAGGGTGTGCGCCAACATACCAGTTGCCGCAGAGTTGCTGCTTCCCATGTCAAACGGCCATGACCTGAGCAATACTGAGGCTGCGAATTGTATTGTATGGATGTACAGTTTTGGTCCCCTTCCAGGGCCCAGCCCCGTCCCACTCGGGAGACAGAGCT
>VFQN01002396.1_pt1 | contig 29027 bp, 43 predicted proteins | sample 3512371 | NCBI WGS metagenome assembly VFQN01 (sample SAMN10412370, study PRJNA504923) | tailings metagenome | isolation source: Replicate 2 from Balatoc abandoned mine | place: Philippines: Itogon, Benguet | collected 2017-08-28
TGGGAGTCATCCACCAGCTGATGCCCGACGGTTCATCATCCACTGGCAGGCACCTGCCACCGGCACGCCTTCCCTGTGGGTCCGGGCAGACCACACAGGCGGACGAGGACTGGAATCTCGCCCGAGGTAGGAATCGAACCCGGGTCGGATTCCCGGGAGAATCGGGACTAAGCCAATTCTAACGCCCAAATTCCTTACCTGTGTACACACCTTAGCTGTGTGGCCGAAGCTCAAGGCACTGGATTGCACAAGCAAAGCGTGCAGTCACTCATCTTTGCATGCAGGCTCCACGCTCTTGTCCCTACATATGGGCTACGAGGCGTTGGCACAAAATCCTTGTGGCCGGACTCACAGGCTCCCCTGTGGCGGGCCGGCGGGGCGTGCCTGTTCGGGAGCGCGGTATGCGTGCCCGCCCATGAACCCTAAACGCCCACGCAGGCATACCAGGAGTTGCGCTGTAAAGCAGCTTATTGTACTTAAACAGTATATACGTTGTGTTCCTAAGCTAAGCTGACATCATGCTGTGCAGAGCCCATACCCTTCGCGCCAAACAAACAGGGGGAACAAGCGTCGCGGCCTCAGTGCATTGCCCACGGCTGGTCAGCAGAACTTCGACATCTTTGGGTAGCTGCTTAGTTGCTCGGCAACGGTCTCGATCGAGCCTAGTGGTATCGGCAGCGGCCTCCAGCCCACTCCAGCCCAGGCCCCAGCCAAGGCGCACACACCCATCCGTCCCCAGCAACCGATACCAGCAGGACCGCGTGGAGGAGACACTTGGCACCCATAACCTCAACCCTGCTAGTATACTTGTGAAGGAGCTGAACAAGGAAATTCGTGCTGCCAAAAACCTGCACGAGCTGCAGGACATTTTCAAGATGAGCTCCTCCGGCTTCGACGCTGTTTGTGTCGCCACGGTAGGACTCACTGTGCGATGCAGCTCATCCCGTGTAGCTTCCTCACCAAAGCATGCTTGAACCAGTACCGTTCCAGTGTTTGGGGTGCTGTGTGGGTCTTGAGGAAGAGACTGGAGCGAGGTAGAGCATGGCACTTGGGCCGATGCATGCCGTCACGCAACATGGGAACGGCAGGACTAGCACCCGTTTTGCACCTTACCGCAGACCCGGAGTGCAGCGACAGCTACTGCACCTGCCTGCATGAGCCCCTGTGCGCCCACCCCACCAGGCGTGGACCAAACTGGCCAGGCTGCCCGACTCCGAGGCCCCTGCAGCGGAGCGCCTTGCCTTCGCCCGCAAGCCCCTGCTGGGCAAGACACTGGCCATGGTGGATGAATTGGATCTGCGGGGCGTGTCTAACGTGCTGTGGGCTATGGGGACGCTGCGCCTGGACCTGACCAAGGAGGAGCCCCTGGGGTCGTACCTGGCAGACCAGTTGGAGGGGCGTATCAGGCAGCTGGTGGCGGGCGGGGCCCTGGAGGTGCAGTTGGACGCCACGCAGCTGTGGTTTGGGCTTGCCTTTTCCAAGTACCCGTGGAGCAGGGGGCTGGTGGTTGAGCTGCTGGAGGGCACCCTGCCCAACATGGGCACCTGGAATGACTTCGCTGTTGCAGATGTAAGTTGCAAAGCGAAGGCAAGGATGTACTGTACGACTCATATGCGAGGTCACAGTGCTGGTCACCTGCTTGCTATGGCGGTTTGGTGCTAGCAACGCCCTGCTCCTGTATTTGTTGTCCATGGCACAGACTTCCACTCCTCTTCCTCACCCTGGGCTTGACTGAACTCGCTGTCATCGTCTGTCGCTGCCTCAGGTCCTGCGGCACATGGGAGGCTTCCACCTTGAGGACGCGCTGACACCGGAACACAGACGTCAGCTGACGCAGCAAGCCGAGGACTTGGTGGCCCGGATGAATGTCCAGGCTCCTGAAGCCTGCAAATGGGCTCTGGGCGCTGCCACCGCCGCAGAGGCGCTGCAGCTGCCGCTGTCCCCTAGCTGCGTCAAGACGCTGCACGACACCACTATCAGACTGGCCCCGGAGGCCAACCAGTATGTGGACATACGGACGCTCGCATCTGGCCTATACAGCTTACTCAAACTGGGCTACCCCATGCAGCGCGAGGAGCTGGCGGTGTGGTACGACCAGCTGATGACCATGTGGCGTACCAAGGGAGGCACCAACGAGGCCTTCTCGTGGCTCGTGTCGGCCCTGCATACAGCCAAGCTGAGCCAGCCACCGCCAGAGCTTAAGGCGCAGATGCGTGTGGTCGCAGCCCGGCCCGGCAGCTGGACACCTGCTGCGGCGGACAGGCTCCTGGGTGTGGCCAAAATCTGGAAGGTGGTCCTTCCGCCAGAGGCCGCAAAGCGCCTGGCCGGCATCGCTGCCCGTAGGCAGAACCGTGGCAGCCGCCCTTGATTACCCTGAGTATACGCAATGCTGCTGCAGAAGGCGCTAGCGTATGCACGGTGTGCGGCGGTTGGGGGGCGCGGCGGGTGTGCTGTTGGCGTTTGTGCCGCCCTTTTGTGCACGTTGACCGTTGACGGCGGAGGTGCACAGTGCTAGTGTGGATGTCATCTCGCCAAACGGGGGTTCCTCGCTGGGCTTGGCATTATTTGCCGCACCAAGCTCTGTCCCTTCTACACGTGCACGCCAGCATTTCGCCGTACGTACCCGCTAGGTTCTGGGCGGGTGCCTTGGGGTTGCCGCTCCCTGTCCCGGCTGGTTGGGCAACTTGCTTGTGCCTCGGTCGGAGCGTATGGTTGCAAGGGGCCCCTGCGGTCCCCGTGTGCGGGTAGACAGGCCATGAGTGACGCAGAGGTGAGGCCCCAGTAGCACCGGCTGCTGGGGTAACACTAGGAATGCTTGTGACTCAGCAGGTGACGAAGGGCTGCTACCGCGCTAAGCCTCCCTGCTTCAAGTTTACGCGGCGCGCAGAGACGGCGGATAAGTTGCGCAGTGGCTGGTGTTGTGACGGATGAGGGCGTGTGCGGGTAGATAATTAGGGGGCTCCCTCGATGACGTTTGTGCGCTCCTGGACTAGCGAAAAAGCGCCCTAGAGCCCTAAGCCCTTTGTACCATATGACACAGTGCGACGGATCACGTTGCTGAACAGAGTGAGGCTATAAGGTTGCCAGAGCGCTGACACCGATGTACTGCTCATTCCCACGATACGTTATGGTCGCGCTGAGGCGATCTGTCACGTACCGTTCTGCTAGCATAACACGTGCTGCACATTGGAGTTACGCGTGCGACCCTGAGGGCCGCCAGTCCACTGCGACACGTGTCCTCGGCGCTGGATCAAAGTGTTGCATAGCCTATATGCAATAGTGTTTTACAATGGCAGCCAATGTCCAACAAGGACTGATGCGTTATCTGTTCGGTGCTCCCTCTGGACGTGTCCGCTTCCAAGTTTCCATTTCCCCCATGCTGCGACCCATGGGTCGGTGGCTGCTGCCGCCATCATCGTGCTATTGCACATTCTCTTCCAGTGGGCCCGGCTCCTAAGTTACTCATATACAGCGATACTTCTGGTGTGCCTCACGTGCTTTTAGGTCCCCAGCTGACAGAGCACAACGTTGAGCCGCCCGCTAAACTCCATGGCCTCGACCGGCTCCGCGCCCTCAAACGCCATTTTGTCCCTGCTTCCAAACGTTTTGAAGCGCACTTTTGCTGCGGCGGGCACCGGACCTGCGGGACCGCGCTGAGCTGCCAAACCGGTGCCGCTTGGCGCGCGGGACCGAGGTCCGACAGTGTCGGTGGCCTCCACATGAGCATGCCCTAGAGGCCTGAAGCGCTGAACCCTTGTGCCGGAGAGAAGAGCTCGCGATGTTGAACCAGAGGGAGATAACAAGGTTGCTGGATCGCTTCATGCGCGACACCGACGCCGTCGCGGCAGCGCACAAAGGAGAGAACTTCCCATCAAGCGAGAACGCCCGGACGCAGCTAATCATAGCGAGAGAAGTCAGCTTCAGGCAATGGAGGAACGCATGGAATGCGGCCCAGGCCCAGCTAAGTTCGCCTGCGTCCTCACCTGCGGATCGGGCGAGGGTCGCGCGCGGCTGGACCGCAGCATACTCTCAGCTCAATGTGCCGCAGAAGATTGAGGAGTACTGCAGGGTTGCCTACGAGTGCGCTGAGATTATGGCATCGCCTGACTCGTCTGTCACACTCAAGTGAGTGTCGGGTTCGGGCATCTTGGGGTGGAGTGGCGGGGGAGGGGCGAGTAGGACATCCGTGGGCGACGTAGCTTGGGTGCAGGTAGGCCCGGCCTCCCTAGAAATCCTTACGGAACCTAACATGCTGCGGTAGGGCCATGTACCATGGCCTTGCGCACGGTGGGCTTGGGTTACAGAGGACACGGCCTTGCGACTTGCGGTATACATCATCTAAGGTGTGCGGGAACCCCCATCCCCCGCCAATCGTCCAGCGCTCGCCACGAACCTTAACCCCCCTGTCCCGCAAAGAAAAAAGTGCTACCCAAAGATCGACCAGGCTTTCCGTCCTAGTCTGGCACAAAGACGTACTTGGCCGCCACCCCCTCGGGCGAGACCGTGGCATTATAGTGGGAGTTAGGAAGTGCCACTTTCACTAGTGGGGCACGACAGTCCCCTTCCTTCACTTCTCATGCTAACCCTGCCCCCATCACGACCACCCCTCCCCCTCCCTCCTACCCCCCAAGGCGCCAAGCCCTCTTGGTGTGCTGCCAGAGCGGCCAGTCGGCTTTCCGCCTCATGGACGACGGCTGTACCGCCGTATCCGCATGCGCGGGGTACGGCAGTACGGCAGCCGACGCGACCACGTTTACAAGGTACATCGCAGCACTGCAGACCGCCGGATTTCTCGCCGCCGCCGCGGCAGCCGTGCGCGCCATGCTGCGCGTGCAGGCGTTACTGCACGACCCGTCGTACTGCCGCACACTCGACGGCGACCCGTTCGACGTACGGTCGTACATGGTGCAGCAGGACGTACTGTGCGCCATCACGGCGATTGGGGCGTCCAAGGTGCTCATGACGGTTAGCCAGGTGCTCGTGCGGGACACTCAGGACAAGCTCGGGTTCCGCTTAGAGCAGGGCAGCAGCAGCAGCAGCAGCAGCAGCAGCAGGACCCTGACGGTTCCTGGCGACCTCGCGCGGGATGTGGAGGCGCTGGCGGACAGCGGGCTGTTGGCGGCGGTGGCGGAGGCGCTGGTGGACGGGCCCGACGTACACTCGGCGTCGTACGGAAACGCCATCGGCAGCGGCGGCGGTGGCGGCGGCGGCGGCGGCGGCGGTGGCGGCGGCGGCGGTGGGGATGGCGGCGGCGGCGGCGGCGGCCTGCACAGCACGCGCAATCTCGTCACGTGCAACACGCACGACGTCAGCATCACCATGGGCGCCGTACTATTCGATGTGCTCGTGATACGGGTGAGGATGGGGGTAAAGGGGGCCTTGGGGTCCTGGGGTTGTGTTGGAGGAAACAGAGGGTTGAGGACTGACCCGGGTCACGCTTGTGACTTCTCACGAGGCGGCTGAGGGTAGTGGCAGTGGTGGTGGTGGTGATGATGGTGTTATGGAACAAGTCTTTAGTAGCGCTTGGCCAGGGGAGGGCCCAGCCGCCGCATACAGAGGCAGCCCTACCCGCTGAGCCCTTACGGCAGGGAAGGGCGCTCTGTTGACAGTCCGAGTGTCCACGGACAAGGGTACTACTGAATCTCTGCTGACAGCAAGCCCTGGCCGTGTCGACGGCCCCAATTTCTTATGCCCCTTCTTGGTGCCCCTGCTGCGGGCAAGCCCTTGACTGTGCCCTTGACTGTGAATCAGCCCTGCCTTCTGCCGCACCTGCGGTGTCATTCCTTTCTTGTGTCCTCTCCCCAACAACCGCAGGGCGCCATGACGTTGTGTGGGACGCGGGGCATCGTCATCGCGGGCAAGGTCCTCCGCGCGCTGCGCCACGACGCCGTACGGCGCCTGCAGCTGTCGTACCTGGACCGCGTTGCCGTGCACGCGGGTATGTGGACAGGCCAGGGGGACGGCACGGGCGGGGAGCCGCTGTCCCCCCGCGACACGGGCGTGTGGGCCTACACACACAAGAGCAGCAGCAGCAGCAGCAACACCACCACCACCAGCACCAGAACTGCAGGAGGGAGAGGCACCAGGGGCAGCAAGGGCGGGGGCAGTGTGGACAGGAGCGGGTCGGAAGGTGGAGAAGGTGGCGGTGGGATGTGGCCGGGTTGGTGGCTGGCCCGGCATGAGGCGCGCAAGGGGCGGTTCCTGGGGCTAGATCCCCAGGGCGGGGACGGCACGGGCGAGGAAACCGCTGGCCACACCGCCGGGTGGCTGGAGACGTACCACCTGCACGCCGCACATGTGTCGCTGGCGGACTGGGGGGACACGACGGCCGAGATGGCGGCGGCGGCGGGCCCTGGGGTGTCGGCGCGGCCGCCGCCGCTGGCAGAGGCGGCGCTGGCGTGTCGTACAGCTGAGGCGCTGTGCCGGCTGTGCCGCGGGCAGGGGCTGCGGGGGGCGTACGCGCCGGCGCCGGAGTGGCTGCTGGCCAACTGCCAGGTTGGTTGGGGCATGGGAACGGCGGGTGGGTGGAATTATGGTTAGGCGGCTGGTCCGGATGGCTGTTGCAGGTTGGGGCGTGCGTGCGGGTATGGGAGGGTTCTACTGGCAACCCGGGGCACATAGCGCCAGCATTAGCATGGTACCGGTGTTAGAGGGGGCAACGCTGTGACCGAGAGTGTCACGGCACATCCAGCCGTACGCGACGGAGCAGTCTGCCCATGAGTGATAGGTGCTTTCATAGGCCCTACGCATCTGCGGCATCGTCCGGCGCTCGGCGGGCCGATGCATACCGCCGTGGTGCTTCCGCAGCACGTGCCGGCCACGTACCCAGGCGCCCCTGTGGGGGCGCTTGTGGTGTCGCAGGTTGGGCCCCACAGGGGGGTCCACGGGCACTGCACGGCCCCCCTGGACCATTGCATGCCGCAACAGGGCGCTGCCGTACATGCATGACCTTGCTGGGGCTGCAACCGACCCCAGGCGCTTCGCTCCAGGCCCCTTAAGCCCCAACTCGCCCCTTGCACCCCCTCCCGGTCTAACCAGCACGTCGTGGCCGTGCTGATCAGGAAGGACGAGGGCAGCGGCCTGACACGTGCTGAGGCGGGCGCGTGCATGCCGTACTGGCTAGAGGCGGCGGGATGGCTGATGGCGGCGGTCACGGAGGGCGCGGCGGCGGCCATGGGGCGGCGGGCGGCGGCGGAGGCCTCGCAGCCTCGTTCCATGCTGCACAAGACGGTGGGTCCAGCTGGGGCATGCGCACGTGTGTGCTGTGGTGCGGTTGTTTGTGGTGTGGGGAGGCTAGTAAATATCTGATAGTCGGTAAGCAGGGGATAGCGCGGCATGGTGGCGAGTGTGAAGGGGCTTCAATGTTGCTGTGCCGACGTGATGCGTGGGATGCAACCTGCCTTAATCATGTTGGACAGTGATCGATGTAGGCATACAACGTGCACGCAGTCGGCCGGTTCGGCTAATGCTCCGTCGTAGCTGGGTTGCATACGCACGCCCTCGCCCCGTCAACAGCAGCAATTGCAACTCAACCCATCCGTTCGGCTTGCCGCCTGTAGCCGCATGTCGCCCAACACACAGTGCCCCGTGCTCTTGCCCATACCCCTGCCCATACCCCGCCCGGTCCGTACAAGTGCCCACACCCTGGCCCACGCTTTCGCCATGCCTCTTCACAGATGGTCCAACCGGGGACTGCCACCAAGATTCTGGGCTCCCTTTTAGGGCATTTGCTCAACCTCGCCCGCCACGGCGCACACGGTGGGTGGTGAGCAATGTGGGGCGGCTTCTCGGCCAGCAGCCGGCAGCGGCGCCGTCGGCGGCTGCCGCGTGTCACCTGGCGCAGGATCCCACCGCTGTAGGGCCGCCGCCGCCATCTCGCCATGCTCTCTTGCCCCACATGCTGCCGCCCCTTAGCGCCCACACCGCGCTAGACCACATGTGCCCAGGCCGCGCTCTGCACTGCAAACACCCTGACATCGCTTCACACCCCTAACACACACCCAACGCGGGCTCCTTACCTTGCCGCCAGTACCACGTGTTGTTTTCAACTGCTAAAGCCAGCTATTGTTCCTAGTGCTGCGGCTGCTGCGGTTGCTGCTGGCGCTGCCGGATGCCCTGCCGGGTGCCGCCGCGGGCGTGGAGGAGCCTGGCACCTTCGGGGCACTTCCTCACCACCACCACCGACTGCATGTTGCTGTTGATGCAGTCGGTTGTGCGTTGTATGGCTCTTTACGCTGCTGCCGCTGCCGCTGCCGGGTTCCGTGCCCGCTGCAGGCGTGAAGAAGCTGCCCGAAGCCGCCCGGGCTGACGTGGTGCGGCGCATGCGGCGCTGCGGCCTGGCCGCCTCCCTGGACCACGCGCTGCGGCTGCTCTTCAGCGCGCAGGACGCAGGCATGCAGGTAGGGCCAAGATCGCGTTGACGTCTTCGGTCAGGGTAGCCTGCATATGGCACATCGAGATTGCCAGGCCCATCCTTTATTGGACATGCGCTGTTTGGCTAAAAGTCGACAAGCGACAAGCAAAATTGAACGACGTATACCTTGAAACGAAAGAACCGTAACCCAAGGCTCGAACGCTCACGTTCATGACGCATCGGTCCGACCCTTACGTACGAGTATCATGACTTGGTCCCACCCTGCTGTATTACCGGTATAGGATATGGCGGGCGGCCTGGAGGCAGTGCTGTTGGCGGTCACCCACATGACGGAGATGGGGGTGGTGCCGCCGCTGGCAGCGCCGCAGGACGTGCCGCAGCCTCCGGGCGCTGGCGGCGCCGGCAGCAGCAGCGGAAGCGGAAGCGTCAGCAGCCCGCAGGCGGGCGCCGTGGGAGGCGGTGTGGATGAGGGGGATGGCGAGGTTCTGGGCCTTATCCTGACGCTGTCGAAGCGGGCGGCACTGCTCGCCCGGGCGCTGGATGCGGTGCAGCAGGGGCAGGCCGGGGCCCAGGCGGAGGCGCAGAGGGACCTGCTGCTGCCCGGGGCGGAGGGTGTGTTAGCTGCGCTGTTTATGTTGCTGCAGGGCTTGGACGACGCCGTACGGCAGCGGCTGGCGGCGGCGGCGGCGATGGTGGCGGGCGGGACAGGGCAGGTGTATTGGGCGGACGATGGTGCAGCGCTTGGGGGCGAGGCGCACGAGGTGCTGGCGCTGGCGGGCAGGGCGGCGTGTGGGCTGGCGGCGGTGGTGGCGTGGGAGGTGGCGCGGATGGAGACGGGCGGCAGGCGGCCGCCGGATAGGCTGGTGCCCGGGTCCGTCTCGCTGCTATCTGTCGAGCTGGTGGGGGCCACGTTCCAAGGGTGGTGCAGGGCGCCGCAGCTGCTGCCGCCGGCGCAGCTGCTGGCGTGCCAGCCGCACCGGCTGCTGGCGGCGTTGAGCGTGCTGCAGACGGCCCTGGGGCCGCGGGAGAAGGAGAAGAAGGCCGATCTGGGCTCCTTTGTGGTGTCGGCGCTGGCGCTGCTGGGGGCAAACGAGGCCACCTCCGGCCGCGTGCGTGCATGGGTGGCGCCACTACCGCCGCCGGTGGCGACAGCTGCAGCAGCGGGGGGGCAAGAGGACCCCTGCGCCGGCTGCCTGGCGGCGCCGCTGGCGGCGTCCTTTGACCACATTCGCGCAGCGGCTCGGTTGTACGCGCCGTACCTCCTGGGCATGATGGAGGTGGCGGCGGGCGGCGGCGGGGTTGCCGGCGGCGCCGCCGCTGCAGATGCGGCGTTCCAGCAGTTCTCGTCCGACATACGGCACACAATAAATATGGACGAGCACCCGGAGTTGAGTGACATGCTTAGCTGCAGCCTGCCGGACGGTACACCGTTGATGAAGCTGGTGCTTGAAAAGATGAAGCTGGAAGAGGTGCCTGTGCCGCGACCGGAGGCGCCGCGCGGGCCGCTGCCGCCGCCGCTGCCGCCGCCGCCGCTGCCCTTGCGTTCGGCGGCGCTGCTGCGGCTGCGCGTGTGCGGCAACCCGCGCTGCAGCAACTTTGCGGAGCAGTGTGAGGGGGCGCTGCCGTTCAAGCAGTGCGGCGGGTGCCGGTCTGTGCGGTACTGCGGGGCGGACTGCCAGCGGGCGCACTGGCGGGAGGGGCACAAGGGGGAGTGCAAGGAGTTTGCACGGCTACGGGAGGACTTCGGGTAGGGGTGGCCATGAGGTGTAATGTGGCCGGTGTGTCAGGGCATTGTGGGTGGCGGGCAGCTGTTTTCCGCTGGGGTGCATGCCTGATCGGGTGGGTTCTGGGGTGTAACGGAGTAACTGCAGGTTGTGGCCGCAGTAGCAGCAGTAAGCCCAGATCTCCCTGCCGGAGAACGCATGCTCGTAATCGGTCAGCTTACGTAAGATCAAACGCAACTGTTAAGGAGGAGTCAACACATTTGGCAGACAAGGCCAAGCTGCTTTCGTGCATGAGCTTACTTAGCGGTATGGATGAGCGTGCGCAACGTTTGATGCGGCTCAGTGCTGTTGAGGTCGCAGACACATCGGTTCTGGCATGCGTCGAGTAACTGCCTTGCCACATGTTGCTGTTGTAAGGAATGCGTAACTATACAGGCTGTAGGATGAGCGAGGTGGGCAAGCGTACGCCAGTTAAGCATTCTCGGGCGAGGATGTCGGCATGTCATACACGGCATGTCGTGCACGGCATGCCATACACTCCAAAGGCCGTGCGGCGCGCGTGTTGTACAACCGTACGGCAGCCTCTACACAGTCAATTGCAAGCAGCAGCCGCGACCCTCCATACGGCAGGACAGTCGCACCCTCCATCCCCTGCTCCAAATATTAAGAGGAGCCAAATGCCATCGGTACGCCACCCGCTTACGCCATGACCAGCACTGCATCAGCGTGCCAACACCTCATCAAGGCCACCCTGCCGGGCGGACTCAGCCAGTGCGGTGTTTCACCATGCGTCGCCTCCCTCTGGCACGTGTCACGACTTGACCGCCGACAACCCCTGGCACATGTCACGGCTTGACCGCCGACAACCCCTGGCACATGTTACGGCTTGACCGCCAGCAGGCCCTGGCACGTGTCACGGCTTGCAGCCCCTGCCAAGTGTCACTGCTTGACCGCCAGCAGGCCCTGGCACGTGTCACGGCTTAAATGCCAGCAGCCTCTTGCACGTGTCACGGCTTAACCGCCAGCAGACCCTGGCACGTGTCAATCCACTTGACGCTGACGAAGCCCGCCCGCAGCAGCCGTTCCTTGGCGCCACGTGGCACGCTGGAGCCCGGGTTGCCTGGGGGCACCAACGGGGCGGGGGTGCCGTGGGGGCGGGGCGGGAGGTGCAGAAGCAAGATGAAGAAGTGTCAATGCGATACGCGAACGCGAAGGTTGTCATACATGCTGATGCTAGCTGGCATTATGTAGACCTGCATGCGCCCCCACCCTCCGGCACCTTACCACGGCAAGTACAGTGGAGATGCCGCACGCTGCCGTCGTGGTGGAATCGCATTGCGGTGGCCCATCCGTGTAGTGGAAGTGTGGATCGGTGGTGCTCAGCTGCCAGCGCATGGCAGCATGTTACTTGTGAGGACCCCACGGTGGCCCAGCTCGCGTAGTGGAAAGGTGGGCCCGATGTTGCCAACTGTAGCAGGTCCCCTGTTTCCCACACAGTACGGTAACCCACCTGTGTAGTGGAACAGCCTGCCGCCCGACTTGAGCACCCGGAACAGCTGGTCGTAGAACGCCTGCAGGAGCAGAAGGCAGCAGCGGGAAGCAGCAGGTGTCCAGCAGTGACAGCAGCACCCAGATGAGTGGCACTGGCAAACAGCCCAAGCTGCAGAATCCCAGCCGCAAGGAGGTTCCAACTACCCCTCGGCTCTTGTCTACCCCCCTTGCCCTCCGTCTCCCCGTTGCGCAATGTGCCCGCGTCTTCAGCCTGGCCCACAAGCAGCCCACCCCACGAGATTACTGCAGCAACACCACCACCAGCACAAGTTCCACGTCTGGCCCCTCCCCGTACCTGCCCCAGTACGTGCTTTGCTGCCACTAACTCCACCTGATTCCCCCGCTCTCCCACCTTGACTTTCGTCGGTTGCCACCCGCGAGTACAGCTTCCCCGCATGCGACATCACCAGCACCAGCACTACAGTTCACGATGTAACTTATCACCGTCCTCCATTTCCGATGCGCATCCACACAATTTCCCCCTGTCCCGCCCTACCTCCCTCCTACCCTGCAAGTACTGCTTCCCCGCTTTTGCGCCCTCCTCCGCCTGCCCTCAACACACATTGCCCACCCGCCTCTCCTGCCCCATCCCGCCTCGCTCCTCCCTCCCCACCTGCGAATGCACCTCCCCCGCGTACGACCATTCAGCGTATAAACCACTACTGTACCAACCGGTGTCACATACCTCCCCGCTCTGCCTCCCTACCTGCGAGTACACCTCCCCCGCGTGTCAATCACGGCAGACAGTTTCCAGCAAATACCCAACAACCACTTCCTGCCCCGCCCCTCCCCACCTGCGAGTACAGCTCCCCCGCGTGCGAGAAGCGCGGCGGGTCGTGCAGCACCGCGCTGAAGGCCTCGTCGGGCAGCCCCCGTACCGTGTCCTGCGCGGGCCCCATCATGATGGTTATGGCCTCGCTGGTGAACAGCTCCGCCGACAGCGGGTTCTGGCGCGCCACGTCGATGACCCGCGGGTCGATCTCCAGGGAGATGACCCGCTTGGCGCCCAGGCGGGCGCAGGCGATGGCGCTGTAGCCCAGGCCTGCGGTGGGGAGGGGAGGGAGCGGGGGCATGCACGGGTCATGGGGCAGGGAAGTACCTTTGCAGCTGGGGTTCCCTTATAAGAGCTTTGCGGGTGGGACAGACAGTGCACGCTTGTGACTTACGGTAAGCACACATACAAGGGTGCCCCAAGCCCCCAACCCACAGGAGTTCCCCACCAGCCCTGCCAAGTGCCGCAGCCTGGCCACCCGCCGCCCACACCGCAGCCAGGCACTGCACCCAGCAGCCCGCCGGACTACACCATCCAACCCATGCGGGACATACCCCCAGCTCGCAACACCCTCTCGCTCTCAGGCCCGCATGCAGCCATGGCGCGCTCCACCACTCTCCGCCCCTGCCCCACTCGCACAAACCCGGCTTGCTATCACCCACCTGCTCCGCGGTCACTGCCCCACGCACCGTGGCACACGTCCAGTACGGTGCTCCCCCCCTTCCCCGCCCCCTGGCACCCTGCCATGCACGCCCTTTGCCGTCCGGCCCTCACCCAAGCCCTCCGCCCCCAGACCCCCACCCCACGCAACGCAGCACACATCCAGCACGGCTGTACCCTTTCCCCTGGGCCCCTGCCTGGCACGCCCCTTCGCCTCCGCCCCTCGGCCCTGCGTCCACCCTCCTCGCCTCCCACTCCACCCACCGCAGCACACGTCCACCACAGTGCTCCCCCGCTCCGCCCCCCTCAACCCCCCTCACCGCACTTCATGCCACCCACCGCAGCACACGTCCAGCACGGTGCTCCCCCGCCGCACCTTGGCCAGCCGCGCCTTGTCCTCCGCGTCCTGCGAGGGCCGCTTGCTCATGCTGATGTGCATCTTGACGCCTGGGGTAGTGAGGGAGGTGGCGTTGAGGGAAGGCGGGGCAACTGCCGTTGGAGTATGACAGAACGCAGCGCGTGTATCCGTGCGAGTGCTGCTCGCTTCCTCCCACCGGTTTGCCCCCTCGTTCCCGTGCAGTGCCCCAGGGGCTACTACGTGAGGCAGGTGTCACCTCCTTACCCGCAAATCCGCAGAGCCGAGGGACTAACCGGTCCCAGACTGCTCAGCCTCAGCCTACGACTGCCCCCTAGTCGTACAACGCACCGTTGATGAGGATGGTGTTCTCCCCGTTCTCCGTGGGCACCAGCCGATACGCCTTCCCGTCGAAGAAGCCGTCCACGGCGGACACCTCCTCCTGCTCCCTCTCCTCTCCTCCCTCATGATCCTCCTCCAAGTCCTCCCCTCTATGATCCCGGGTCTCGTTGTGTTCCGCAGTAGGGCTGACATCCTCGTCTGGTTCATCCGCTTGAGCAGGCACGGACGGGTCTGGAACCCGCCGTCCTGTGGGTCGCGACGGGGCTGGGCGCGAGGCACCACGGCGCGACTTTCCACTGCGGCCTTCTTTATATGTCGCTTGAAGGCATGGTAGAAGTGTTTGGCAGGGAAAGGGCACTGCATGGAGCCACGGCCTGGGCGGCGCACATGCGGACAGCTGCTTATGGCTTGGTTTCAAGCTACATCGCGAGTATGACACTTTGATACTATCCATGGCTTCTGGTTTTCGTATGTTGCCAGGAGTGCAGCTTCGAAAGAATGTTGCGAACGGAGAAGCGGTTGATCGCTGCAACTGCCCAACCACGTCCTTTGCAAAGGCAAACGTGCGGTGTCCTGCGGACGCAGTAGCAACCCACAGTGGATACACTTTGAATTAAAGAAGGTGCTCCGCAGAGCCTTACCTCAAAACCACGGTTGCTGCTGACGATCCTTTTTGTGCCTAGGGGGATTCCCTGCAGTTCTTGGCGCTTTGTGTATCATCAGCTTAAGCAAAGAAACTGCCACAAATAGAGATAACACCCGAAACCCCTTTAGCGTTTTAGGTTTAGTTCACACCGTGTCCACATTCCCGAACCTTGGGCACCAGCTACAGCGACAGCAGGAGTAGCACAAAATGCCGCCCGGCATCCGAAACGTAAATCAGGCAGGGACAGGCGTCAATGACTTCCTCTCCAGCATCCCACCCATCACCCGGGCGTACGCGGGCGTGGTGGTGGTGACGGTCATAGTCGCAAAGCTGGGCCTCTTCAATGTGGCATACCTGGCGCTCTTGTGGCCCCGTATCCTGAAGAGGTTTGAAGTGAGTGGTTCTCAGCCTTGCGGAGCACTGGCTGCTGGTCGGGCACCAGCACACAACCCAGCGGCCCACCAGGGGCAGTGGGACGGGGGCTTGGACGACACATGCTATGGGACCGTGACTGGTCTGTAAGGAGCCGAGCCGTGTGACTTGCTGTGTCGCCCCTTCCACCTCGCACTCGCATACAGCAGCACCCAGGCGTCAGGGGCATCCCTGACCCAAACCGCAGGGCTGGTTTCTTCCGCCATGGCATTTGATAAAACCGATAACAGCACCCAGCCGCCGCCGTGCTGCGACGAAAGCAACCCCGCAACACCCCCATAGGATTCCTTTGGCATTAGCTTGGTGGTTGGGAGGTACCGGCCGCTAGATCGCCTACCAGGAGTCCTGGAGAAGCTGCACGGCACGGCAGTGCACTGCAAGTCGGCACCGTGCACCTCGCCTGTCCACCGGCGTCTGCTGCCCGCTACCCTTGCTTCCACGCATCCACGTGCCTCCTCATGAAGGATGCTTTCCTGCCGGCACTGGCGGCAGTGCACTTGGTGTCCTGGACCTCTCCCACCGTCCGCCCCTACCCTGCGCAGTACGCACTTTCCCCCAACCCTGCAGGCGTGGCGCCTGGTACTCAAACTCGCTCTGCCCCACCCCTGCCCCGTAAGCTACCCCCACACTGCACGAGTGGTAACCGTGCGTTGCTTCCCGCCCGTCCCTGCAGGTGTGGCGCCTGGTGACCAACTTCGCGTGGATCGGTCCGCCCAGCTTCCCGTGGCTGTTCAAGATGATCTGGCTGCTCACGTACGGGCAGGTGCTGGAGAACCAGGTGTTCCAGTTCGACCCCGCGGGCTACCTGTACATGCTGCTGTTCGGCATGCTGGGTGAGTTGGGGGTGATAGCGATAGCGAATGCGGCGCGGGTGTGGTGGTGGGGCTGGGAGAAGGGTCCGCCCAAGGGGTATCACGGCTGGGCAACAGAGGCGAAGAGAAGACGCGCAGGCCAGCTGGCAGGGTACTGCGCACTGCGGCTACCCGCTGGGTAATTGGCCGAGGGGTTCGTGGCATGGGTCAGTGCGCAGCGCGCGGGGGCTTGGGCCGGCTCGCGGGGTACCTGTACCTGCTGCTGTTCGGCATACTGGGTGGATGGGGAGTGGCGAATGAAGCTGCGCATGGTCGGTGAGAGGGGGACGAAAGAAGGATGGTTCAGAAAGTGTAAGGATGCCATGCTTTCATTCATCCAGAGAAGGCCGGTCATTGTGCAGGTTGCTGTTCGGCATGGTAGGTGAATGGGCGGTGGTGGTGGTGGGAGGTGATGATGGGGGAGGGGGTGAGAGGCGGGTAAACGAAGGGCTGGTCAAGGTAAGGGTACGCCGTTTGGGTGTGGCCACAGCGCGGTGCCCGCCATGACCCCTTGACACAAGCCCTTGGTCACCCCGGCCTCCTCCCTCGCGCCTCCTCTCTCCCCTTCCCCCCAGCCATCAACCTTGCGTCCGTGTTCCTGGGCCTGTTCTTCGGCGGCTCGGCGCTGATCTTCATGCTGCTGGCCGTGTGGAGCAGGCACTACCCGGACCAGCAGGTGCGGTCGCGGGCGTGGGGTGTTGTGGGTATGGATGTGGATGTGGGTGTGTTGTGCGTGGCAAGGGGTAGGTGTGTAGGGTAATGTGGTGGGGCCCTAGGCTGCTGCTGGCGGTGTGGGAGCAGGCACTATCCCGACAAGCAGGCGAAATTGGGCGCTGGGGTGGCTGGGGGGCGGGCCGTGGTGGGCTGCACTAAGCTGCACTGGGCTGGAGTCCACGGCCAGCCATGCAGCAGCGCCGCTATGCGTGAATTAACCGCTGTGGACCGCTGGGCGGGATGGGGCCTGGGTGCGGTCAATGTGGTTGGCGATGCAGTTTTTGTGCGACTCGCTCGCTGCCGCCCAACCCGCCGACTGGCTGTCCCACTGCAAGGGGTGCACTGCGCGCCCGTTGCAACCGTGTCCGGTTGCTGTACTGCCCATACTCAGGCTGCTGCTGCTGCTGCTGCCGCCTCCGCTGCCCACCTGACACCCACAGGTGTCCATCTACGGTCTGTTCAAGGTGCTGTCCTTCAACGTGCCCTTTGTGTTCCTGGCGCTGGAGTTCCTCATCGGCAAGGAGTTCGTGCCCTGCCTGGTGGGCCTGGTGGTGGGGCACCTGCACTACTACCTGCAGGTGAGGGGGGCTGGGGTGTGTGCTGGGATAACGAAGTTTACGGATGCTGGAAGGTTTGGGTATGGGTGAGAAGATGGGCCACCTGCACTACTACTTGCAGGTGAGGAGGGGTGGGGTGGTGCACAGCGGGGTGGGTGGGGTAGAAGGTGAGGAACGGGAGCTGGAGTGTGGCACGGGTTGGGAGGGGTGCGAGGGGGAGGGTTGCAGGGGCAGGGGCAAGACGGCAAGGGACCGGGATGACAGGTGGCATGTTCAAGGGCTAGCAGTGGGCGAGCGCGAGAGGGGGCACACGGACCGGCCGTGCACTGTGCGTTGTTGCAGAATGGGACGTGTGACGTTTGGTCGTACGGTGCATGATGCATCCAGGTCATGGTTCCCGGCTCAGCCGTTGGCGGCCCTTCCCACGCCCGCTGCCACATGTGTCCCGCCTCCCCATGCACCCACGGCCCTGTGCTTGCCCCAGCCATGGGTAGCCGCGGCCCGCCACACTCCCTCATCCCTCACCCGCGTCCCCTACCCCTCTTCCCTTGTCCCTCTGCCAACCACCAACCGCCCCTCTCCTATCCGCCAACCCCCAACCGCCAGGTGCTGTACCCCGCCATGGGCGGCCCCGACCTGCTCAAGACGCCCGTGTACCTGCGCAACCTGCTGGCGGGCTGGGGCGTGGGCACGTACGTCACCACGCACGCAGCCACGGGGCAGGACACCTTCCGGGCCTTCAGGGGGCGCGGCACGCGGCTGGGGACGCAGTGAGGGAGAGGGGTGAGGGAAAGGGGGAGACGAGAGAGTGATTTGGTACAGCGGCAGGATTGGATGGGGATGGGGGAGAGGGCGGTAGTGAGTGCAAGGTCGGGATGTGGCGGTGTGGGATGGCGCGGCGGATCAGCAATGTGGAGCAGGGGTGAGGGGGAGGCCGGGGTGTGCAGGGTATGGACTGGTCTGGAGGTGCGGAGCTGCGGACCGATGGCTGGAGGTTGTCGCTGGGGTGCATGTTGCGCGACCAGTCGTTTTGCAACGCAAAGGCCGCATGCCCTGGTTCAAGTACCGCTGTGCGCTTGGTTGAATGGAGGTAATTGAGAGCCAGTTGCCATGGAGGTGTGCTCGCTTCATACTAGGGTGCGCGGTCCATGTGAAGTACTGGACACACGGCAGTGTACATGGCAGTCGGCATGCAACGTGTGCGCACATGCTGCCGTGTTACGAGCCTGAGAGACCAACCGTACAGAGCTACAGCTGGTTACAGACGCCGTGCGCACCGTAGAGGCCGTGGCCCGTGGGTGCGGGACTCGCCCCCTTGGCAGCCGACCAAACCGTAAGCAGCGGTGCAAGGGCAAGACGTGGCCCACGAACGAACCATGCCACCCTGTTCCCGAAGCGACATGACAGGACGCTAGGGAAATCGGTTGACGCCTGCAAGCCCAATATACAAATGCAACGCAGCTGCAAGCAGCCCTCGGCCTCAGCAGACCCGGGTAGCGTGCGTCCTGCGACAGGATGAGACCAAACTAGCCCAGCCTGCTGGTAGCTTGTGACTACGGTAGCTATGGCATGGCCCCCATCGCCCCCGGCCCAGTGAGCATCGGTTCCTACATTACCAGCTAGCCCGCAACTGCCTGCAGCCACCTGCGTCATGACCTAGGCACCACTCTAGCCAGTTCCCACACCGTATCCCTTTCCCCGCAAGGGAGGGACGAAAACCTCCCTCTCGTAGCCTGCACGTGGCAACGCACGCCACCTGACCGCTGCGCCTTGCTCCAACCCCCGCCCCCCCGCCCCTAGCCCCCAGCTGCTAGCCCCGCGCTAGTCAGTCGTTCTTCTTCACTTTCCGCTCCTCCACCGCGGCCCCGAAGGCCTGCCGCAGCCGCTCCACCTCGGCCCGCCACGCCTCCTCCGCCAGGTAGCCGTCCGAGTGGAAGAACTTGGGGATGGTGAACGTGCCCGTCACCTCGCTGCGGGGGACGGCAGCGGGATGCAGGATTGAGGGATTCGCACGCAACAGGAAAGGTGAGCATGCCGGCGGCAGTGGTGTAGCAGGGCAGAGTAACAACCCAAGGGATGACGGCCATGGTGGGGGCCATGCCAGGTGTGCCAAGCGGTCGTGGCCATGTCACGCCCAGCACAGCTCCCGTCACACGTGGCGCACACACCAGCTGCTAGTGCCCACCCTGGGCCCCTTACCCTTACCCTAGCTTCCCCCTCCACCATGCCACACACGACCCAGGCGCCAGGCTCACCCCCGGCCAGTACACCTGCCTCCCTTCCATCGCCTACCGAACGCAGTGGACCTCACTGTCCGCCGCCGCCTGCTCCCCCCAACACCCGCTCCCCGAATGACACGCGGCACCCCCTGAGCCCTGAGGCCTATCAGCTATCACCGGTACCGGTACCCACATCTGCGGGTTGGCCCTGTCCGACAGCAGTAGCGTGTACGAGTCCGTGAAGCGCTCCATGCGGGACGCCACGTGCAGCCCGCTGCTGCCCTGGGGGCATAGGTGCATGGCCAGGCAGGAGCGGATGGGCGGCGCAGGAGCGCAGGAGAGGGGAAAGGTCGCATGCAGCACAGCGGTGCGATTGGTGCAGGCTGGGCCAGGCGTGGGTGCGATAGCAGGGCGCGGTGTGGGGCAGGGCAAGGCAAGGGGTGCCACCAACCCAGGGTAGCGGACTGGGGTGGTGGGGAAGTTAGGGGTGGTGCGGACTGGAGGCGGGCGCTTGGCGCCCTGGCTGCCACGTGATGCTGGAGCTGCTACCTGCAGCCCACCAGCTAGGCTTGCATGCCCGCCGCCCTGGTAGGCTCCCCCAATAAGGTGGCTGCACCACTGTGGAGCTTTATGGGTACGGCACCCAAGCGAGCCCGCCATTCTACACCTGCACAGTCTCCGTGTGTCAGAATTGCAGGTGCAACGCACCTTGAACGGCGTCGTTAGGAGGAAGGCATCGCCCTCCACCTGCCAGCTGTACATGTTGAGCGCCAGGGTCAGCACGATGTACGTGACCACGCAGGCGAACACCTGCCACCAGTTGGCTGGGAACTTTCCTGGCCCGAATTGCGAGTATAGCGCGGCTGCAACCCTGAGGGATAGCATTGTGCATGTTGGGGTCAGTTCTGCCCCTTCTGCATTCAGGTCTGGGTACGGCGTGGGACGGCTGTGCAGCAGGACCCACAGCCCCGTCCTTAAGACGCATACTTACGCGCCTAGCCCGAGAGCTATTTTGATGTTCGACACCATAACGTCTTCTTCATAACCAGCGTCCAGCACCACCTGCGGGCGTAGAATTTCGGTTGTCGGTGTGGCAGCTCCAAGATCGGTCGCGCTGCGACGGGCATACACACACCTCGCGAGCCACGTCGTCTAGCGTCCCCTTGAGTATCCCGGCATCATAGAGGTTTGATACTTTAATTGGCTGCTTAGGAGGAGGGGGAGGCTCGACGACCTCCTCCTTTTTCGCCTTTGGTGCCTTTCCCCCTCGTGGCATTGCAACGTTGAGGAAATTGTCTGATCAGTTTATGGATGCTACCAGGGGGGGGGGGCAATACTGAACGCGTTGAGAAGAACCAGCTTAGCGAGCGAGGATACCAAACGTGAAACAGTGTTACATGCGAGGTTGTATCGTTGTTGAGTATTGTTGCATAGTGCTCCTATGTGTGGTAGCGGAACAGCTGTGTGGCAACTGCCAGGTCCCAGGTGCAAGAGGGACAGGGTGTGTCTCCGAAACCGTTAGTGATTGCCCGGGAGCCCGTCCACCCGTAAGCTCATACAATCTGCTCCTACCCAATAGTACATCGGCAGGAGATGCAGCTTCAACACGTTCCCAGAGCTAGGGTTGTCGCACATATCGACCTAGACTGCTTTTACTGCCAGGTGTGACGCCGTGCAATAATAGCAACATTAACTGTGTAAGGAATACAATCACAATACGCTCTGCTCACGGCCTGTAGGTTGAGGTTTCCCGCGACCCCTCCCTGCGTGGCAAACCTGTTGCCGTCATCCAGTGAGTCGACAGCGAGCAACCCGACTGGTTTAGCACGCTAACCCGACGGGTCTATCCCTAAGGAAGCGATGGGACGCAGCTAGCCGCAAAGCTACAGGCAGGGCCCGCGCTCTGCGCCGGTGTGCATTGGGCCGGCCTCAGGGCCCACGCGCCACGTGGCTACCGTCTCCTGCTCACCAGCGCCAGGGTGCGCACTCCGCAGGTACAACCCTTGGGACCGGGAGGCACTCAAGAAAGCGCTGCGACCCGATGTGAGTACCGGTGACGTATGGCACCCTATCCGATCTGGCATGTACGAGTGTACCATGCACCGCTCCGCATGGGCGGGTTCAGGGGCGGAAGCCATTAAGAGGCGGGAGTACGGCTGCTACGGCCTTCGTCAACGCGTTTTGCGTGTACGGCTTGAGGACAGTTGAAACTGCCCCATTAAGGGGTACTGGTGTGCAGCCGCCACCGCAAAATCCAGTAGTTGGCTCAGCGAACCGTTTGTACGGGACCACCCAACCCACTTGTACCCGACATGCACTCTGACACACGGTAACTTGCTTTTCAAACGCGTTTCCAACGTCGCAGGACGCGCGCATCTTCAACGACAGTAACGGCAGCATCATTGCTGTGTCGTACGAGGCACGTGCCTTCGGCGTCAAGCGGTGCGTGGGCTGCACCTGCGTACATACGGAACTCCGCATACATATCCCCTCCCCCCCTGCATCTGCAAGGAGGTTATTTGTAGACAAAACTTTGCGGATTCCTGTCTTGTTGCTCCCTGAGGAATGGACTGGTGACTGAAAAACCAGATGCTAATACACACCACCGCTGCGCTCCCTCGCACCTGTTCACGCGAACAGGAACATGAGCGGGCAGGAGGCGCGCCGCATGTGCCCTGAGATCCAGCTGGTGCAGGTGCGGTGCACGGGCAGGGTATGAGCGTGATAGTGGGTGGGGTAAGCAGTACCTGCGTCACTCCCCTTCTTAATGCATGGATGGAGTCTGGTTGCTCACCTCTGTCGCGTAAGAGGGGCGTGACAGGAACCTCTCGACCTGCTCCTCTCCAAGCAATGCTGTGCAATAGCCACCGTTCCACCACAGAACCAATATGATTCGCGGACTGGATCGCTACTGTCACGGCGGTCACCAAGTCTGTGCGTGGTTCCGTCTCGCACCCTGTTCCATTCCGGCTGCCGCTGCAGGTTCCTACGGCCCACGGCAAGGCTGACCTCACCATATACCGCAAGGCCGGGCAGCAGGTGGGCCCTACCTGTTGCCATACTCCCGCTCACCAGGGCTGCTCTTGAAACGCCCCTCAATCCACTGGTTCAACGAACTCGGTCCCTCTACATGTCAACATCCCCCGTCTTGCTAAGCCAACAGGGCATACTAGTAATCACCTGAGAGTGCACACTGGTCATCCTGCTGACTGTGTCCTACAGGTGGCCGCCATCCTGGCGCGTGGCTCCATGTGCGAGCGGGCCTCCATCGACGAGGCCTACCTGGACCTCACGGACGCAGCCAACCGCCTGCTGCAGCAACAGCAGCAACAGCAGCAGCACGGGCCCACTAGCAGCAGCTGCAGCAGCCTGGACGGAGGGGCTGTTGGTGCTGCTGCTGCTGCTGCTGCCGTAGGCCCGGGGGCTGGGCTGGTGGCTCCCGGGCCGCCTCCATCTGTGCCGCGGTGTCTGGAGGGGTGGCACGTGCTAGGGTTGGAGGTGAGGGGCTCGGAGGCCTGTCTGGGAAGGGGTGGAATCGGGGCGTGTGAGGGGGCTTGACTTGCCTTGCGCCTGTCAGGCCTTCTTGCAGCGCGGCTCAAGCCAAAAGAGCAAGGGGAAAGGTTGGGGGTCACGCACGGTGCGACAGCTGCAAGTGCTCCGTACCTGCCCTGCCCTGTTGCCTTGACTGCTCTGCCCGGCCCTGCCCGGCCCAGGACGAGGCTGACCTGGATGCGGCTGCTGCGGCCAGCCTACACAGCGACGAGGAGGACGAGCAGGGGGAGGGCCAGGAGGAGGAGCAGGCGGAGGAAGGCCAAGGGGCGGAGGAGCAGAGCATCAGGGCGGAGGCTCTGGCGGGCGGCGTGGGCCTTGCAGGCAGCGAGGCGCCGCAAGGTCCTGGCCTGCCGGCGGGAGGACAGGACGAGGCAGCAGCAAGTGGTGTTTCTGAGGAACACAGAGGGGGCCCCTTGGCTTTTCAGCGGGGTAATGGGGACGGCTATGAGCCGGCCATGCCTACCACCAGCAGCAGCAGCCGGCAGTGGGATGGAGGCGGCGGCGGCGGCAGCGGCAGCACCAGGGTGCACGGCAGCACCGCTGCAGCTGCCGAAGGCAGCCCCGCACCCCCACACGCCACCCCGACCAGGATCCGCCCCAATGCGTCCTCGCTGGGCGCGACGGCCCCCGGCGGCGGCGCCGCCGCCGCTCCTCCTACCACGCCGGAGGCTGTGCGGGCGCAGCGGCAGCGCGAGGCGGTCCGCAGCCAGGAGCGGCAGCAGCGGCTGAGGGCCTACTGGGGGCGGCCGGCGTACCAGTGGGACGGATACGAACGGCTGCTGTTCGCTGGTGGGTGGCGTGGGCCTCGGGACTGTGAGCCTTTGGAGGCACAGCTCTTCGAGGCGTTTGCCGCTGGGCGGGAATTTTTTGGTGTAATGCTGGTAAGGGCCGCTGGCCCATGTGCGCAGGCAATGGTGCGATGGGTTGACACAGGATACCAAACTGCGACATCTTCTTGTGATCGCTGCAGGCGCGGTGGTGGTTTCGGAGCTGCGCGAGGCTGTGCGGAGGGAGCTAGGCTTCACCTGCTCGGCGGGCGTGGCGCATTACAAAGTGCTAGCCAAGCTGGCATCGGGTGCGTGAGTGGGTGGGTGGGGCTGTGGCATACGCGAGGCTTGGACTGCTTGTAAGGCAGTGCTCACTACTACGGGCGCGCGTGCTGTTGAAGGTGTGGGGGGCGCGTGCTGGCGGCCTGCCATGGCCCTGGTGTTCCCTTTCTTCAACTCGGGTGTATGCACCAGGGTTGATTGCCGGTGCTGGTGAATGGCTCACTACAAGGTGCTGGCCGAGCTGACGCCAGCGTGTGTAGGAGTCTCCTGTGCGTCAAGAGGAGAGGCAGGATGCAGCCCCATGCCCCGCAAACTGCATAGATCTATGGGCAGGGCTACGGGTGCTGCAATATTGTGTGGGCGAAAATCGCTGAGTTTAGCCAGCCGTGCTGGGGAGCGGGCTTGCCTTCTTTCAGGCCGGGGCACTGCCTTCCCGCACATGGCTAATACGCTCACTACCAGGTGCTGGCCAGTCTGGCTTCGGGTGCGTGGGGTTTTGGGATGGCTGAGATGTAGCGCTGTTGCTTTGTTGGGGCTTCAACCAGTTTTGCTTTGTTGGGGCTTCAACATCTGCGGCAGGGCGGTCCATACCACCGTAGCTAGTGCTGCGAAGAGCTAAACGTGTGAAGGGTATCGGCCTTGGTGACAGAAGAACTTGGGCCCGACTGGCGGCCAACCATGCATGTCGCATTTGTGCACATTTGGCACAATAGTTCATTACTCCTTGCCCGTGTTCCTTTCTTACCCCTCTATCCCTCCCCCAGGCCTGCACAAGCCCAACCAGCAGACGGTGGTGTTGGAGCGTGCTGTGCCGGGGCTGCTGCGGCCGCTGCCCATCGCGCGGCTGCGCTCCCTTGGGGGCAAGTTCGGGCAGGAGCTGCAGGAGCGCCTGGGGGTCAAGACAGTGGGTGCGTGTGCCGGCCGCTGCGCGGTGCGAAGGCGCGCAAGCGCACATGCTCTTTGCTGTATGGCAAGTCACTGCACGCGTTTTTGCCACACGGACCCTACCTCATTCTTTGGCATGCTCCAGCCCTCAGTGCCATCCGCAACCCGTGCCCTGATGCATCGGCCCTTTGATACCAGCAAAAGCAAGCGCAGGCGAGTTGTGAATTGCGCGACACTCCCTCCATCCGACCCCTGCTTGCCGTGCCCCCGCCGTTACTCAAACGCCCCAACCTCGGACCCCCTCAACCCCGTTTGGTCCATGGACGCCACCTGCATGCAAACGCAGGCGAGCTGTGGGCTGTGCCGCAGTCGCGACTTGAGGCACTGTTCGGTCAGGAGGCGGCGGCGGGCGTGGCGCGGCTGGCTGCGGGCATGGACGACGGGGAGGTTACGCCCCGCATGGCGCCAAAGTCGCTCAGCTGCGGCAAGACCTTCCGAGGCAGCAGCGCGCTCAAGGACATGGCGCAGGTGGAAAGGGTCGTTAACTGCATGTGTGAGCCGTTCCCAGTTGTACTGATGCTTGCGTTCCTGACAACAATACCAGAACAGACCAAAAGTGTACGGAGCGACACGTTCAGCATCCATGCCCCTGGCCGCTGATTGTTTCCCCTTTTTCCATCAGGTGCTGCACTGGCTGCCTAAGCTACTCCTGCAGTCCCGACTCCTACGTTGCTGCCTCCTCACCTCTGGTCCTGTCCCCGCCCCCTCGCTAACGCTGTCTCCCTGGCCCCACCTTTCATACCCCACGTGCAGGCTCAGCACTAGCTGCTGGAGCTAGCCCTGCGGTGTCGACTTCTACCACCCGTAACCCTACGTGTCACAGTTCCTCCCGCTGCAACCCATAACCCACGTAACTTACGTGCTGACACGCGGCATTTAACGCTGGCCACTGGAGCCGGACTGCAGCGCCCTGGGTCGCTGGCTGGCCTGGCCTGGCACTTTGTCCCAACGTCACACGTGCGATTCACACCCCACATGCAGGTGCAGCACTGGCTGCTGGAGCTGGCCCGCGAGCTGTCGGAGCGCATCGAGGCCGACCGCCAGGAGCACGAGCGCGTGCCGCAGCTGCTCACAGTCAGCGTCACGGGGGGAGGCGGAGCGGCAGGGGGCGGAGCGGCGGGCGGCGGCGCGGCGGCAGGGGAGCACGTGCAGATGGGCAACCACAGCCGCTCGGGGAAGCTGCAGCGGGTGGGCGCGGAAGCGATCGCCGAGGTGGCGGGCGGGCTGCTGCGCAAGTGGGCGGCGGAGAGGTGCGAGCGGAGGGAAGGGTCAAGGGGGTCGATCGGTTCCACTGGGGCCTGGGCCAGGGAATATGGTTGATATGCAGGCTCTGGGTAAACTAATGAAAAGCGCCCTCCTGATCGCGCCGGGTAATCCCACTGCAGCAACTTGCATCTGCCCTCCAGTTCACACTGTACGCGCCGTAGTTTCAGCCACTGAACGGACAGCTCCCTCGCCATGCCCGGGCGGCACACCGCCGCGCTTGACACCTCATCACCCACCAGCGCTATATCACTTTCCCCTGCCCCCTCAGGCCCGGCTGGCGCATCACCGCCATGTACATCGCCGCCAGCAACTTCGGCGCCGCGCCCACCGGCGCCTCCACCATCACGCGCTTCCTGCAGCAACCGCCGGCAAGTGGCACACAGCACAAGCGGCAGCGCATCAACAACCAACAGCAGCAGCCGCCATCAGATCCGCAGACCGAGGGTGTGTTCCTGCAGCCTCCATTTCCTGGGGCAGGCCCTGCAGACGCGCGTCCCACCACCTCGGCAGTGTCCGGGTCGTTGTCAAACGCTGGATACACTGCTGGTGCTGGTGCAGGTGGTCTGCAACTCCCGGTGGCCCAAGGACTCAGGTCCGCGGACTTGGATGGCAGCGGCGGCGGTGATGGTGGCCCAGCTCTCCGACGCAGCCCCTTTGCCGAGCCGCCTGTTCACCACCGCAGGAACCCGCCTTCCAGCGCACGGAGCAGCGGCAGCGCTGGACGTGTGGACGGTGGTGGCGTTGTTGGTGGCAAGAGCCAAGGCGGTGCAGCGCAGCTCCAGCAGCAGCGGTCGCAGGGGCGCGGAAGGGGCCGTGGATCCAGGGCCGCGAGCCCGGGGTCGAGGCGGGGCGGGGGCTTTGCGGACTTGCGCAGTCTCCTGCTGGCAGGCGGGGGGCCAGGGCGGCTGCAGCAGCAGATCGAGCCACAGCAGGTCCTCCGTGCAAGCTCCGCATACCATGGTATCAGTCCCGGCCAGCAAGGAGAACACGATACGGATGAGGACAGCGACGGTGTCGAGGTGGTGGAGGTGGTGGAGGCGCAGGGGCCGGGCGCACAGCGTCCGCCACAACACCCGCACAGCACTGCCGGTACGTCCCCGGCTCCTGCAGCTGTCCAACCGGCTGGTACACGCGCAGGAACGAGAGGTGCGGATACTATTGCGGCAGCTCCAGCGGGCTCAGTGATCACACGGGGAGAGTCGCCCCTGCCCCCGCCACCAGCAGCAGCAGTTGCAGCAGCTGCTACAGCCACTGCTACAGCACTGGACAGCCAGGAGCGGCCCGCCAGTTTAGAGCCCGCCATAGCTACGCTGGAGGACTGGCTGGGAGACCCGTCGGCGGCTGAGCCGTTGTGGCTGGGTTCTTCGCGAGGGGGCGAGGGAGACCCTGCCCCGCACCACCACCAGCAGCAGGAGCAGCAGGAGCAGCATCAGCTGCAGCTGCGGCCGGCACCCTGGCCCACGGGCCCTGGGCCCGCTTGCGGGACTGAGGGAGGGCTGCAACGGCCGGGCGGTGCTGCGCGGTCGCAGGTGGAGTCCCATGCGGCTGTGGGCGCAGGCGCGGGTACAGAGCGGCAGGCGCGATGCCAGTACAGCACAGCAGATACGCCCTCGGGCCCGATGGGCGCCATGACACCAGCGGCCGTGCATGGCTCTGCTGCGCCGCGTGCTGTGGGCGCTGTGGATGGACGTACGGTAAGGCCCGGCTGCGCCGCGGCGCCGAGGGCTGGCCCACCGGGGGTGCCGCAGGGTGTGGACGCACCGGCGACGGGAGGTGTGCCGGGCGGCGGCGTGGCTACCGTGTGCGCGGAGGTGGAGGCGGAGGTGGACGAGCAGGTGCTGGCGGAGCTGCCTAGGCACATACAGGAGGTGGGTCAAGAGCCATTGCAGAGCACATAAGAAGCGGTGCTGCTTACCGGTACGGCATGGGACTTGCACCAAGAACGGATTGGTGCATCCGGACCGTCGTGGTGCATCCGGACCGTCGTGCTGAGGCTGCGCTGGCCCTGGGCTTGGGGTGTTGCGGCAGTGCACGAACATTGTCCGTACCAACACACAAGCAACACGTCAACCTACTGTTTGCCGTACGCTGGCCCCGGGCGCAGGAGGTGCGCAGGGGCATCTGGGCGGCGGGTGGAAGCCTGCACAGCGGCCCCAGGGATCCTGGAAGAGGAGGCAAGCCTGACCGCCGCACCGTGGGTGCCAAGCGGGCTCGAGACAACCAGCAGCAGCAGCAGCAACTGGACATCCGCCGCTTTGCTGGCAAATGAAGTGCCTTGCCATGTACCCAGCTGCATTAGGAATGTGCGCAGCTGGGGGGTTGTGAGTGCTGTCCTGCATTGTACGGGCCGTACAATTGTGGGATGTGCTGTGCCGTGCTGCCCTGCGCTACTGTACTCCGGCTGCAAAAGGCCGTCATGGGGTGAGTGTATGGCGTGTGTAGGCGATGCAGTATTTGCGTGGCATAGTATCCGCGTCATTTCTGGACTCCAAGATGCGTATGTGCTGTGATCCAGAGGCCTGGCACTCTTGTTAGGGTGTGAGGTAGGTGGGAGGTAGTGCTCGTTTTCATTGCAGATTGCCTGCAAGACAGGAAATCATGGCAATCCATGTCCTTGAGGTCAAGCAAAGGGGTAGTCCCCGGGCGAGTTGGCACTCGGCAAGGGTGGTCGCATGGTGGCACGGCGTTTCGGAGGTGAGTATGTCTTGGCACACGTGTGTTAGCGGTATGGTGGTCCTTTATGTGGTGGTGTTGAGAAACACCGGGTTGGTCAGTTGTTGTCGCGCCAGCAGCCCCCTTAGGTGGAGGTGAACTTGGTGACGGCCTTGGTGCCCTCGGACACGGCGTGCTTGGCCAGCTCGCCGGGCAGCACCAGGCGCACGGCGGTCTGGATCTCGCGGCTGGTCACGGTGGGCTTCTTGTTGTAGCGGCTCAGCTTGGAGGCCTCGGTGGCCACCTTCTCGAAGATGTCGTTGATGAAGCTGTTCATGATGGACATGGCCTTGGAGCTGATGCCGG
>VFQN01002398.1_pt1 | contig 29016 bp, 25 predicted proteins | sample 3512371 | NCBI WGS metagenome assembly VFQN01 (sample SAMN10412370, study PRJNA504923) | tailings metagenome | isolation source: Replicate 2 from Balatoc abandoned mine | place: Philippines: Itogon, Benguet | collected 2017-08-28
GCGATCCGGCAGCCAGGCTCGGCGCCTTCGTGGTCGGGCTCAACGATCTGTCGAAACTGACCGGAGCCCGCATAACGCGCGACCGGCAGAACCTTCTGCCCTGGCTGTCGCAGATCGTGCTTGCCGCGCGCGCCGCGGGCATCACGCCGCTCGACAGCGCATCCAACGATTTCCGCGATCTCGATGCGTTCGCTGCCGAATGCCGGCAGGGCAGCGATCTCGGATTTGATGGCAAGACGCTCATCCATCCGGCGCAGATCGAGCCATGCCGCGCCGCATTTTCGCCGGCCGAAGCCGACATCGCCCGCGCGCTCGCCATTCGCGAGGCCTTCGCCCGGCCTGATGCCGCGGGCAAGGGCGCGATCCAGCTCGATGGCGAGATGATCGAACGCCTCCACCTCGACCAGGCCGAGGCGCTCCTCGCCCGCGCCGGCCTTTCCGGAGATCAGCCATGAAACTCTACCGCTTCCTCACCGGCCCCGACGATTCGAGCTTCTGCCACAAGGTGACGGCCGCGCTGAACAAGGGCTGGGAGCTCTCCGGCTCCCCCACCTACGCCTTCGACGCCGCCACCGGCGCAATGCGCTGCGGGCAGGCGGTGGTGAAGGAGGTCGCGGGGAAGGACTACGAGCCGGACATGAAGCTTGGCGAGCAGTAGGCTTGGTGCGTCCCTCGAGGCTCGCTCTGCTCGCACCTCAGGATGAGGGATGTCGGGTGTTGTATCGGAGGCTGGTCTTCGACGGGCGCCACCTCCCTCATCTTGAGGTGCTCGGCGAAGCCGAGCCTCGAAGGACGCACCTGAAACGCTACTCGGCCGCTTCCTCAATCTTTTCCATGTCGTCATCCGACAAGCCGAAATGGTGGCCGATCTCGTGGATGAGGACGTGGGTGACGATGTCGCCGAGCGTTTCCTCGTTTTCCGCCCAATAGTCGAGAATGGCGCGGCGATAGAGCGTGACGCGGTTGGGGCCTTCTCCGGTTTGCGGGTTCCAGCGCTCCGCGATGCCGCGGCCCTCGAACAGGCCGAGCAGGTCGAACGGCGTCTCGAGCGCCAGATCGTCCATGATCTCGTCCGTCGGGAATTCGGCGATCTGGATCACGATCTCGCCGGTGAGCGTGCGAAAGGTTTCCGGCAGATGCGCGTAGGTTTCGAGCGCGAGGAGCTCGAACTCCTCGATCGACGGGGAAAGCTGGTCGTGCCAGGCACGGGTCTTGTAGATGCGAGCCATGATGTGTCCTTCAGGCCCGCGATATAGACGCTTGACGCCGGACTTGCGAGAGGAGGCGGCGAATCAGTCTTCGCCGTCGTCCAGCCGTCTTGCTTCGGACGGCAGCATGATCGGAATGCCGTCGCGCACGGGATAGGCGAGCCGCGCCACGCGCGAGACGAGTTCGTTCGTCTCCGGCGCCCAGCGGAGCGGGCCCTTGGACACCGGGCACGCCAGAAGCTCCAGCATCTTCACGTCGATCTTCGAGCCGGACGTCGCCGGCAGGCGCGGCGTTTCCGTCATGGCGTCACTGCAGGATCGACCCGCCATCGTCATGCTCGCGCGCCAGCGCCATCTCGGTGATGGCGATAAGCGTCTCGGCGCGCGTCTTGAGGTCGGGCGCTTCGAGAAGCGCCTGCTTTTCGGCCGCGCCATAGGGCGCCATCATCGACAGCGCGTTGACCAGCATGGCATTTTCGGCGCGGCTAATGCTCTCCCAGTCGGCCTCAAGGCTGTTGGCTGCGAGATAGGCCTTGAAGGCTCTGAGCAGCGCCGGCCGGTCGACCTCGCCGCCCATCGCGGCCTCCTCGAGATCGGTCATGAAGGGCGCGACGCGGCAGAGCCGATAGGGCGCGCGCGTCGTCTCCTCCTCGATGACGCGGAACCGGCAGACGCCATTGAGCGCGATGAGGTAGCGCCCGTCGCCGGTCTCGCCGAAGGAGGTGATGCGCCCGAGGCAGCCGACGGCGCTCAAGCCTGGCTCGCCATTCTCGCGCGTCGCACCGTCGAGCGCCGGCTGGATCATGCCGATCAGCCTGTCGCCGCCGAGCGCGTCGTCGATCATGGCCAGATAGCGCGGCTCGAAGATGTTAAGCGGCATGCGCCCGCCCGGCAGGAGCAGCGCACCAGTCAGCGGGAAGACCGGGACGACCTTCGGGAAGTCCGTCTCCTTCAGGTATCTCTGGTTGCCAGCCTGCACCATGACGACCTTGATGTCCCTTGTCCGACGCTTCTTCTCAGCACCTATCTGGGATGGTCGCGCGAAAACGCAACCGGCCCGTCAGGCAAAGAGCAGCGAGGAGAGCTTGCGCCGGGCCGCGAGCGTTGCCGGATCGGTCGGCCCCCAGGCCTCGAAGAACTGCACCAGCTGCGTGCGCGCGCCGTCTTCCTTCCAGGTCCGGTCGGCGCGCACGATGGCAAGCAGGCTGTCGGCCGCTGCCGTCCTGTCGCCGCGCGCGTTCTGGATCATGGCGAGGTCGAAGCGGGCCTGATGGTCCTTCGGGTCGCGCTCCAGCCGGGCGGCGAGCTCCGTCGGGTCGCCCAGCCCTTCCACCTGCGCTGCAAGCTTCATCTTGGCACGCACGGCCGCCACGACCGGCGCATCCGCCTTGTCGGCCGGCACGCGGGCGAGCATCTCGTCGGCCTGATCGGCTTGGCCTGCCTCGAACAGGATGTCGGCGAGCCCCGCCAGCGCCTCGATGTTTTCCGGCTCGTGCTCGGCGATCGCCGAATAGATCTGCACGGCGCCCTGCAAATCGCCGGCCTCGCGCGCCTGGCGTGCGGCGTCGAGCGCCTCGCCGATCTCCTCGCCGCGGCTGTCGGCCGTGATCTTGTCGATGAATTCGCGGATCTTGGAATCCGGGATCGCGCCCATGAAGCCATCGACCGGGCGTCCGTCCTTGAAGGCGATGACGGCCGGGATCGACTGGATGCCGAGCTGGCCCGCAATCGACGGGTGCTCGTCGATGTTCATCTTGACGAGCTTGACCCGTCCGCCGGCGGCCTTCACCGCCTGCTCCAGAACGGGCGTCAGCTGCTTGCACGGCCCGCACCAAGGCGCCCAGAAATCGACCAGCACCGGCTGGTTTCGCGATTCCTGGATCACGTCGGCGGGAAACGTCGCCGTCGTTGTGTCCTTGATGACGCTGGCGTCGGTGGCAGGCGCAGGCGCGGTCGCACCGAACCCGCCCGCGCTCATCACAGTCTGGCTGTAGCCGCCATTGCCGGCTGCGTAGGGATTGCGCGGGTCGCTCATGCTCGTCTTCCTGTCGTCCGGATCGGCCCTTGGCGGGCTCAGGTGTCACGTTCCGGTGATGTGGCTATCACGCAGCGACTTTCAAGATAAGGGGCCGGTGTCCCGTCGCCGCGATGAAGCGCAGCATGTCCTCGCGCGACACGGATGTCGTCGCCTCGTTGGTCAAGGGATGCGCGTTGATCGTCGCGTTTTCCAGAAGCCCCTCGTCGACGACGACCGTGACGCGGCCGTCGGTGTCGTTGACGAGCCCGAACAATGTGACCGAGCCGGGCACGACGCCGAGCAGCTCCATCAGCGTCTCCTCCTTGCCGAAGGAGACGCGGCCCGACGCGCCGATGAGCGTGTGGATGGTCTTGAGGTCGACGACGGCGTCCTCATGCACGGTGACGAGGAAATGCCGCTCCTTGCGGTCGCGCAGGAAGAGGTTCTTCGTGTGCCCGCCAGCAAGCGCGCCGCGCAGCGCCTGCGAATCCGCGACCGTGCGCAGAGGCGGGTGCTCGACCGTCGAATGCGCGATGCCGAGCCCGTCGAGATACGCCATCAACCCGTCCCGCGTCATCGCCATCGTGAGGAAGCCTTTCGTGCCAGCCGGGGCAAACCGCCCTTACGCTGCTTCCCTTATCGCCATTCATTTCCCTGTTGCAATCACCCGGCAGTTGGGCCATACAGCAGCCGCTTACGGCCTTTCCGGGCCGCGCGAGCGGGTGTAGCTCAGGGGTAGAGCACAACCTTGCCAAGGTTGGGGTCGAGGGTTCGAATCCCTTCGCCCGCTCCAAGTTTCCAATCTCGTCCAAAGCCGCGGTCCACCGCGGCTTTTGTCGTTCTGGGGGTGTTGCGATTGCGGAGCGTTGAGGCAGTGCAAACGGCTGCGGTTACACGCGGGTTACCTATTAGTTGGAGTTCCGCGACATCAATAAGAAATCGCCAATCGACCCGCAGAAATAGTGCGCCGACCCTTGCCCTATCGGACAATTGGATCCTCTCACCCACCATCCGCTAATTTCTTTGAACCTCTTTGGCCGGATGATGTGCTGCCTCTTGCGGCAACCCCATCAGCCCAACTGCTCGAATGATGCGAAGTCTGGCCAGGCCTGTCCTTTCCTCTGCTTGGTTTCGCATCTCTTTCGCCACCTCTGGGAACCAATCAGCCTCGGCTTTTAGAGAGGGATAGTGGGCGGTCGCCTTGTTTCTCTCCTTCAGCGCATTGCCAATCCAGTACCATCCCGACTTGGGGGAGTTGAGCCAAGCCTTAACAAAATCCTTCGCCGGAATATGCTTTAAGATCGGGATATCCTCATACTCGATAGAGCCATTCCGTGTATGGCAGACCATCCCAAAAAATTTCTGGCCGTCCTCGCGAACGACTTCAAGTAGCGACGGTACCAATTCGGGTATTTGCTTATCTAGTGCCTCGCTACGCGCCTTAATAACATACTCAAAAACTTCCCTGAATTGATCTTTGTATTCTTCGCTTACCCAATAGGCGACGCCGCCGTAAGCGTCCTCAAAATAGTCGAACCATCGCCAACCTGCTGGGCGGGCGGGCAAGCGGCGCTGTTCAAGCAAATCATCGATATAAGATTTGGCAGCGATCACTATGTCTTGAATATTTTCCGTTGATATATGGTTGGACGCCATCATCATTTTAAGAGCGACGATATGTAGAAACTCTCCCGATTCGGTGACTTCTCTTTTGTCAAATTGTTCTTGCATCCTGTTAAGCGCGCGCTCGACATCGGGGTCATCGAGCTTGTCAAAGCTGCCAACGATCTGCCACGGGGAAGCTTCCAGCTTTTCCAGAAAATAGTGACTAGCATTCAGCGAGGCCCGGATACGGTGGGAATCGAAGTGGCCCTCAAAGAGCGTTTCAATGAGAACGGCGTCGTTCAACAGCGGGCTAGAAAGATCTATTGACTTGTATCTAGATGCAGCCGTCACGAACGGGGCCGGTTTCTGCTGATCACCGTCCTGGCCGGCAGCGTTCAGCCTGTGTCCGTAAAGCGCCTCTTTTCTGCCTCTTAGACTGTCACGGAATAGGCGGTTGCAGCGGGTTTCAATTGCAAGTGCGGAAAACAGTCTGACCAGTTCCACCATCGCCACGCGATTCTCGAGGTGTCGCTCTTCAAGGACGCCCGCGAGACGTACGACGTCCTCTACGACATGGCGCAGCACGCGCAAAGACGCTGTCTCTGACTCCTTGAACGTCGCGAGCACCTCACTCGCGACTTCCCCAAGTCGGTCCCTGTCACCCTCCACAAAGTATGACAGAAAGTCCTTGAACGCCGCCTCGACATTGGGTTCTACTGATATAGATTGGCCAAATATTTTCTCTTTGGCTTCCTTAAATTCTTTGACAATTTTATTGTCATGAGCAATCACAATAACCCTGCATTTATGATGCTCGACATACCGGTTGATGAGCCCTAGGACGGCACGATTCTCAACGGAGCAACGCTCGAGGTCGTCAAATATCAATGGCCGCGTGTTGTCGATTTCATTCTTGATGAACGAGGTCGCCAAAACCGATGCTAAGCCGCCAGAGCCAAGTGTTCCAACCACAGGAACCTGGATGTTGACCGAGTCAATGCGCTCAGCAATTTTACTGAGTGAAGCCTTCGTAGGGAACATTTTGGCGAACACTTGCGCCTCTATGTCCTCGATGGTGGTCAGACCGAATAGAGTGACATAGTGAGCCTTTTCGTCAGGTAGCGCCCGCCTCACCTGATGTGTCTTGCCTGATCCCCAATCTCCGGTAACGAGAACAGCGTACCCAGGCTTCTGACGACTGACGTAATAGGCCAGATACAGTTCGAGGTGTGACACCGGATCATGCGCAAGTGTGGAGACAATGTCTCGTTCCGCAGTACTGTCCGCCGTTTTTGGGGGCCGCACATTCTTCCTGCCAGCTAAGCCAAACATGGTGACTCCGTCGTCTGGGCCGACGTAGCGCGGCTCTCTAATAAAGGCATCGATCGCTACTGCACAGCGTCCAGCGCTATCACGGTCTGCTGGGTAACGAGTCGGGAATAAATGACGGGTCTCGGGATGCGACAGAGGACAACGAACGCCGGCGGAGAGAGTAGGCCGCGCACCGGGATGGAGAGCCAAGCTCAGCGAGGCTAACGCCCGTCGCGCTCTGCGCTTCGGACCAGTTGATGAGGATCTGCCCCGATTGCGCGCGCCACCGTCACAAATTCAGCTGCGTCCAGACGGCGCTCGCCCACCTCGAACTTCGACACGAATGTCTGTCGCTGACCGATCCGCCTGCCCAGCTCCGCCTGCGACATCCCAGCGTCCTTTCGAGCCTGCACGAGCAGAGCGATGAGGCGTCGATAGAGTACGGGGTGGAGTGAGGACAAAGCGAGCGCCAGTTCAAAGACCAGCGCTTCAATAGAACCCGAATTTTGAGTACCCCAAATTCGGGTATTCTGACATGGTGTCGCCGACTGAGCTCGGAGCGGCGCGTGAAGCATCAATATGTCGGGGACATCAACGACTACCGGAAGTACGCGCTCCTGCGAGCGCTGTCGGCAGATGGCGCGACCCGCATCGGCGTGTGCTGGATGCTGACGCCAGACGACGGCGGTTCAGACGGATCGAAGCTCGACTACCTGAATCAGCCTGAACGCTACCGAGCAATCGACCCAGAGCTGTTCGACATTCTCCGCCGCGCAGCTTCCAAACCGGACGACCGCCGCCTCGGCAGCGTTGAAGAAAGCCAAGCGATTCCAGGCGCTGAGTATTTCAATGCACCTCTATTCGACGGCCTAGCGCCCCGTCGCGCCTACATCCTGAACGTCGCGCGAGCATTTCGCTCGACGCATCTTGTCTTTTTCGATCCTGACAACGGGTTGGAAACGAGCCTCGCTATGGGCCGCGCGAGGTCGTCCAAGTACCTCTACCTGGAGGAGGTGACCTTCATTTACGAAGGTGGCCGCTCGGTGCTCATCTATCAGCATTTTCCGAGGGTGCAGCGTTCCGAGTTCATTGCCCATCGCATCGAGCAGTTGCGCTTTGCCGCGCTTGGCTGCGCCCTTTGGACGTTCGCGACGGCGAACGTCGTGTTCTTCCTGCTCGTTCATCCTGACAGCCCGGCCCGTCTCGCCATCTCGGCAATCGAAGCGTGCAGCCGCTGGGAGGCAAGCTTCATCAGCGGAAACTAAATCCCCAGTCGCGTGGCAACGCCGGATAATTGACGTCCACTTCTCGCCATGTTCCGGTTTTGGCTTTTTACCGCGATTGCAAGGGACCACCATGCACCGAGCTCGCTTAACCCTGGCCGCGACTTTCATTGCGATGCCTGCCTTCGCGTTTGATCCAGGTATGCAGATGACTGGGGCAGCCTTCTCCGACGCATGCACTCGTGCACATGAGAGCTGGATCAGCTTCTGCAATGGCTATCTTCAGGCAGCGGTCGATGGGCTGCGCCCTGGTGACGGTATCTGCATCCCATCGGGCACTTCACGGACAGACCTTGTCACGATCGCCGAAGCGGCGATCACCGGTTCGGACCAGCTAAGCGCGATCAACGCCTACGAGGCTGTACGACTAGTCCTTCGCTATTCGTTTCCATGCTCGTGATGAACGGACAGCACTCTATGGATCCCATGCGTAACGTGCTCGGCTTCCAGCCCGATTGGCTCGACTACAAAGCCTTGGCTGTGTTGCGCGCCGTCGCGCGTCAGGCTGCCGTCAAGATCGGCGTGTTGTGGTCGCGAAAGCCACATGGGCCCGAGCGCGACATTGTTCGGATTGCCATCCCCCACGACCGACTGTGGCCCCTTTCAGAACGTCATATCGATCCGCCATTGTTCGACCTGCTTTCTCGGCAGCATAATTTTGCGAATGCCGCTGCCGTCGCCAAAGCAAGCTTGCTGGGTTGCCGGTTCGTCGCGCTGCCGCAGCCGATCCTCGGCGACAAGGACACTAAACTGAAGGTCGCCCACAAAGCCTTGGCTGATGTGGAGCTGGTCTACCTCGATGCCACACTCGATGGGCGATTTGGCACGACGCTGCTGCAGACCAGCTTGACGCTACAAGACGCTGGCACGGTCTATCGCAACGCCAAGACGCTGCTGCTGCGGGTCGGACTGGGCTTAGCTGCTGGAACCGAGAACGTTGAGGCTGTGCTGACCGCTCTCACCAACGAGTGCCAAGGGGCGTCGATCCGCTGGCATCGCGACTACACAACGCTGATGGTTGCGATCTCCAACCCCAACAGCGGCGATGGTTCCGCTGCGCTGGCCAATGCATGCGACACTCTAGACCGGGAATTTGCAGAGTTCAGGCGGTTTTTCTCAGCCGGTGGCCTACGGGGTATGCGGTCGGACCCCATTGCGGGCACGGACGGGTCCCATAAGCCTCAGTCCTAATTTTGGCCGAGGGGGGGGTGCGGCACACCGCCCCAACGGACGGCAGGCGTCGGAGCGACGAGGCGGCGATTGGCTCAATCGGGCTCCAACGCGATGTAGTCCTCGGATTCGCACTCCCCGTACTCTTCCAGCGCCCACTCGATCTCATCCGCTGCGATCATCATTAACGCCGCTGCCTGTTCGAGCTTGATCCAGTCTTCCGCACCAGTCCGCTTGTCCCGTACCAAGATATGCATCGCGGCCTCCTGTCCAACAGGACAGGAAAACACGGCTAGAGCACGCGCACAATTATCCTAATTAGATCAGCAAGCTAGGGTATGCGGCCGCCCTCCGGGCGCTGCAGCCGGCGGTGCGGCTATGCGCAGCTGCGTACCCGCGCGCGCCGTCGTACGGTCGACGGCGCGCGGCGTACGGCGCGCGGGCTAGCCGGCTGCGTAGGCGCGGTCCAGCGCCTCGATGGCGGCGCTGCCATCGCGGACTGCCTGGGTGTAGTGGCCGAGCGTCACCGTCGGGTTGGCATGCCCTGCGATCTGCGCGACAAGCCCGATCTCGATGCCCTGCGCCTGGAGCGTTGAGATGAAGGAATGCCGAGCCGAGTGCGGTGTGACGTAAGGCAGGCCCAAACGCTCGAAGACCGGCGTCCAATAGCGCTTTCGGTAGTTCTGGTAGAGCAGCGCACCGCCGCCGCCGAGACGGGGCTTCGGCCATTCCTGCAGCCTGCCTGGGCCGGGGAACACGCGATGCAGTTCCTTGCCCTTCCGCGGGCAGCGGACCCGCCATTCCAACAGCATCTCGCGCAGGATCGCGCTCATCGGAATCTCGCGGGTACCGGCCTCGGTTTTGGTCATTTCAGTCAGTGAGCCATCCCGCTCTTGGATGCGGCAGATGCGGATCACGTTGCTCTCGAAATCTACTTCCGACCACAGAAGCCCGAGCTGCTCGGAGGGACGAGTGCCGGCGAGGAACGGGAAGGCGTAGTAAATCCCATGCTCCGAGTCCTCGCGAGCCGCGGCGACGAGCTGCCCGATATGTTCAGTCGTCAGGATCGCCTTTTTGGCCTTCTGCCGCGACCGAGGAAGGCCGGTCGGCATCGACGGGGCACGGATACCAAAGTCCTCTTCGGCAAGCGCCAGGATGGACTTCAAGTGCGACTTCGCACGGTTCGCGGTGTAGGCGCCGCACTGTTCACTGACGGTCCGGTGCCACTGACGGATCAGTGCCGTGTTCACGTCTGTGAGCTTCACCTCGCCCAACATCTTCAGGAAGCGCGCGCCCTTCGGCGCGACGCCGGTCTCCGTATAGTCGGCGCGCTCTTGGCGGGTGCCAATTAGCAGAGGACCCCGGATCGCGCCGTTCGCCACGACCTTGTAGCCCTTCAGCGTCGACGGCTTCACGCTGCCTTCCTTGGTCTGGAACCAGTGGTCGATGGCTTGCGAGACGGTCGGAGCAGTTCGCTCGTCCACGTAGGAGCCCTGGCTCACCTTAAGCAGCAACGCGTTGCGAAACGCTTCCGCGTCCTTCTTACGGTTGAAGGCGCGGCGGCGACGCTTGCCGAGCACGGGATCCTTGTACTCGCAATAGTATTGGGGGTGTTCGCGGACGGTGCCGTCCTTGAGGCGGCGGCGACGGGTCGTGGTCGTGATCGACACGTTGAATTGTCTATTCATGGCTTCACTCTCATCGGGCAAAAAACCACAGGAAAACATTGGCTTGTAACCGGCACAATTAGTCGCAAGCGTCCCAAAAGGGGCGCGAGAAGGGGCCAGCGGTAACCACCGAAGTAACCGAACCCGGACGGCATACTCGGAGCCGCGAGACTACGCGGCTCCAGGGGGTTAGGATTCCGGCCTCACCGAGGTTGAAGTCGCTGCGTGGCGCTTCCGCGAAGTGACGGTGTGGCGCAGGTGACGACGCGACTGGGCTGCGGGACGGCGGCTGGCAGCAGGGGAGTACCCCTCCCCCTGGAGCGGTGAGCCTACTCCTCACCAGAGAAGCACCACCGCCGTCACCGCGTCACGCTAGAAGATCGGCTTCTCCGGCGCGCTTGGATCGTCAAGGCGGATGCGCACCTTGCGGCCTTTCCGATCCTTCTGCAGCATCTCAACGTGTACCCCGGCCTTCGCCATGGCGGGACGCAGTCGGATAAGCTGCTGGGAGAGGTTGGAAGGTGACTTTGGCAGGCCTTTTTGATACCGGGTGTCGGATTGTTCGGATATCTTGACGAACAGTTCGCCAACATAGTCTTCGAAGCCGAGCGGCCCGACGAACCTTCGCAGGGCGATAACGAGTGCATCGTCATTGATCCGGTCGACGACGAACTCGCTCTGGGCCGCGGCAATCGCGTCGATCACGGCGCCGGGTTCTTCGCCCATTCCCTGTTCTGCAGCGCGAATCCATCGGGCAGCATCCGCCATTCTTAAGTGGCGCGGCGGCTCTGTATCTTCGTAGTGGCGGATGGCATGGGCCACCGCGTCGTAGAGAGCTGCGAGCACCCCCGGCAGGATGTTGGCAAACTCAGCCAGGAGTTCAGCCTCGGTCTGGCGCCCACCTTCCGGCATTGCTGAAAGGCGTATGGGAATTGCCCTCTCCATAAGGTCGGGGCGGTTGGCATACCCGCCGATACCATTGATCATGAAGGGCCGGGTATAGGTCATCACGTAGAGATCACCATCCGTGTACAACTTTCGCACCGCGAGCCCGCCGCCGGTCGCCAACAAGCAGAGCGCATCGGACATTTCCCCGCTCATGCCTGACGCATTGTCGAAGCTGAGCAGCCGGTACTCCTTGGCCTGAACCATCAGGTCTTGGGGCTTATCCGGAAGACGCACTCGCAAAGCATCGTTTGGGTCGATGATCCTCTTGATGACCTCGCAGAAGAAGCTCTTGCCCGATCCCTGCTCGCCTTCAACCAGTAGGATGAAGTAGGGTCCCTCGGGTCTGAGCGCGTTAACCAGGAAGGCCAGCAGCAGACGGTAGTTCTGATCATCCAACCCAAGAAAGGATTGAAACCGCCGCAGGCTGCCTTGGCCTGCGCTAGGGACGGGTAGACTACCGAAGCCAGCGCCGCGGATGAACTTATGGGCCGTCGTGGCTTCGACGCGCCAACCGTCTGGGCGTATTACTACGGCGCGTCCGTCTTCGGTGCCGAGATCGACGGCGACCGTCTTACCGTCTCCAGCGACACGGGCAGAAACTGGGAGCGCCGCACCATCAAACAGCGCGATTGCTTCCATCGTGCCAACGGCTTCATTTAGAGGATGTGAGGAGACTGGCTTGCCCCAAGCCTTGTAGGCGATGCTACGCAGCCACAATTTCACGGTCCCCGATGTAGCCCGGTAGGAAATCGCCGGACCAGTATGTGGCAGCGTTGCCATCGCGACGTCCTTGTTGGCCGCATCTCGGAATAGGAGGACGCCTTCTGACAGCGCAAGTGCAACTAGTTTGGCGGACTGGGTTTCTTCATCAGTGCCGTCTGTCGCCCCGAAGCCCTTTTCGCGCGCCGACCGGATCCATTCGGGAAGCTCCTTAAGAGAGTCCCCCGCATAGTCGTCGGGCAGGAGCGAATTGAAGATCTGGGTTATCTCATCGTCGGCTGCACCTGCGCTTACCAGCAGAGCGACCAGTGCAAGGCCGGCATCATGGGTAGCCTTGCCCTCGATCAGGGTAACAGCATGCTCTGAACCCACAGCAATCTTCAGCAACTGGATGTGGCGTTCGGTGAGTTCTGGCAAGCTGTCAAAATCCACCTCCAGCAGCGGCGCCCCGTACACCTCGTAGGGGTTTCCGGTATCCGGATGAATTGACGGCGGCATGACGGTCATCTTGCCAGCTGCGAGGAAGTCGATATTGCCCAGTCCCGCGGCACCCTTGATGACTGTGGACTTCAGCGTCTTTGGTGCTCGAACGAAGATCGTGGCGCCCTTCTTGCCACGTTTGCCCGAAAGCATCGCTCGGCGTTCTGCCCGGTTCAGACCAAGAAACTTGAGCGTAGGCTGGAGCAGGCGGTCATCATCGACGTCCAGGGCGTCCACCGCTTGGTCGTCGCCAGCAGCCATGCCGAGAAGCAGGCCAAGATTACTATTTGGGTAAGCCGAAAGCAGCTCCTGCTGCTTCCCCTCACTAGGGATGCCACCGAGATTTCCCTGCCACCCCGGCTGGATCGGCGCCTTGCCGTTTACTGGGATCACAGCGAGGCCGCGCCTCCAGAAACCGGGCGCTGCACGTCCGAAAATCATATCAGACATTGTCGCCTCCGATCTTGGAGGCATTGATCGCCGCAACGACTTCCGACAGCCGGACGAACTTTCTGCCATTGAATGGCGCGTATGCGGGAATAGCACCCGACTTAACTGCGCGCCGCAACGCCCATATGTGCACGCCTAGCTCGCGGGCTGCCTGTTGGATTGTAAGCAGGGGTTCGACGCTCCCGGCGCGACTCTGCTGCTCGCTCTTCGAATGCGGTGTGTAGATTGTCATTTCGACGCTCCCGATTTGGGTTCAGTTGCGTCGAGGCCTCGACAAGGCCCTTATGCCAGCGACGTCTTCGTTGTGCGCTCCCCAGACCTAAGGTCCGGGATTTTCAGGTCGAGCGGGGGAAGATGATCGTGCGGATCCTGGATCAGCTGCTTCATCTTCTTTACCGGCAATCTCTTAGAGCGGAAGGCGCTGGTCAGCGTGGCGTAGCGACCGGAACGTTTTGCCCTTTCGTCCAGGTTCAGGAGCCCTTCGAACCAAGAGACAGGGAATTCGTCCGGAACTGCTATGTCGCCGTCCGCAATGGCATTAACGAGCCGCTCGATCGCCGCTTCGGTTTCCTCCCTGTTTCGGAAGTTGGGTTCTTCTCTTAGGTAGTAGTGCGCAAACAAGGTTCGCTGCGCCGCCTTGGACACGGCAGCTCCGCCTCGTTGACCAGCTCGGCGGCTCTGCAGGTCGTCACCGCGCGCCATGACCGCTGAAGTCAGGAACCCGTGGCAGGACAAGAGGGTCGACCACTTGAGTACGAAGGCAGCGGTCATCTCCCTTTTTTCTATGGCTACCTCTGTGTCCTCAAGAAGCTCGAGGCCAAGATCGTGGAAGTGAAGAAGGTTGTCGCGGTCGTCCGTCTCGCGATAGCGGGCGACGAACAATGACCCGATCCGCATGTCATCGGGGTGTAGCGATTTGCCGTACTTCTGGCTGAGCGCTTCCTCCTCAGTCTCGAAATGGACCTGGAGAAAGTCGAACTTCATGATCTCCCAAATTTCATGGAAGGCGTGCCACACATCGACCTGTGGCATCTCAGTTGCAAATTGGTCGTAGAAATAAGGCATCGCAGGACAGCAAACTGTTGGGGCGAAAGAACAGCATGTTATGTCGAACGGAGCAGCCAAAGAAGCTGTGAGAGTGTAGAGCCGGCGACATTCTTCGCTACCCCTCCTCCCCTCCCAGCTCGCTATGCCCCGAGCCGAGGCTTCGTCACCTGCGTCACCGCCGTCACAGGACGTGGTGCTGTGGCGCTGGTGACGCCTCAGTTTCGCCGAGACTTCCCGATCGCCCAGGGGAGGGGAAGCTGCTTGCGTCCGCGCACGTGCGCCCGTGTAGCTGCGCCCGAAGGTGACGAGCGACGCATAGGCGAACCGTGAGGCACGGGGCGGTACGGCGTACTGAGGCGTGCAGGCATGAGCGGAATGTCCGCTGTTGTCCCGCTCCTTGTCAGGAGGCGCCGAGTTTCTCGCGGTGACGATCATCAAGCCGAACCTCATGAGCGACGCCTTGGAGGAACGTTCACTCAATCAAGTGATTAGCGCTGCAGCAGCGTGCGGCCTTTGCGCGGGTTCGTCCAAACTCGGTATGCCCGCAGTCGTCAACCGGCTGATTTGCCGCTGAGGTGACGATGGCTATACAGAGCTCGTGAGTTCGGCTGTCACCGCTACAAAATGAAGTTCTTGACTCCTAGTCCAGCGTGACGACCTTCATGCGGATATCTGGCCGCAGAAAGCATTCCTTGATCGAGCGCGGGCTGGCATACGGGTCCACAGTCGTCGCGATGATAATGCGGACGACCCCGTCGCAATTGTCGCGAGCCCACGCCCAATTTGCGGATGAGCTCGTTATGCCCGGGACGGCTCTGCCAGCTGGTCTCACCGAGATGGGTGTGCGACCGATACAGGTCGAAACCCTTCTCGAACCGATCCTGCCAGCACGTGATGGCGACGGTCTTTCCGTCGTCGCTCTTGCCGGACCAGCTCCAGCGCGGGTTCGCAGGCTTCACGTCTTAGCGGTCGAAGCACGCCTTGTGGGACCATTTCTTAGTCATGGCGTCACTCGACCTCCGCGACGGGGGTAATGACCTTCGGGAGATGGTCCGACAAGGTCAACATGGTCGACGACGCGCCCCTCGCGGCAAGCCTCCGGAACTGGTCTTGATCGAAATCCTCGTCGTTCTGCATGGAGGCCAGGGCCCGCTCGATGCCGAGAAGGAACACGCGCATTCCGAGGATGTACTTCTGGGTAATGCCATCCTTCAGGATCGTGCCGCGCTGCGCCTTGCGATAGCTCTGCAGCCACGTGTTATCGAGGTTGATGTAGTAGAGCTTGCCCTCCTCGCCGAGGTCCTCGACGTAGCCGCCGTCCTGGTCGTCGAAGCCCCCCGGCCACTGAACGGTCTGCTGGCCGGCATCCTCCCGGCCGTCATGCGTCAGGAGCTTGTAGGGCGGGAGGCCGACGTTCGGCTTCTCGGCGCCCTTGCCCTTGGTCTTGTCCTTCTCCTTGTCCTTGGTCTTCGCCTTCGCGACGTCCTTCTCGACGTCGCCTATCCGGATGGTAATCTCTTCCGTAACTGCCGTCGGCATCGCGTCGTCGACGAGGCCGACCTCGAACGTGAAGCTGTCGCCGACCTTCACCTGCTCCTCGACCGGGTTGAAGTAGACGGTCAGGCGGCCGTCCCGGAGGCTCCGACGGATCACGAACTTGCTCGCGACGGAGGGGTCTGAGATCGTGAGCCGCCCCTCGTTCTCGTCGCGAACGAAGTAGTCGTTCCGAACGTCCGTCTCGAAAGTAACCGGCCGGCTCTTGTTGACGGGCAGATCGAGCCCCTTCTCCCGGAAGCGGTTGTCAGCCGTCAGGAAGGTCGGGCTGTACTTGCCGACGTAGGGCGCATCGTCGTCGGCGCCGCCCCCGTTCTCGCCCTTGCCATTACCCTTGCCCTTGTCGCTGTCCTTTGCGTCCTTCCCCGAGGCCCCCTTGATCGACAGCGACGGCTGGCGCGCCCCGAGCAGCGCGGCGAGCGACTTGTCGCCCTCGACGAGCTTCTGGAACAGGTCGTTCGACTTCTCGTCGACGGCCGTCTTGAGCTCCTCCTTCGCGATCACGTTCTGCAGATCCTGCAGGGTCTTCGAGTTCTGGATCGCGTCGCGGACCAGGTCCTTGTAGACGCCGCCCTTGCCGGTCTCGCGGACGCTCTCTCGGTCCGCCTTCCAGACGTCGTTGTGGGCGGCATCGGTCAGGTTGCTTGCGTCGACCACGACCACGACGCGGTCCTTCAGCGCGGGCAGCTTGCAGTTCGTCAGGAAGCCGCGGGTCTGCTTAAACTGCACCTGTCCATTGACGGTGTGGAAGACGCGGTTGTTCGAACCCGCCAGCCAACCCGGCAGCTTGCGCTTCAGCCGGAGAGCGGAGATCTCGATGCGGCCGAGGCGCGGATCGTCGATCACGTCGACACCGATCTTCTCGTCCTCCGCCGCCGCCTCGTCATCCTCCTCCGGAACGTCGCCGCTCTCGTCCTTCTGCGTGCGGCGCAGCTGGAACTCCATACCGAAGAAGTAGCGAGGGTCCACGCCCAAGGCGCGATCCTCTCCCTTTCCCGTGGTCGGCGTCTGCCGCAGGTCCAGGATCTTGAAGGGGAGAATCGTGTCCGCAAGGTGCTCGATGAGGCTCTCGCGCGCCCCCCGGAAGCCCATGAACTTCGAGCCAACGTGGAAGTCGTAGAGCTTCACGACGGTACCGCTGGTGATCGAGCAGCGGGGGTAGCGGTCGCCGTTGCGGTTGCGCAGCGGGAAGACCGTGTCGAGGTCCGCAGTCGGAATGGCGCCTTTCTCGGTCCCGCCCGGCTTGAAATACTCGGCGATGGGCACGCCGTCGCCCGGGCGGCGCCTCATCAGGGTCCAGCCCCAGGGGCCCTTGCTGTCCCACTTCTTGGAGACGATCAGCTTGTACCAGTGGTCGCCGCAGTACGAGAGAACGCCGCTGGAGCCCATGTTGAACTTGCCCTGGACGAAGGGCACGTCCTTCTTGTTGCCGCTGCTGAGAGACAGGAAGGTGTTCTCGAACTCGGCCGGGTTCTGGCCCTCGCCGTTGTCGACGAACGTGTAGCAGGGCAGCCCCTCCGCCTTGCTGCGCGCGCCCGTGATGGCGACGACGAGGTTCTTCTCGGCGAACGCATTGAGGCTCTTCTCGCTCTCGGCGTTCAGCATGCGGCCGCCCTTCCAGCCCATGAAGAGCTCGACGGCGTCGTGCATTGTCTGTGGGGCATCCTTGCCCTTGGGATCGATCTTCCGCTTCCGGGCTTCCTTGAGCAGGACCGCGTCGACCATATTGGTCATGAGCTCGGTCGCGGCCTTCGGGCCGGACGCCTGCTGGTTCGTCGTGACGTTGTAATTCGTCTCGCGTCGGTCCAGCGGCGTCCAGTTTTTGGGATCGGCCATCTCCGGGACGGAGGCGACGATCTTGTCGACGTCAGCTTCGGACTGCGCGTCGAGGAGCTGTAGGCAGATCTTCTTCATGTCCATTGCGCGATCCCCCCCGTCAGTCGAGCACGAAAGTGGGCTTCGAGCCCTTGCTGCGGGCGTGCTCGAACTTGCGCTTGCAGGCAGAGATCTCATCCGACAACGCCTTAAAAATCTTCGCCACGTCCTCGTCAGTGTACTCGTAATTGGAGCGATTGGAGAGGTTACCGATCAGCTGGATGTCCTTCAGCGCCTTGGAAACGCGCGCCGATGCGAGCTTTACGAACTTAACCCGGTCTTCGTCGCGGCTCATCGTCGACCCTTTCGTAGAAATCTACTTGTAGATATGATGGATGTACGCACGTAATGCAATTCCCTCGCAAGGTTGTCGCGTTCGTGATGGCGCGATATGCGCTTCGGTACGGGCATAGATGAAACCCGTAAGATCCTGTGGACTCTACTCGATTCGCTTCGCGCGATGGTTGCAAAGCAACTGATTCTGAGTATGGTTGACTATAGTCACGGGGAAGCTGATTTTGCCGGCGGAGACCTACTCGACCGAAGAAGCCGCCGAGAAGCTCGGGATCTCGAAGTCGACGATCCTCCGGTGGCTGAAGAAGGGCTATGACGAGAAGGTCCGCCGTGATCGCAACGGATGGCGCGTCTTCACCGCCGCCGACGTGAAGGCGATCAAGAAGGACATGGGATTGTGAGCGTGGCGACCGACGAACCTTCACCTAAGCCCGCGTTCCTGGCCGTGGATTTCTTCTGCGGGGCGGGCGGGACGACACGCGGCCTAATCGATGCGGGTGGCTACGTCATGGCCGGCATCGACAAGGACGCCCGCTGCCGGTCGACCTACGTTGATAACAACATCAACGAGACCGTGGACTACGCCCCGTCGCGGTTCATGCACTTCGACATCTTTCCCCGGACGGAGGACTATCCGGAGGGTCAGCAGGAGGAGCTCGCGACGCACCTCGACAGCCTGATCGACTATTACCGTCGCAAGGCGAAGGGCGTGCCGCTACTGTTCGCGATCTGCGCGCCGTGTCAGCCATTCACGCGGCTTGCCCGTAAAGAACTTAGCGAGAAGCGGAAGAGGGGGCGGGAAAAAGACAGTAACCTCCTGCGCGAGGCCGCCAGCTTCGTCAAGCGGTTCCGGCCGGAGATGGTCCTTTCGGAGAATGTTGCTGGTATCAAGGATGCTAAGTATGGCAGCGTGTGGAACGATTTCCGAACCAGCCTTGAGTCTCTCGGCTACGTCACCGGCACGCAAGTCGTCTGCACGTCGAACTTCGGGATCCCCCAGTTCCGCAAGCGTTCGATCCTCGTCGCCGTGCGCCGCGAGCTCGTCCGCGCTGAAAACCTTGCGGATATCATGGGCCGCGAGCTGCTAGTTCCCGAAGCCGATCCAAATGCGGGATACGTGAGCGTCGCGACGGCCATCGGCCACCTGCCGGCCATCGTTGCCGGCGAGGCCCATGCGGAGATTCCGAACCACCGCAGCCGCGCGCTGAGCGACTTAAACCTGAAGCGACTGTCCTCCGCCCTCCCAGGGCAGTCGAACGCCTATATGGCGACAACCGTGCACGGCGACCTCAGTCTGGATTGCCATCAGCGTGTTAATGCCCGGCTCAACGATCGGTGTTTCTCCGACGTCTACACGCGGATGAGGCCGAATCGGCCGTCGCCAACGATCACGACGAAGTGTCACTCGATCTCGAACGGCCGCTTCGGTCATTACGACGTGATGCAGGTACGGGGCATTTCACTCCGGGAGGCGGCGATTTTGCAGTCATTCCCGGAGGACTACATCTTCCACCCAACCGATCAAATCGAGCCCGTAGCTCGCATGATCGGCAACGCGGTGCCGCCTAAGCTGGCGCGGTTCTTCGCGGGCTACCTGGTCAAGTCGCTGCAGCCCGACGCGTTCCGCTAAGGCGCGCCAGAACCCGCTCGATCCCAACCGCTAGGCTGCACTCCCAGACAACCTCCACGCCCCAGCCGGCCGCCTTGAGCGCTTCCTGTGCATCGCGGTCGCGCTCGACGTTTCTCCCGAGCTTGGCGTCCCAGAACATGGTGTTCGACTTCGGGCGGCGGCCGCGGCGACAGTCGTGGCCGTGCCAGAAGCACCCATGCACGAAGACCGCCAGCCGGTGCCTCGGCAGCACCACGTCTGGCCGTCCAGGCAGGTCGTTGCGGTGAAGGCGATAGCGAAAGCCACGAGCGTGCAGCGCCCGCCTCACGGTCATCTCAGGATACGTGTCACGCCCGCCTACCGTAGCCATTATTCGGGAGCGCACCGCGGGTTCAACTATATCGGTCATAAGCCCGGTAACTCCTCCATGCGGTGCGCTGTAAGCGGGCACACACCTGATTGCGTGCTGGCGCCAGGGTCCCGCTCCGCGCTCTTGGTCGATTGTTGAGAGCGCTGAATCCGTCTTCGCCCGACGTACACGCTCGGCCGTGGACGGACGGCGCTGTCTTTAGGGCGTAACCAGTGAGCAGAACGGCAGAGGCGTGATTCCGTTTTATACGGTTGCCTTGCACAATCTGTCCAACGCGCCATCCAGGGCCGTGAAGCCGGTTATGTGGGTATTCAATTGAACCATATCCGTGGCTGGTGCGAGCAAGCTAACCGCAATGACGTGCCAATGCCCCGATCTGCCTCGAGGGCCCCACAGAAGCTCAAGGCTTTTTACGAAGTTAACGCTTAAGCTGTCTCTAGCTAATCAATTTGGCGTCGGTGACTGGCAAGTCAACGAGCAGCGCCAGCAGGCGTCGACGCGGGCGATTGGCTGCCGAGCAACTCGGTCAGTTTGGTCCGGAGCCGATCTCGTCGAGCGGAACAGAAGGCTTCGAATCCGTCAAGGTCAATAGGCACGTTCCCTAGTTCATGTTTGGTGCAGTAATGCTGCTGCGCCATCGGATCCGGCAGATAAGTGGCGAGCCATGCTGCCGGCAGGGTGGCGCGCTTCTCATTGTTGATGGCGCCTTCGAGCAGCTGAAGATTGGGTAGAGTGTCCGCATGCCGTGCCATGACTTCAGCCTGGGCCCCATCGAAGCCTTGCCGTTGCAACCTAGCCGCTGTGAACCTGGAGATCGGAAAGACGTGGTCGACGTGGAATTGATTGTGCAGATCGACGAACGGAAAAAGAAGTGAAAGGAGTGGAAAAGTCCGCTTGTCCCCGTACTCCAAGTGAAGGAGATCTTCGATCTCGGCCGGCTCGAATGCCAGCGATTTGCCACGCTGGCTCATAACCTGCCGCAGTTGCTCGATCGGGAATGCGGAGCCATCGCTTGACTGGATGGCCTCGCGCAGTGCCGTCAGGAGGGTGTCAAGACCGCTTCCCCAAATGCCGGAGGCCTTGATGATCGATCGCACTAGCCATCCTCGTATCGCAGCGCGATCATCCGCAAATTTGCCGTGCGTCACATAGTTCGAAGGAGCTCCGCGCTTGTACAGATAGTAGGCGATGGGCAAGAGGGAACTGTCCGCTTTGAGGGTCTGTCCGTTCAGGCCAAAACTGGCAGCGAGTTCCACCGTCCGTACCAGCGCCGATCGGATGGAAAGCCAGTTGGACTCCAGCTCGAGCATGTTGGCGGTCGTGAAGTTTTCGACCTTGAACCCGACAGATGCGATATCCGCAAGCATGAGGCCGGCCTTCAAAACGAAATCTTGGCTGAGCGCGAAGCCTGTCCCGATGCGATTGAGTTCATCCACCAGCTTGTGGATCTCTGCCCGTGCGTCGATCTGCTTCCATTGGGCGACGGCGATGCTGAGCAGGAGGTCAGAGTATGAAAGGATTGTTCCGCCCGAGTTAAGCCGGATGAAGATATTCAGAACACGTTCGAGATCTTGCGTCTCTTCTTCGTAGTAGTTGATTAGATTGTGTGAGTTCACCACCCGGTGGAGCCTGTCGAGGATCGTATAGGCACGGCTCAACGCGTCCCCTTGAAGTCCGCGCTCCATGAGCGCGGTCAACATTGCGGGGCCATCGCTCATTCCGAGGATATCGGGAACCTTGAACCAGTGAGCGGCTTCGTCCCGTGCCACCTGCCCATCATCTAAAAACTTGAACCTATATCTAGCACCGTCTTCATCAGGCGACGGTGCAGATAGGAGATCGAGCCGGAGCTTGCGTACTGGAAATGCGTCCGGGTTCGTCCACCACTTGTTCGGCTGCTTGATCGCCATTGAACCTCGGAGGCCAATGTTCAATGCGGTTAGGCGTTGCTGTCCGTCCAAAACTGCAGTGACGCTTTGATGGTGCAACCTGGGTAGCTCAGGACAATGGGCCGCATCGCGCTGGTGGTAATTCAGGACAAAGTCGTAGAATTTGAACTTCGAGCTTGTCGCCTCTTCAACCTTCCAGAAAAGGAATGTTCCAAAGGGGTAGCCCTGCATAAGGCTGTCGAAAAGCCGTTCGATCTGCTCCGGCTTCCAGACAAATTCACGTTGAATCGCCGGCAAGACGTAATTCTTCGTTTGGATGCGACCCAGCGCTTCCGCAATTGTTCCGCCTGGCTTGTACAACCGTATCTCCCCACATTTGTCGTCACATTAATGGGCGGGATATCTCCAGCCAACATGAAACTGGAACAGTGCGGGAGCAGAAGAGATGTGCCGTCAGGACCGTAACAAAAACTCGAGCGAGCTGCGCCTTTCGGGATCGTTGGCAAACCCGCTACGGCAACAGTGAGCACGCTAGAAGGCCAGTTGGCGTTCAAAGATGCAGCATCGCGTCGCCAAGGTTTTTCCGGTCACGAGGCGGTCCCCCACCTTCGCATCTCCGCTCGTTCCAGCCTCGCGAGCGCGAATTGCATGGGTAGATTGGCTGGGCCGCGACGGTTGGAGCAGTCAACCGTCGTGACCGCCCTAGGGTCACCGCGCGGTCACCGTTACCGCGGTTCAGAGCATTTCGCTGGACCCCGCATACGTTCAGAGCATTTCAGAATCCGCAGACATCGGAGGCGCGTAATACCGCGTACTCTGTTGAACTCGAGTGGACGAAATTCCACTAGCCAGACACCTCAATCTCGGCCTTGCCAAGGTTGGGGTCGAGGGTTCGAATCCCTTCGCCCGCTCCAAGTTTCCAATCTCGTCCAAAGCCGCGGTCCACCGCGGCTTTTGTCGTTTCTGGGGGGTTGCGTGATCCCGTGGCGTTAAAGCGCGCAAGATGCAGCGGCTACACAGCAGTTACCAATTCGACAGCTCCAAGCCCCAGAAAGTTGCGGGGCCACGGGGCTAATTCGCCATAGCGCACTAGCGCTGTGCTTCGGCTTCCTGCCCGTCTGATCGTCTACAAGGGGGTGGAAGGTTGAACGGCGGCCCCTAGCCGGCGGAGCTGGGGAAGCGGCCATTCAGGTAGTCGCGCGCTTCGACGGCCTAAAGCCAATGTATGCCGTCACGTAGCGCAATGAACAATAGTTTTGAGCGTTCGTGCTGCGGGCCCGTGCGGGCTCCACCGCAGGATTTGAGCAAATCTCCAGATCGGCCATTCCAATCCGCCTATCCAAAAGTGATATTCCACGGAACATTCGGCTTCGACACGGACTCGTAATGGTGCTGTATGACGCGCTTGCTGGGCGTCGATTTCGTGTAAGACATCACTAGAAAAGGCTTCCGCCGGAATGAATAGAATACGTCCAAAAGCCCGCGAACGCGGAAACATTTCCTCAAGCCAAATCGGCGCCCTAGAAATGTTGTGGATTGAGATACGGAATATCCGTCCGTTCGGAAGCCGCTCCGTCAATTGTTCGACATAGCTAATCGGCTCGCCTTCGCTTGGCAGAAGGTTGGCGTGGAATTCAAAATAAATCCAACGTGCTACACCAAACAGAACTGCACCAACGGAAATGAGACCAATCCGCTCGACTGTGAGCCAATGCCAAATCCACTCCATACCCGCCCTACTCCTTAGCTAGAAGTGCAAAGTGCAATATAAGGCTAATTACAATTAACTCTGATTTCCCGCCTCACAAGACAAGCGCCACAAATAATTACCGTAAACTTGCCGCCGCGGGCCTCCCACTATTCCTGATGCGTCGCGGAAATTCAGGCGTTTATTTGCGCCGTAGACAGTTCACAAAGTCAGGACATGCGCTTGTATCTCGCGCACATCCCTGAGCCTAGCGATCTGAGGCGAAGCAGGCAGACACCAAGATCTTCCGCAATTATAAAAACTCAACCAGTAAATATGACATCCAACACTTTCGCATCTCGGTAAGCTTCTGTCGCTGCATTATTAAGCTGATAATGATGCGCATGCGCGAAACTAGATGACTAGCGCCGCTACCAGAAAATCGACTACTTTAATGCGATTTCGGCTCAATTCCTACTCTCAGCCTATGGGTCAGATAGTCAACAGTTTGCCGTATCCAGAACAGTGACTTCTAGGCGGTTACCTGGAACCCGAGATGACAAAGATGGGGCACTGTTGGCGGTCTGTCGGATAGGCTAGGTGCTCGGGGCTCTTCGGCTCGACGCGCTCCGAATCTCCGAGAGTGTGAGGAGGATTCGCACCGACAGCGCGCGCCACTGCTGCGAACTCGGCCACATGCAGGCGCCGCTCGCCCAGCTTAAATACCGACGCCTGACGCTGCCGATGCGCCCCTATCCATTTGCGCGTGCGCTACTGCAGCGTCCTAGAGATAGGACCCAAATTGCGATTGCGCCGAGCTCGGGCATTTTACTGTGGCGGCGTAGACTGGTGCTCCGCCGCTCGCCCCCCGATTAACCATCCCACCCATTCCCCCCGCCCCCACGCATCCCGCGCCTGTGACAAGCGTTAAGAAAAGGTTAATCTCCTTTTCCATCCGCCGTCCGGGAGGCTCGTCATGCGCAGGGGTTTGTTGGTTGCCGTCGGCCTCGTTGCCGCGTTCACGGGTCAGGCCGTTGCCGGGCCGGGCTATGGCGACCGGGTCTATGCCGACAGCTACGGCAATCTCGTGATCCACATGGCCGCGGGGCCTAAGCGCATTCTGGTCGGCCAGGGGCATCGGGCAGCCGGGATCGGCGGTTATCGCTATGAAAGCACGGCCGTTTTCTACGAGCAGAGCGGCGCCTACGAGATCGTGGCGGAGCCGCGTATCGTCCACCGCTGCAGCCGCGCGCCTGTGGTGCTGCACGGCCGCAGCTACATGTACGGGCTTCCCGAAAACGTGATCCCCGTGCCGGACCGCATCTGCCCCTGAGCCCCGGCCAAGTCGCCATTTGGCCATCATTGCCCGCCCAATGCTCAGGTTAAGGTTCGTTAAGGAGTTCTTCACCGGATGAGCGATGCGCACGCAGCCATGAGGCTCAAGGACCAGATCGCATCGCTCAACACGATGACGCGCTTCGTGCTTGCGACGCTGGCGCTGGCGAGCGGCGTCTACACCTATCTCGGCGTGCGCGGCCTGCTCGACGGCGACGCGACGCTCGTCTTCTTCGCGGCCATCGTCTATTCGGTCGCCGTGTCGGTCGGCATCTACGGCTTCTGGACCTACCTCATCCGCTACCTGCCCGAGATGCGCGACGGCGGCTCGCGCGTCGCCATGTTCGGCGTGATGCTCCTCGGCTCGGTGATGATCGTCGCCATGTCGTCCTGGCTGAACGCCGCGGCACTCGCCGGTTCCGCCGCCATCGAGCAGCATCTGGCGACCACGCAGGAAGGCTACACCTCCGACCTCGACCAGGCGCATTCGAACGCGCTCGGCGCCCTGTCGCTCCTGCCCGACATCCAGCGCGCCGGCGAGCGCTTCGCGCGGCTGGCCGAAGAAGAGCGCTCGTCGGGCGCGCTCACCGGCTCGTCGGGCTCCGGCTCCGTCGTGCAGCTGCTTTCCCAGATGTCGGCGCAGATGCGCGAGCTGGAGCAGGCGATCCAGGGCAACCGCGAGACGGTGAGGACGCTGTTCGAGCAGGGCCAGAGCCATCTCGCCACCATGCGCGGGCTCGTCTCCGGCCGCGGCCCCGTCGAGCCGCGCGCCGACGCCTTCGGCGATGCCGCCGTATCGCTCTCGGGCGCCATCGCCTCGCTGGAGCAGACCTCGATCGCGCCCTCCGTGCTGCGCGCCGCCCAGGATCTTTCGGCCGGCTTCATCGCACCCGTCGCCGACGGCATGAGTGCCGACCTCGCCGGCCGCCAGGACGTGGTGATGGCGACGATCCGCACATCGGTCGCCGCTCAGTCGCAGGCGCTGTCTGTCGCCGCGCAGGAGATCATCGACCAGCCGAGCGTGTCCGAACGCCGCTACGTGCCGCTCTCGGCCGCCGAAGCCGTGCTGCGCTATGCCGGCAGCTTCCTGCCGAGCTGGGCCGGCGCGATCTCGATCGACCTGCTGCCTGCCGTGCTCGTCGCCATGATGGTCATCGTGCAGGCGCAGCTGCGCCGCGCCGAGGAAGGGCTGTCTTCTGCCGACCGCATCACGGCCGCCGAGATGCTCCGCTCGATCGAGATTCACGAGCAGATCCTCGCCCGCCGCCAGGCTCTGGAGAAGGCGTCCGAGGCCGCCGAGCCTGCGCCCGAGCCCGAAGAGACACCGGTCGCCCGGCCGCCCGAAAACGTCACGCCGCTGACGCTCGGCGAACGCAAGAGGGCCGATCCGTGAGCCTCGGCGAAAACGAGAACCGCCAGTCCGGCTTCGCGCGCTTCGTCGACCGCGTCGACGACGGCGCGATCATGCGCTGGTCGTTCCGCGCGCTTCTCGCCGGCGCGGTCGCGGTGCTCGCGCTCGATCTACACGGTCTCGTCGGCTCCAACGCCGCCGTGCCCACCGCCACTCCGGGCGGCGCGATGCAGCCAATCCTGCCGCCCGCCGTCGACGCGCCCGGCTCCACCACGCCCGGCGCCGACCCGCGCCGTCACGTGACGACCGACGAGACGATGCTGCGCCATCCCATGACGTTCGAGCTAGCCGGCGACGGCGTGCTTCTGGCGCGGGGCTCCATCGACCAGGGGGCGTCGCAGCGCTTTCGCGAGGAGCTCGATGCGCGCGGCGAATATATCCGCACCGTGCAGCTCGATTCGCCCGGCGGCGCACTCGACGACGCCATGGCCATGGGCCGGCTGATCCGCGATCGTGGTTATGCGACGCAAGTCACCGACGGCGCGCTCTGCGCTTCGTCCTGCCCGCTGATCTTTGCCGCCGGCACCAGCCGCGTGGCGGGCGAAAAGGCCGCGATCGGCCTGCATCAGTTCTTCGCCGCCACCGGCACGTTGCTCGAGCCTGCCCAGGTGATGGCCGACGCGCAGATGACGACTGCGCGCATCTCGCGCTACCTCACCGACATGGAGGTGGACCCGGCGCTCTGGCTGCACGCGCTCGATACGCCGCCGCGCTCGCTCTACTACCTATCGTCTGAGGAAATGCAGCGCTACGCGCTGGTGACGCCCGGATCGGTCGCCATCAACCGCTGACGGCCGAGACCGCGCCCGCGCGCAAACGCGTCGGACGTGCGCACGCAGTCGCGCCCGTCCTGCTTGGCGCGGTAGAGCGCATGGTCGGCGCGGCGGAAGAGGTCGTCCATCGTCTCACCCTCCCCCATTTCGGCCACACCGAAACTGGCACTGAAGCGCTCCGTTGCCGGCATGTCCGCGATCGGCGTGCGCGTGAACGCGATGCGCACCGATTCCGCCAGAAGCCGCGCCGAGCCCAGATTGGCGTTGTAGGCGAGGATCGCGAACTCCTCGCCGCCGATGCGGCCGACGAGGTGCCGTTCGCCGACAGCGGAAAGCAGGCTGCCCGCAAAGGCCTCGATCAGGCGGTCGCCGGTCGCGTGACCGTAGGAATCGTTAACCGATTTGAACCGGTCTAGGTCGCAGACGATGAGCGAAAGCGGCAGCCCCGTGCGCCGCGCCCTCTCCACCAGCGGCGCGATCTTGGTCTCGAAGCCGCGGCGGTTGAGAAGGCCCGACAGCAGGTCGGTCTGGGACGCCATCGTGATGCGCCCGAGAAGCTCGGTCACCAGGATCACCAGCAGCAGGAGCGCCACCGCAACGGAAAGCACCGCCCCGGCCGACTGCGAGATGAGCGCATAGACCGTGCTCGAATAGTCCGCCGGCCGCGCCCCCACGCCGCCGACGGCCATCGCGATGAAGGGCTTGGCGAGGAAATGAAGAGCCGTAAACGCGAGCAGTGCGACGAGCGCGATGTCGAGCCTGTTGCGCCGGGCGGAGAGGACGAGCAACGCGCCGATGCCCTGCATCACCGCATAAGGCGCCTGGTAGAGGAACTGTCGCAGCATGGATTCGCGCGGGAGGAGGTCGCTGCCGATCTTGATCGCGACGCAGACGGCGAAGACCAACGCCAGCTGGCTCATGGAGAGCGGATAGTCGTAGAACCGCGCAAGCCCGACGGTGAAGCAGGCGAGCGCGCACAGGAAAGCGATATGCGCGACGGTCACCAGCGCCGTACCGGCATCGAAGATCGGGATCGCGAACTCGATGACGAAATAACCGATGCCCCAGGCATAGGCGGCGGCAAACCAGCGTGCCGAAGGGCCGGTCCGTTCAAAGGCCGCAAGGGCGAGGAAGGCGGCCGCCAGAAGCCCCGACACGCCGATATTGACGGCCAGGATGAATTCCGCACTGCCCATGAGTGTCCGCTGCTCCCGATAGACTGGGAAGCATGCCCCAACATGCAAAACCCGACCTGATGACTAAAGCACCGGTCGGGTTCGCAAGGAGTTAATCGGGCCGACTATTTCCAGTCGCGGATGTCGACGAAATGCCCCGCGATCGCGGCCGCCGCAGCCATGGCCGGCGAGACCAGATGCGTGCGGCCCTTGAAACCCTGACGGCCTTCGAAATTGCGGTTCGAGGTCGAAGCGCAGCGCTCATAGGGGCTGAGGCGGTCGTCATTCATGGCGAGGCACATCGAGCAGCCCGGCTCGCGCCAGTCGAAGCCGGCCTCGATGAAGATCCTGTCGAGACCCTCGGCTTCCGCCTGCGCCTTGACCACGCCGGAACCCGGCACGACCATCGCGCTGACCCGCTCGGCGACCTTGCGGCCGCGGATCACGTCTGCTGCTGCACGCAGATCCTCGATACGGCCATTCGTGCACGACCCGATGAAGACGCGGTCGATCTCGATATCCGTGATCTTCGTGCCAGCCGCGAGACCCATATATTCAAGCGCACGGATCTTCGAGGCGCGCTTGTTCTCGTCCTCGATCGCGGCCGGATCCGGCACGACGCCGGTCACCGCAACGACGTCCTCGGGCGACGAACCCCAGGAGACGATCGGCGGCAAATTAGCAGCATCGAGAACGACGACGCGATCGAAATGCGCACCTTCGTCGGACTGGAGCGTCTCCCAATAGGCCTTGGCGCGCTCCCAGTTCTCGCCCTTCGGCGCGCGTGGGCGCTCCTTCACATAGGCGAAGGTCTTCTCGTCCGGTGCGATCATGCCGGCGCGCGCACCCGCCTCGATCGACATGTTGCAGACCGTCATCCGGCCTTCCATTGACAGCGCGCGGATCGCCTCGCCGGCATATTCGATGACGTGGCCAGTGCCGCCGGCCGTGCCGATCTCGCCGATGATGGCGAGGATGATGTCCTTCGCGGTGACGCCTGCGGGCAACTGCCCGTCGACGCGCACGAGCATGTTCTTGGCCTTCTTCTGGATCAGCGTCTGGGTGGCGAGCACATGCTCGACCTCCGACGTGCCGATGCCATGCGCCAGCGCACCGAAGGCGCCATGCGTCGAAGTAT
>VFQN01002399.1_pt1 | contig 28982 bp, 25 predicted proteins | sample 3512371 | NCBI WGS metagenome assembly VFQN01 (sample SAMN10412370, study PRJNA504923) | tailings metagenome | isolation source: Replicate 2 from Balatoc abandoned mine | place: Philippines: Itogon, Benguet | collected 2017-08-28
GCGCTGACCGAGATCATCAATCCCGAAGACCTGCGCCGCGCCTTCGACGCCTCGGTGGAGCACCGCCTGAACCTGGTCGACGGCGATGTCGACGACCTGCTCCCGGGCCTCCACGTGCGCCTGGGTGCCGGCCACACGCTGGGCCAGCAGTTCGTCATCCTGGAAACGGGCAAGGGCCGGCTCGTGATCGCCGGCGACTGCATCTATTCCCGGCGCAACATCTGCGGCCACAAGAACGACGGCGTCTATGCGCCGCTCGCCAACGCGGTGGGCAGCACCTGGGACCAGCTCAAGGCCATCGACCGGATCAACCAGGAGATCGGCGGCGACCTCGGCCGCCTGATCATCCTGCACGACAGCGACCGCTGGAAGAACCTGCCGATCGTGAAGGAAGTGGAGGGCTTCCGGATCCTGAAGGCGTCCTGAGGCGTCGGACCGGCCCTCACGCACCGCCGTACATCAGATCCCGCGGCCCATGCAGGCGGGCCATGAGGGCTAACGCATCGCGTGTATCTGTCCTTGCCATGAAGCCGGCCGATGCCTACCGATCGTCCGACGACAGCCACTCCAGCCATCTTCATCAACAGCGCAAGACACGGTGGTTTTCACGGCATGCAGACGGTTGTGCGCCAGTACATCGAGGCTGGATCACCCGAGGCGGAGCGGCGTGCCCAGGAGCTGCTGGAGGCCCTCCCGGTAGCGATCTACACGACCGACCTGGACGGCCGCATCACCTTCTACAACCAGGCGGCGGCCATCCTCTGGGGACGCCAGTCGGATCTCGGCAACGACCAGTGGTGCGGCTCCTGGAAGCTGCGCTGGCCGGACGGCCGGCCGATGGAGCATGCCGAGTACCCGATGGCGACGGCGATCCGGGAGCAGCGTTCCGTGCGCGGGCTGGAAGCGGTCGCCGAGCGCCCGGACGGCAGCCTCGTCCCGTTCATGGCGTTCGCCACGCCCCTGATGGATGCATCGGGCGCCATGGTCGGCGCCGTGAACATGCTGGTCGACCTCAGCGAGCGGCACCGGGTCCAGCACACCGAGCAGCTGCTTTCCTCGATCGTCGAATCGTCGGACGACGCCATCATCAGCAAGGACCTGAACGGCGTCATCATGACCTGGAACAAGGGCGCCCAGCGCATCTTCGGCTACACCGCCGAAGAAATGGTCGGTAAGCCGGTGATGCTCCTCATCCCGGTGGCACGCCATGACGAGGAGCCGGAAATCCTCGCCCGGCTGCGGCGTGGCGAGCGGATCGACCACTACGAGACGGTCCGCCGCCGCAAGGACGGTACGGAAATCGACATCTCGCTGACCGTGTCGCCGATCAAGGACGCGGCCGGACAGATCATCGGCGCCTCCAAGATCGCGCGCGACATCACCGAGCGCCGCCGGCATCAGGAGCAGCAGCGCCTGCTCCAGCGCGAGATGGACCACCGCGTGAAGAATTCGTTCGCGGTCGCCGGGGCGCTCGTGACGCTCAGCGTGACCGCGGCCCGGACGCCGAAGGAACTGGCCAGGATCGTCCAGGAACGGCTGGCGGCGCTTGCCCGGGCGCACGAGGTAACCCAGGCGGGCCCGGCGGGGCAGGCCGGTGCGGCAGCACCGGCCATGCTGCGGGACATGATCCAGGCGGTCCTGCGCCCCTTCATGGCGCCGGAGCCAGGCAGCGGGCCGGAGCGGGTCGCCGTCGACGTGCCGGACCTCGCCCTGAAGCCGGAGGCGGTCACCGCCCTGGCCATGGTCCTGAGCGAATTCGGCACCAATGCCGCCAAGCACGGCGCCCTCTCGGCCGACACGGGCCAGGTCCGGATCGATGGCCGGCAGGAAGAGGGCCGGCTCCTGCTCGACTGGACGGAAACGGGCGGCCCTCCGCTCACGGGGCCGCCGGACCATGAAGGGTTCGGCAGCCTCCTCGTGCGGCGGATGGTCGGCGGCCAGCTGGGCGGCGAGATCTCGATCGCGTGGCAGCCGGCGGGACTGACGGCGACGCTGGCGGTGCCGCTCGACCGGGTCGCCGCGGCGCCGACGTGACCCGCGTCACTGGCCGCGCGCCGCGCCCTCGCGACGGGGGTCGATCCCGCTTTCCAGCCGTCCGCCATCGATCCGGATCGCGTGCAGGCCGCTGTTGAGCGGCTTGACCTGGACCTCCTGGCCGCGTGCCGCCAGCGCCTCCTGGAAAGAGGCCGCCTCGGTGCCTGCTTCCAGCTCGGCGGGGCCGTTGCGGTCGAGCACATGGCCCATCGCCACCGCTTCCTGCGGGCTCATGTCCCAGTCCAGGACGCCGACCAGCGCCTGGGCCACGTAGCCGATGATCTGGCTGCCGCCGGGCGAGCCGATCAGCAGCACCGGCAGGCCTGCCGCGTCGAACACCACCGTCGGCGCCATCGAGCTGCGCGGCCGCTTGCCGGGCTCGACCCGGTTCGCGATCGGCCGGCCGTTCTCGGAAGGGGCGAAGGAGAAGTCGGTCAGCTCGTTGTTGAGCAGGAAGCCGCCCGCCATCAGCCCGCTCCCGAACCCGCTCTCGATCGTGGTGGTCATCGACACGGCATTGCCGTCGTCGTCGACGATCACGAGGTGCGAGGTGCCGGGCAGCTTGTCGCTCTCGTCCGGCGCCAGCGCCGCGGCCTCCCGCCAGGGCGGGTTGCCCGCCACCGCCTTGGCCATCGAGGAATCGAGGCGGATCGCCTGGGCCCGCGCGGTCAGGTAGGCCTGGTCGAGCAGGCCGCGCACCGGCACGCGCACGAAATCGCTGTCGGCGAGGTAGAGGTTGCGGTCGGCGAAGGCCAGCTTGGACGCTTCCAGCAAAGCCTGCATCCCGTCGGTGCTGGCGCCAAGGCCGGCCATGTCGAAATGCTCCAGCAGGCCCAGGATCTGCAGCACCGCGACCCCGCCGGAACTGGGCGGGCCCATGCCGCACACCCGGTAGACGCGGTAGGGGCGGCAGACCGGATCGCGCAGCACGACGCGATAATCCTTGAGGTCCTGTTCGGTCATCCCGCTCGGGTTGACCGGCGCCTCGCGCACCGCCCGGACGATCGCTTGGCCGATCCGTCCCTGGTAGAAGGGCGCGGAGCCTTCCTTGGCGATGGCGCGCAGGGTGTCGGCGAAGTCCGGGTTGCGCAGGATGGCGCCCGCCGGCCGGGGCTTGCCGTCCTTGTCCAGGAAATAGCCGCGCGCCGCCGGGAAGGTCCGCAACTGCTCGACGCTTTCGGCGATGGCGCTGGCCAGCCGCGGCGATACCTCGAAGCCCTGGTCGGCCAGCCGCAAGGCCGGCGCCACCAGCTCGGCCCAGGACAGCTTGCCGTGCAGCCGGTGCGCCAGCTCGATGAGCGCCAGGGTGCCGGGCACGCCCACCGAGCGGCCGCCGGGCACCGCCTGGGCGAACGGCATCGGCGTGCCGTCCCCGGCCAGGAACAGGTCGGGCGTGGCCGCCTTGGGCGCGGTCTCGCGTCCGTCGAAGCTGGTGAGCTGCTTCGCCCCCGCATCCCAGTGCAGGAGGAAGGCGCCCCCGCCGATGCCCGAAGACTGCGGCTCGACCAGGTTGAGCACGAACTGCGCCGCGACCATGGCGTCGACGGCACTGCCGCCCTTGGCCAGCACCGCTTCGCCGGCTTCGGTCGCCAGCGGGTTCGCCGTCACGATCATGTGGCGGGTGGCGGTGACGGGCGCCTGCTCGGCCCATCCGCTCGGCGCCTCGGGCGGCGGCTGCGGCTGGTCGGCGAGCGCGCCCGGCGCGCCCAGCAGCATGGCCAGGAGTGCTGTCGTTCCCCAGCTGGTGCGCAGCGACATGACCCAGATCCTCCGCGGCCTTGTTGAACATGCGATGTGCGGCGCTGCCTGGCGGCGGGCCTGCCTGAGCATGCGCCTGGTCAGCTTTGCCAGGATGCTGCCGGAAAGCGAGGCGGCCAGTCCCCCGGCGCTGGCGAGAAGGGCGGCCAGCCAGCCGGTGATCGCCGCCTTCGCGCGCAGGCTGGCCCGGTAGACGCGAAAGGCGTCCTTGCCGTTCCGGCCGAGCACACCCAGCACCGGCTCGGTCGTTCGTCCCAGCGCCTTGGCGACGCGCCGGTAGAAAGGCAGGTCGGCCAGGCCATCCGCCTGGCGTAGCACCGCGAGCGCTGCGCCGGTGCCGGCATGCTGGCGGATCCGGTACAGGTCGCCGCCCATCCGGCCGATCTGCGCCGCCACGTCCTGGCGCACGAGCGCCGCGGCTGTGCGGGGCGACAGGTCGAGCTCGCGCAGGCTGCGCCTTGCGGCCGGCAGGTCGACCAGGCTCCGGCCGATCCGCCGGATGTCCGCGCTAACCCCGGCGCTCGTCCGGGAGAACCGCACCGCCGTCTTGAGCAGCGCCTTGCCGAACCGTGCCGGCACCGCCTGCTGCGGCAGGACCGCCACCATCGCCGTCAGGCCAAGCCCGAACACGGACAGGCCCAAAACCAGCTCGTCCGGCTCGTCCGCGATGCCGAGCTGGTAGGCGATGTCGCGGAGGTCACCGGCCGGGGTGAGGTCGACCGCCAGGGCTCCGGCGAGGCTGCCGAGGGAATCGCTCTGCCCGGTGACGCCGCCCTGCACCACGTCCCAGGACTGGCGCAGGAAGGTCGCCGGCCAGGCGGTCGCCTCGGCGAAGGCGCGGCTGGTGTCCGGGCGCAGCTCGATGCCGAGCAGGTGCGCCGCCTCGACATGGATGCGCGCATGGTCGATGTCGCCGCGCGCCAGGGATTCGGTGATGACCTGGTCGAAGTCGGTCCCGGCGGCCACCCGGGCGAGCTGGCCCAGCAGGGTCTGCCCGATCTCCCGGTCGCTGTCGGGCAGCTCGACCAGCGGGTTCTCGACCACCGCGTCCACCGCGGCCGCGACATGATGGAAGGCGGCAACGACGCCGCTCAAGGAAACGGCGAACAGGGCGGCGCGCATCGCCAGGATGGCGCGGCCCGGACGGGCGGGCGGCACGTGCCGCCAGAGCCGCACTTGCGCCGCCAGCGCCGCCAGGGCGGCAGCCAGCAGGAGCGCTCGGTAGGGCAGGCCCCAGGCGTCGAGCAGCCGCCATGTCCCGGGCAGCAGGTCCGCCAGCATCTGCCGGATGCCCGGCCAGGACCAGGCGAAGCCCGTGACGGCGCTCGCCAGCACCGGCGCGGCAAGCAGTGCCCAGAAGGCGATCCAGGCCAGGCGCGCCTGCCAGTGCCAGGGGGTGCCGCCGGCGTCGACGGCGCCACGGCCCGTCCGCACCGGGGCGGTGGCCATCGCCTTCGTCCGACTGAGCCGTGCTGCCAGCATGAACCGCAGTTTCCGGTCGCGCATGGTCGCTGGCAACCCCGATCCGCCTGCGCCGTTGTGGCCCCGACATCAAGGGACAGGCGATGGCGGCACACAAGGGCTCGTCGAAGGTCATCTACGCGGCGCTGGCCGGCAACTTCCTGATCGCGGTGACCAAATTCGGCGCGGCCGCCTACACCGGCAGTTCGGCGATGCTGAGCGAGGGCGTCCACTCGCTGGTCGACACCGGCAACGAGCTGCTGCTGCTCTACGGCCTGCGCCGTGCGCGCCGGCCGGCCGACAGCGGCCATCCCTTCGGTGCCGGGGTGTCGTTCTACGAAGGCGTCGTCCACGTCCTGGACCCGGAGCCGATCCAGAACATCCGGGTGAACTACGTGGTGCTGGCCCTGTCCCTCCTGTTCGAGGGAGGAAGCTGGTGGGTGGCGCTGCGCGAGTTTAGGGCGGAAAAGGGAAGGCTCGGCTATCTGGAGGCCGTGCGCCGCAGCAAGGATCCCACCGTCTTCACGGTCCTGTTCGAGGACAGCGCCGCCCTGGTGGGCCTGACCATCGCCCTTGCCGGCATCACCGCGGCGGACCTGCTCGGGATCCCGGAACTGGACGGGGTCGCCTCGATGGGCATCGGCCTGGTCCTGGCCGCCACGGCGATCTTCCTGGCGAAGGAAAGCAAGGGCCTCCTGATCGGCGAGCCGGCCCTGCCGGCGGTCCAGGCGTCGATCCTCGGGATCGCGTCGAAGGATCCGGCCGTGCAGCACGCCAACGGGGTGACCACCGTGCACATGGGGCCGACCCAGGTCGTGGCCGCGCTGAGCCTGGAGTTCGAGGACCGTGCGACCGCGCCCGAGATCGAGGCCTGCGTCGAGCGCATGGAGGCGCGGCTGCGGGAAACCCATCCGGAGATCGTGACGGTGTTCGTCAAGCCGCAGGCCACCGGCACATGGCGAGCCAGGCGGGCCCATCTCGAGTCACATGACCAGCCCCGCGCGTAGCCATGCCGGCACGGCTTGCCCGCATGGCCGCAGGACGCGTGACGCGGGTCGCATCGGCGTGCATCGTGCGGGGACCTGGGCGGCCTTCGGCTCCTGCTCGCCACCCGGGATCAGTCCGATCCTAGGGAGGTGCCGCAAAAGGTGACGAGGCCAGGCCAGATGCGGCCCTTCCACCGGCTCGATGCCTGCCGTGCCGGCGCGGCCGCGATGCTCCATGGCTGACCGGGCCGCGGGCACGCCGCGCGACGCGCTCCGGAAGCGCCGCCGCTGGATCCGTGCGCGCACACCCAGCGTGCCGATCGCGGTCGTCCTGATGCTGGTCACGGCGGTGCTGCTGGCCGCCGCGGTCGGGCTGGTCCTGTTCGCCGGCTACCGGGCCGCCCGGCTGAACACGGTCGAGCTGGCGCGGCAGGGCTCGGAATCCCTGATCCGTTCGGTGGCGGAGCGGACCCGCGGCTATCTCGACCCGGTCCGCGCCCAGCTCGATTTCCTGGCCGAACAGATCGTCCGCGACAGCCTGGACCTGAACAGCCCCGACCGGTTGGGCGATCTCCTGCTCGCCTCCCTCGCCGCCGTGCCGCAGGAAAGCGTGGTCGCGTTCGCCACGCCAAATCTCCAGGTGCTGCGGGCCTTCCGCAACCGGCCGAAAACGCCACTGGCGGTGAGCGACTGGCGCGAGGATCCCGGCTTTGAGGAGGCCATGCTGCGCGCGTCACGGTCGAGCGAGGCCTATTGGGGCGAGCTCTACGTGACCCAGGGGCGGGAGATGCCGTTCATCAACCTGTTCGTGCCGGTGCGGCGGGACGGCACGTTCATCGGCGCCTTGATCGCCGGCGTCACCACCGAGGCCTTGTCGGAATTCCTGGCCACGCTTGGCGGCAACAAGCTGATCAACCCGTTCATCCTCTACGGGCCGGATGCGGTGCTGGCCCACCCGCTGCTGCGCAACGGCTGGAAGGAACTGAGCGCCGAGCATCCGCTGCCATCCCTGCGCGAACTGGGCGATCCGGTCCTGGAGCAGATCTGGGCTCCCGATCCGGAACAGCGCCTGCAGGCGCAGGGGACGTTCTCCAATGCCGCGGTGAGCGGCCGGATCGTTGATGTCGACGGACGCCCCTTCATCTTCCTGCTGCAGGAACTGCCCGGCTACGGGGCGCGCCCCTGGACGGTCGGCACCTACATGCCGCTCGAGGAGGCGGTGCCGCAGCTGGACCGGCTCACCCACCTGCTTTGGATCGGCGGCATCGTGCTGGTCCTGGGGCTTGCCCTGGCGCTGCTGATCGGGCGCAGCCTCAGCCAGCCGATCCAGGAACTGGCCGCGGAGGCGAACCGCCTGCGCGAGCTCAACTTCGACGCGCCGCCGCCCCGCCTGCGCGGCCCGTTCCGCGAGCTGAACGAGGCGGCCCGGGCGTTCGACGCCATGGTCGGCGGGCTGCGCCTGTTCGCGACCTATGTGCCCCGCTCGCTGGTGCGCCGGCTGATGCGCCATGGCTCGCCCAAGGCGATCTCCTCGCAGGAGCGCGAGGTCACGGTGATGTTCACCGACATCGCCGGCTTCACCGCCTTGTCCGAGCGCCTGCCGGCCGCGGAGGTGGCGGACTTCCTCAACGATCATTTCACCCTGGTGGGCGGCTGCGTCGAGGCATCGGACGGCACCGTCGACAAGTATATTGGCGACGCGGTGATGGCCTTCTGGGGAGCCCCGGGGGAGCAGCCCGACCATGCCAAGCGCGCCTGCCATACCGCACTGGAGATCGCGCGGGTCCTGCGCGCCGACAACGAGGCGCGCGCGGCGCGCGCCCTGCCGGCGGTGCGGATGCGGATCGGCATCTATAGCGGCCGCGCCGTGGTCGGCAATATCGGGGCGCCCAGCCGGGTGAACTACACCGTGGTCGGCGATGTGGTGAACGTGGCGGAGCGGCTGGAGGAACTCGCCCGCACGGCCACGGAGGTCGACGAGGAGACGTCGATCCTGATCGGCAGCAGCACGGCGGAACGGCTGGACCCGGGCGAGTTCCAGCTCCGCCCGCTGGGCGCCCTTGCCGTGCGTGGCCGCCGCGAGCCCCTGGAAGTGTTCCAGCTGCGGCTGGAAGCCGGGGATGTAGCACCGCCGCCCGCGTGAAGCATAGGCTCAGGCGGCCATCACCCGGTTCCTGCCCCCGTTCTTCGCCCGGTAGAGGGCTTGGTCGGCGCGCTCCACCAGGCTTTCCGCCTCATCGTCGCCCCGCCGGCTGGCGACGCCGAACGAGGCGGTGACCTTGCTCAGCGACACGCCGTTCTTGATGGTGATCCTGGCCATGCGCTCCAGCATCAGGCGCGCCTGGTCGGCGAGCCTGACGGCCTCGGCGGTCGGGCAGCCCGGCAGGAAGATCGCGAACTCCTCGCCGCCGAACCGGGCGGCCAGGCCGCGCTCGCCGGCGACCTGGCGCAGGATCCGGGCGAACGCCACCAGGATCAGGTCGCCGGCCTTGTGTCCGTAGCTGTCGTTGAAGCGCTTGAAATGGTCGATGTCGGCCAGGACCAGGCTGGCGTCGGCGGGCCTTGCCATCTCCTCGTCCAGCCGGCGGCGGTTGCCGATCCTGGTGAGCGGATCGGTCCGCGACACGACCCGTTCCTCCTCGAAGCGCTGGCGGACCTTGGCCACGCGCCGGCCCGACGCCTCGATCCGCTCCCCGACCGCCGCCCGCAGGCGGGCGTTTTCCTCGGCAAGGCCGTTGAACGCGCTGGTCGCGCGCTCCAGGCTGGTCCGCAGCGGCTCGACCGATGCGCGGCAGGCCGACGACAGGTCCTGGCCGATGGCGCCGAACCGCTCGGCATGGTGCCCGGTCTGCGCGAGGAGATGGCCGATCTCCTCCACGCCCTGGGCAAGCCCGGCGATCGCCTCGTCGCAGTCGGACAGGATGTTCTCGACGCCGAAGAACCGGTCATAAAGGCTTTCGAAGCGCGCCTGGGTTGCCGAGGAAGGATGCGTCAGCATCCGCTGGACCTCGCGCGTCAGCTCGGGGAATTGCCCGGCATGGTAGGCGAACATGATGCTGTAGCTTGCCGGCAGGGCCGGAATCTCGAGCTTCTCCAGGCTGGCCAAAGTCGACGCGGACAGTCTGGCTGCCATCTCCGGATCGGCCGTGATGTGGAGCATGTCGAATATCCGAGCGATAATATTTGTTCGCCGTAGGATTGCGCACTGCCACGGGGGGAACGTCAACCGGCTTGTGCCAAAGAACAGCCGGCCGGCGCAAAATCACGTCGCTTCTGTCGTCGGCCGGTCGCCGTTGGCGCGAAAAGCGGCAGGGGCGGCGATGGTCCGAGGCAACCATTCCATGCACCGTCCTTTGTCCCTCCGAGACTGCCGCGGCAGGCCGCCGCTCGTCCGATGGACGCCATTGCGCCTGCCGCTCCATCAGGAGCGATATCCACCATGATCAACGACCCGAAGAACGACGCGCCCCAGCCACCCCAGCCCAAGCAGCAGCAGGACATGCCCGGGTCGACGGCAAAGATGACCCCCAGGCCGGATCATGGCGAGGAAAGCTACAAGGGCAGCGGCCGCCTGGCGGGACGAGCCGCCCTCATCACCGGCGCCGATTCCGGGATCGGCCGCGCCGTGGCGATCGCGTTCGCCCGCGAGGGCGCCGACGTGCTGATCTCCTATTACAACGAGCACGAGGACGCGAAGGAGACCGCCCGCTGGGTGGAGAAGGCCGGCCGCAAGGCCGTGGTGGTCGCCGGCGACATCAAGGACGAGGGCCACTGCAAGGAGCTGGTGGCGCGGGCGCAGCAGGAATTCGGCAAGCTCGACATCCTGGTCAACAACGCCGCGCATCAGGCGACCTTCGAGAAGATCGAGGACATCAGCGCGGAGGAATGGGACGTCACCTTCCCCACCAACATCTACAGCCAGTTCTACCTGTGCAAGGCGGCGATCCCGCTGATGAAGCCGGGAAGCTCGATCATCAACACGAGCTCGATCAACGCCAAGAACCCGTCGCCGACCCTGCTGGCCTATGCCACGACCAAGGGCGCCATCGCCAACTTTACCGCCGGCCTGGCGGGCCTGGTGGCGGAGAAGGGGATCCGGGTCAACGCCGTGGCACCCGGGCCGATCTGGACGCCGCTGATCCCCTCGACCATGCCACCGGAAAAGGTCGAGAGCTTCGGCAAGAACACCCCGCTGGGCCGGGCCGGCCAGCCGGTCGAGCTGGCGCCTGCCTACGTGATGCTGGCCTCACCGGAATCCAGCTACATCACCGGCGCCCTCATCCCGGTCACCGGCGGGCGGCCGATGCTGTAGCGCGCAAACGCATCCCTGGGGGGTTCGTTCGCGCCGTGCATGGCAGGAAGGGTGGTACGTCCGCGGTGGTGCTGCCGCCCGGATCGGACGGGACGGAGCTGACAAGATGAGGCGAGCCGCCAAGGCGCTGGGGTTCATGATCATCGTCCTGGCGCTGCCTTCCTGCGGCGGCGCCGGGCCGCTGCCGGCTAATTCCGGCTACGGCCCGGACCCGGCCCTGCCCGAGCCGGATCCCTCGCTGGTCCCGACGGTCAACATAGCCACGGTCAAGGGCTGGTCGGACGGCCAGGCCCCGACCGCGGCCGATGGCTTCCAGGTGGCCGCCTTCGCCGACGGGCTGGACCATCCGCGCTGGCTGCATGTCCTGCCGAACGGCGACGTGCTGGTGGCCGAAAGCAACGCCCCGGAGAAGGAGACGGGCGGAATCCGCGCCTGGGTCATGGGGATCGTGATGAAGATGGCCGGTGCCGGCACCCCCAGCGCCAACCGCATCACGCTGCTGCGCGACGCCGACGGCGACGGCACCCCGGAAACCCGCTCGGTCTTCCTCCAGGACCTGCACTCGCCGTTCGGCATGGCCCTGATCGGCCAGGACTTCTACGTCGCCAACACCGACGCCATCCTGCGCTTTCCCTACGAGGAGGGAGCGACTGGGATCCGGGCAGCGGGCGTGAAGGTTGCCGACCTGCCGGCCGGGCCGATCAACCACCACTGGACCAAGAACATCATCGCGAGCCCGGACGGCGCCAGGCTCTACGCCACGGTCGGCTCGAACAGCAACGTGGCCGAGAACGGCATGGCGGCCGAGGAGAACCGCGCCGCGATCCTGGAAGTGTCGCTGCCGGACGGCGCCACCCGCCTGTTCGCCAGCGGGCTGCGCAACCCGAACGGCCTGGACTGGCAGCCCGGCTCCGGTGCCTTGTGGACCACGGTCAACGAGCGCGACGAGATCGGCGACGACCTGGTGCCGGACTACATGACCAGCGTCCAGGACGGCGGCTTCTATGGCTGGCCCTACAGCTGGTACGGCCGCCATGTCGACACGCGGGTGGAGCCGCAGCGGCCGGACCTGGTGGCGAAGGCGATCGTGCCGGACTACGCGCTGGGCGCGCACACCGCCTCGCTGGGCCTGGCCTTCTACGACGCGGACGCCTTTCCGGCGTCCTACCGGGGCGGCGCCTTCATCGGCCAGCACGGGTCCTGGAACCGCTCGGTGCCGAGCGGCTACAAGGTGATCTTCGTGCCGTTCGACCAGGCCGGCCGTCCGTCCGGGCCGCCCCGGGACTTCCTGACCGGGTTCCTGGACGGGGACGGCAAGGCGCGCGGGCGGCCGGTCGGCGTCGCGGTGGACAAAACCGGCGCGCTGCTGGTGGCCGACGACGTGGGCAACCGGGTCTGGCGGGTGACGGCCAGCGGCGGCGGCAGCCCGTGACCGGCTCTACTTCACGAACAGCCGTCGCTCGAACGAGCAGAAGGTCTCGACGCCAGTCTCGGTGATCCGGATCGGCTCGGAGATCGCGATGCCCCAGTCGTCCAGCCAGATGCCGGGCATGAAGTGGATGGTCATGTTCGGCTGGAGGATGGTGTCGTCGGTGGCGCGCAGCGAGATGGTGCGCTCGCCCCAGTCCGGCGGGAAGTTCAGCCCGATCGAGTAGCCGCAGCGGGAATCCTTCACCAGGCCATGGCGGGCGATGGTGCGGGTCCAGGCGGCGTGGACGTCGCGCGATCCTGCCCCGGGCCTGGCGACCTCGAGCGCCGCCTCGATCCCTTCCGCCACCACCTTGGCGGCATCGGCCATCCGCTGCGGCGGCTGGCCGAGATAGACGGTACGGGTCAGCGGCACGTGGTAGCGATGGCGCACGCCGGCCACCTCGATCGTGGTGCCGGTCTGCGCCTGAAACGGGTCGTCCGACCAGGTGAGGTGCGGGCAGGACGTGCCGATGCCGGTCGGCATCAAGGGCACGATCGCCGGATAGTCGCCGCCATACTCGTCCAGGCCGCGCGTGCCGGCCGCCTGGATGTCGGCGGCGACGTCGCACTGGCGCACACCCACCGCCATCTTCTCGATCGCGGTCGCCATGACCTTCTCGGTGATCCGGGCCGCCTGCTGCATCAGCCGGATCTCCGCGTCCGACTTCACCGCGCGGATCCAGTTCACCAGGCAGTCGGCATCGACGATCTCGGCATCGGGCAGTTCCCTGACCAGCACCGCCTGAGACCGTGCGGTGAAGTAGTAGCTGTCGGCCTCGACGCCAATCCGGCCTAGGGCGAGCCCGCGGTCGCGCAGATTGCGCGCCAGTTCCTGCATGGGATGGCTGGTGGTCGACTGCACGAACTCGTCGGCATAGTAGAGGATGTTCTCGCCCGGCAGGATCGTGGTGATCCGCGCCCCGTTGGCGTCCTGGCCGCGGCCGAACCAGAGCGGCTGGTCCAGGTCCTGCAGGACGACCACCGCCTGGTGGACGTAGAACGACCAGCCATTGTAGCCGGTGAGATAGTTCATGTTGGCAGGGTCGCTGCAGATCAGCGCGTCCAAGCCGGCCTCGGCCATACGCTGCTTGGTCCTGGCGACCCGGGAGGCGAACTCCTGCTCGCTGAACGGGGTGTTGTTCTTGCCGAATTCCATGGGCTGGCCCTAGCGGATCGTCACGTCGGTGGGGGTTTGGGTGAGCACTTCCGGCCCCTCGTCGCCGAGAAGCACGGTGTTGGAGATGAAATAGTCGCCGCGTCCGGTGCCCATCAGCCAGGACAGGACGTGGAAGCTCATGCCGGTGCGGATCACCAGATCGCTGTCGCGGCGCAAGCCCTCCACCTTGTTGCCGCCGGTCCAGCTCGGCGGCACGCCGATCCCGACCAGGTAGCCGCAATGGTGGCGCCGGTAGTGGGACAGCCCGGCCGCATCGACCACGCTTTGCCAGGCTGCATAGACGTCGCGCGCCAGGATCCCGTCCTTCAGCGCGCCGACCACCGCGGCGAAGGCATCGCCGGCGAGTGCTGCCATCGCTTTTGTGCCGGGCGGGGCGCTGCCGACATGGACCAGGCGGCCGAGCGGGGCATGGTAGCGGGCCACGCAGCCGGACAGCTCGAGGAAGACCGCGTCCCCGTCCCGCAGGCGGGCCTGGCTCCAGCTGGTATGCTCCTCGCCGAGCCTGGCGGTGGAGCGGATGAACGGGCCGAAGCCAGGATAGGTACCGTCCCGGGTCATCACCCCCATGCAGGCCGCCGCGACCTCGGCCTCGCTGGCGCCAGCCCCGATCGCGGCGATCCCGGCTTCCGTGGCGGCGTCGGTCACCCTGGCCGCCCTGCGCAGGCAGTCCTGCTCGACGCTGCTCTTGACCATGCGCAGGCCGTCGACCAGGCCGGAAACGTCGGTCCAGCGGGTGGCCGGGAAGGCCTGCTGCAGCATCTGGCCCAGCGCCAGCGGCAGGCCGGCGCTCCAGGCCTCCAGCCCGATCCGGTCAGGCAGGGCCTGTTCCCGCAGCTCGCGGAGCACGACGTCGGCCACGGTCTCATGGTCGGGGTGGCCGGCAAAGCGGGCATTGCCGACCTGTGCTGCCACCGTGACCCGCTCCATCGCCCGGGTCGCCAGCACCAGCTCGCCGCTTTCCGGCACGATCAGCATGTGCGGGGCGAAATAGCCCCAGTGATCGAGGCCGGTCAGGTAGCAGATATTGTCGGGCGAGGAGAGCAGCAGCAGGCCCAGGCCGCGTGCCGCCATCGCCTGACGCAGGCGCGCCACGCGTTCAGCGTACTCGGCCGGAGAAAACGGCGCCGCCAGCTGGGGCTGCGCCGCGCCGTCTGGCTGGCTTTCAAGCGCAGCAACGCTCTGACCGTCCGACCGACTGACCAAGGCCACCGCTCCAGGCGCAGCATGTGTACATGACTTGGCATCTGCCGCTCATTTCAGGCGGTTTTCAAGCTTCATCATCAGGATGATGTAGGAGATGTACACATCTCTTGCCATGATCGTGGTGTTGGTGCACGGTGGAAGCTGTTTCGCAGCCATTTCGGCATTCATGGATCCGCGGACGGCTTATTCTGCCGACCCGGCCCGATCTGCATTGGAGGACGACATCATGCTGAAGACGATCCTGCCGCGCCGCGCCCTGATGGCGCTGGTCGCCACGGTGACGGCTCTTTCGGCGGGCGCGGCCTACGCGCAGTCGACGCTCGAGGAGGCGCGCTCGGCCGGCTACATCCGGGTGGGCTTCGCCAACGAGGCGCCGTTCGGCTTCGCGACGCCGGACGGCAAGCTCACCGGCGAGTCGCCGGAAGTGGTCCGCGCGGTCATGAAGAAGCTGGGTGTCGCCGAGATCGACGGCGTGCTCACCGAGTTCGGCTCGCTGATCCCGGGCCTGCAGGCCGGCCGCTTCGACATCGTCGCCGCAGGCATGTTCGTGAACCCGGCGCGCTGCGGCCAGGTGCTGTTCTCCGAGCCGACCTACGGCATCGGCCAGGCCATGCTGGTCCAGGAAGGCAACCCCAAGCAGATCAAGGACTATTCCAGCATCGCCGGCAACCCAGACCTCAAGCTCGCGGTGATGGCCGGCGCGGTCGAGGCCGGCTATGCCGCCGATGCCGGGATCGGCCAGTCCCAGCTGGTGCTGCTGCCCGACCAGTCCAGCCTGGTCGCCGCGGTGAAGGCCGGCCGCGCCGATGCCGCAGCGCTCACCGCCCTCTCGATCGCCGACATGGCCTCCAAGAACGAGGGTGTGGAATCGACCAAGCCGTTCGGCGAGGTCGCCGGCAAGTCGGTGACCGGCCATGGCGCGGTCGCGTTCCGCAAGGACGACACCGAGCTGCAGCAGGCCTTCAACGCCGAGCTGAAGAAGTTCCTGGGCTCGCCGGAGCATCTGGCCCTGGTCGAGCCGTTCGGGTTCGGCAAGGACTTCCTGCCGACCAAGACCACTGCCGAGCTTTGCGCCGGCGGCGAGTGAGCTTGAGCCATGCGGGGTCGCCGAGGGACCTGCTGAGACACGACATGGTCATGAAGTCGATCGCCGTCGCCAGCGTGGTGAGCTTTGCCGCGGGCCTGGTCGTGGCGTCCTTCGCGGGGTTCCGGGAGTTCATCCCGGGGCTCCTGGAAGGGGCGCTCGTCACGATCGAGATCACCCTGGCCGGCGCCGTGGTGGCCGTGGTCTGCGCGACGGCAGCTGGCCTGGCCAAGATGTACGGGCCCCGGCCGGTGCGCTGGCTGGCGATCGCCTATATCGAGCTGTTCCGCGGGACCTCCGCTTTGGTCCAGCTGTTCTGGATGTTCTTCGTGCTGCCCTTGTTCGGGGTCACGCTTCAGCCCATGACCGTGGCGATCACGGCGCTCGGCCTGAACGTCGGCGCCTACGGGGCGGAGGTGGTGCGCGGCGCCGTGGGGGCGGTGCCGCGCGGCCAGTGGGAAGCCACGGTCGCGCTGAACATGACCCGTGCCCAGGCCCTGCGCCGGATCGTCCTGCCGCAGGCCTTCGTCGCGATGATCCCGCCCTGGGGCAACCTGTTCATCGAGCTCCTGAAGTCGACGGCGCTGGTGTCGCTGATCACCATCTCCGACCTGGCGTTCCGCGCCCAGCAGATGAACCAGACCACCTTCCGGACCCTGGAGATCTTCTCGATCGTGCTGGTGATCTACCTGGCGATCGCCGCGGTCATCACCGTCGGCATGCGGACCCTCGAGCAGAAGGCCGCCGGCGCCATGGCGCGCGGCCGCAGCCACTAGAGCCTGGGAGAGCCCGACCATGATCTGGGACTGGAGCTACGCCTTCGAGATCCTGCCCGTGCTGGCTGAAGCCTCGCTGGTGACGATCGAGGCGACCATCCTGGGCTTCCTCCTGGCGCTGGTCCTGGGGCTGGTCTTCGCGATCCTGCGGATGTCGCGCTCGCCCTGGGTCTCACTGCCGGTCTCCGCCTTCGTCGAGTTCATCCGCTCGACGCCGCTGCTCATCCAGATCTTCTTCCTCTACTTCGTGTTTCCCGAGTTCGGCTTCTCGCTGGACGCGCTGACCGCGGGCGTGCTGGCGCTGGGTCTGCATTACGGGACCTATTGCGCCGAGGTGTACCGTGCCGGCCTCGACAACGTGCCGCGCGGCCAATGGGAAGCCTCGACCGCCCTGAACCTGACGCCGTTCCACACCTTCCGGGACATCATCATTCCCCAGGCGATCCCGCCGGTCGTGCCGGCGCTGGGCAACTACTTCGTGGCGCTGTTCAAGGAGACCCCGCTGCTTTCCGCGATCGCGGTCCTGGAGCTGATGCAGCAGGCCAAGATCCTGGGCTCGACCACCTTCCGCTATGTCGAGCCGATCACCCTGGTGGGCCTGTTCTTCCTGGTGTTCAGCCTGGTCGCCGCCGCGCTGATCCGCCTTCTGGAGCGCCGCCTCAACCGGATTGGAGCACGCTGATGACGACCCAGCCCATGGTGAAGTTCGACGGCGTGACCAAGCGCTATGGCGCGCTCACCGTGCTGGACGGCCTGGACCTGGCGATCGGCCAGGGCGAGAAGGTCGCGATCATCGGCCCGTCCGGCTCCGGCAAGACCACCGTGCTGCGCATGCTGATGACGCTGGAAACCATCAGCGACGGGGTGATCTGGGTGGACGGCGAGCCGCTCACCCATGTCCGCAAGGATGGCGGCTTCGTCCCGGCCGACCAGGGCCATCTGCGCCGCCTGCGCAGCAAGATCGGCATGGTGTTCCAGCACTTCAACCTGTTCCCGCACATGACCGTGCTGAAGAACTGCATGGAGGCGCCGGTCACCGTGCTGAAGATGAAGAAGGACGAGGCGCGCGCCCGCGCCGCCGAGCTGCTGGAGATGGTGGGGCTGGGCGACAAGATGGACCACTACCCCTCCCAGCTCTCGGGCGGGCAGCAGCAGCGAGTCGCGATCGCCCGCGCGCTGGCGATGCGGCCGAAGGTCATGCTGTTCGACGAGGTGACCTCGGCCCTGGACCCGGAGCTGGTCGGCGAGGTGCTGAACGTGATCCGCAGGCTCGGCTCCGAGCTCGACCTGACCATGCTGATGGTCACCCACCAGATGGGCTTCGCCAAGGAGTTCGCCGACCGGGTCTGCTTCTTCTACCATGGCAAGATCGCCGAGCAGGGCCCGCCGGACAAGCTGTTCGGGGCACCGGAGAACGAGCGGACCCGGCAGTTCCTGAGCGCCTGCCTGGAGGCGACATGAGCCCGGCGCCCGAAAGGCCGGACGAGGCGGAGGCGCCGGCCACCGCGCGGGAGCGCTCCGACCGGATGTACAACATCCTGCGCGACCGGATCTGCATGCTGGCCTACCCGCCCGGCATGCGCCTGTCCGAGGAGGAGCTGGCGGAGGAGTTCAAGGTCAGCCGCACGCCGGTCCGCCGGGTGCTGACCCGGCTAGAGAACTAGGGGCTGGTCACCATCGTCCACGGGGTCGGCACGCTCGTCACCGACGCCGACCTGGACGAGCTGACCCAGGTCTATCACCTCCGCCTGGAGCTGGCCGTGCTGCTCGGCCGCCTGTCGCCGATCCCGCGCACGCAAGCGGAACTGCAGCGCATCCGCGACCTGATCGGGCGCTGCGACGAACTGTCGGCCGATGCGGACCACACTGCCTTCGCGCGGCTCAACATGGCCTTCTTCGCCGAGATCAGTGCGATGACCGGCAACCTGCCGCTGCGGGAGATTTCCGAGCGGCTCTACTACCAGACCACCCGGATCGTCCTGAAGATGCTGCCGCTGCTCAACCTCGCCGAGGAGGTGCAGGCGTTCCGCCAGGAGATGACCGAGATCCTGGCGGCCCTGCAGGTGGGCGACCTGGAATCGGTGGGCCATCTGCGCCGCGCCCACATCTCGATGAGCCTGAACCGGATGCTGCGCTACGCCGCTGAGGCCGCGCGGGAGGGTGCGCCGGCCTGATGTCCAGGCTTGCCGCGAGGAGCGTGGACAGACGCAGCCGGCCGGCCGATCATCCGTTCCGCCCGGCCGGTCCGGGCGCAGCCAAGCTCTGGGAGGTCGTCCGATGGCGCTGTTGATCCGTGGCGGCACGGTGGTGAACGCCGATCGCAGCTTTCGCGCAGACGTGCTGACCGACGGCGGGACGATCCAGGCGGTCGGCGAGAAGCTGGATGCGCCGGCCGGTGCGGAGGTGATCGACGCGGGCGGCGCCCTGGTCATGCCGGGCGGCATCGACCCGCACACGCACCTGGAAATGCCGTTCATGGGCACGGTGGCGGTCGAGGACTTCTTTTCCGGCACCGCCTCGGCACTGGCCGGCGGCACCACCATGCTGATCGACTTCTGCATACCCGGCCCTGGCCGCAGCCTGACCGACGGGCTGGACGACTGGCAGTCCTGGGCGAAGAAGGCCTGCGCCGACTATTCCTTCCATGTCGCCATCACCGAGTGGACCGAGCGCACCGCCCAGCAGATGGCCGAGGTGGTCGACCGGGGCGTCACCAGCTTCAAGCACTTCATGGCCTATAAAGGGGCCCTGATGGTCGACGACGAGATCCTGTTCCACAGCTTCTCGCGCTGCCGCGACCTGGGCGCCTTGCCGATGGTCCATGCCGAGAACGGCGATGCGGTCTTCCTCCTCCAGCAGCAGCTCCTGGACCGCGGCATCACCGGGCCGGAGGGCCATGCCCTTTCCCGGCCGCCCCATGTCGAGGCCGAGGCCGCCAACCGCGCCATCATGATCGCCCAGACCGTGGGCTCGCCGCTCTATGTCGTCCACACTTCCTGCCGCGAGGCGCACGAGGCGATCGCCCGCGCCCGCGCGTCCGGCCTGCGCATCTATGGCGAGCCGCTGATCCAGCACCTGGTCCTGGACGAGAGCGTCTACTGGTCCGCCGACTGGGAATTCGCCGCGTCTCGGGTGATGAGCCCGCCGTTCCGCTCCAAGGAGCACCAGAAGTCGCTCTGGGACGGCCTGCTCGCCGGCTCGCTCCAGGTGGTGGCCACCGACCATGCCGCCTTCACCATCAAGCAGAAGAAGATGGGCCTGGACAACTTCACCCTCATCCCGAACGGGACGGGCGGGCTGGAGGAGCGGCTGAAATGCCTGTGGCATTTCGGGGTGAACACCGGCCGGCTGACCCCCAACGAGTTCGTCGCGGCGGGCTCCGCCAACTGCGCGCAGATCTTCGGTCTCTATCCGCGCAAGGGCGTGATCCAGGCGGGCTCGGACGCCGATCTGGTGGTCTGGGACCCCAAGGCCAGCGGCACGATCTCGGCGAAGACCCACCACTCCAAGATGGACACCAACGTCTTCGAGGGGATCCGGGTGGAGGGTATGCCGGCGGTCACGATCGCCAACGGCAAGGTGGTCTGGCGCAACGGCCAGCTCGACGTGCAGCGCGGCGCCGGCCGGATGATCGAGCGCAAGCCCGGCAATGCCGTCACCGAGGCGCAGGCCAAGATCAACGAGCGGACCCGGCCGGAAGGCGTGCGCCGGGCGGTGAGCGTCCAGCAGACGCCCTGATCCGCTTGTTCTTCCTCCGCCGGTCAGTGCATCCGGCTGGCGGGGGAGGTGGCGTCGGCCAAGGCCAGGCTGGCGGCCTGGGCGACGTCCGCGCCCGGCTTGCGGCAGGACTGGAGGTCCGTTTCCGCGCCCGGCCGCGCCGGGCTGTGCACCGTCACGTGGCTCACCACCAGGTCGTCCGCATCGGCGCTGTCCCTGGCGATCAGGAACACCTCGACGGTGCATCCGCCGACCGCATAGCGCCACCACTGCGCCGGCCCGGCATTCATGACCATTTCCGGCCGGCCGAGCAGGTCGTCGACGCGGCCGGCCGTCATCCCCACCAGCAGCATGCCGTCGGGAAGCTCGTCCGCCGCCCCGGTAGCCGCCCCGGCCATGGCCGAGGCAGGGGGCGGCGGGGCGGGCTCGGTGCGCACCACCAGGGGCGGGCCGCCCGGCACCACGCTGTCCGCGGCGCAGGCCGCCAGCAGCGCGCCCGCCAGCGGGACCAAGGCCATCCGGATGGTGCGCCCGTGCGCCATCAGTTCCCGGCTACCTCCATCGGCGCCGGCTGCTGCTCGGTGCGGCCCTCGATCATGCTGACCGAGCCGGACAGGAGCCCGCCGCGCTCGATCTCGATCTCGCCGTAGCGCACGTTGCCCTTCACCTTGCCCGAGGCGCGGATCAGCAGGCGCTTGCGGACGGTGAGCTCGCCCTCGTAGACGCCGCTGATCTCGGCCTCCTCGACCTCGCAGCCGCCGATGAACCGGCCGGAAGCGGCGATCTCCAGCGCGCGGGTCTCGTTCAGGGTCACCTCGCAGAAGCCCTCGACCACCAGCCGGTCGCAGGCGGTGATCTCGCCGGCCAGCCGGATGCCCTGGCCCACGATCAGGCGCTTGCCCCCGGCGTCCTCGACGGCGGCGACGCCGGGCCTTGGCGCCATCACGCTGGCCAGCGACGGCGCCGGCGGCTCCTCGCGCTTGGGGATCGCGGGCATGACCGGCGGCTTCTGCTCCATGACCGGCCGGGCGGGGGGCTCGTTCTGTGCGGGACGGGGCGGCTCGTTGTCTTTCCTGCGGAACATGCTCTCACCGTCGGATCTTGGGTTCGTCGGGATCTTCCGACCTTGACAGAAGAACCGAACGACGCCCGGCCGTTCGATCTCCATTTGGCTCTAGCACCCGCACATGGCCGGTTGAACCCCTGCGCGTCCTGCGTCCGGACCATCGCCGCAAAATGCGGTTTCCGGCAATCGCGGCGAGCTGCTCGGTCGCACTATCCGGCGGTAAATCAACCATAAGTTGCATCGAGGGCACAAGATGTCGCCGGTGCCGGCCGTTGCCGGATGCGCCCACGTCGCTATGGTCCGCCAGCTTTCCATCTTGCAGGAGTTCTCCCCATGCCGGCAGCCGCCTCTTCGTCCGAACAGCTCGACGTGGTCGGGCTCGGCAACGCCATCGTCGACGTAGTGGCGGACGCGGACGAGGCCCTGCTGGCGGAGCTGGACCTGGTCAAGGGAGCGATGACCCTGGTCGACGCGGAGCGCTCGGATCTCCTCTACGCGCGGATGGGCCAGGGCATCGAGCAGTCGGGCGGCTCCTGTGCCAACAGCATGGCGGCGCTGGCGGCCCTTGGCGGCCGCGCCGGCTATGTCGGCCGGGTCAGGCAGGACCAGCTCGGCGCCATCTTCGCCCACGACATCCGCGCCACCGGCGTCACCTTTTTGAACCGGCCCGCCACCGACGGCCCGGCCACCGCGCGCTGCCTGATCTTCGTCACGCCCGACGCGCAGCGCACCATGCAGACCTATCTGGGTGCCTGCGTGATGCTGGAAGAGAGCGACGTCGACGAGGCGCTGGTGGCGGGTGCCAAGGTCACCTACCTGGAAGGCTATCTCTGGGACCGCGACGGCGCCAAGGCCGCCTGCCTGAAGGCGGCGCGGATCGCCCAGGCGAACGGCCGCAAGCTCGCTCTCACCCTGTCGGACAGCTTCTGCGTCGGCCGCTGGCGTGCCGAGTTCCGCGACCTCGTGAAGAACCGGGTCGACATCCTGTTCGCCAACGAGAGCGAGATCACCAGCCTCTACGAGACCCCGGACTTCGGCCAAGCGATGGCGGCGGTGCGCCGGGACGTGGGGCTGGCGGTGCTGACCCGGGGTGCTTTGGGCTCGGTGATCGTAGCCGGGGACGAGGAGCATGTGATCGACCCGGTGCCGGCCGACCAGGTGCTGGACACGACCGGCGCCGGCGACCTGTACGCCGCCGGCTTCCTGTACGGCTACACGAACGGCCTCTCGCTGGCCGCCAGCGGCCGGCTGGGCAGCGCCTGCGCATCGGCCGTCATCGAGCAGTACGGTGCCCGCGTCCAGCGCCCCCTGCGCGACCTGATTCCGATGGCCCTGGAAGGCTGAACCACCGCGGCGTGCCGGCTGCTCCTGGATTAGCTGCGTCGAGCGTCTAAGCTTCCTTCCGTGCATGAAGCCGCCGGGGATCCTTGGGGATTGCCGGCGCGTTCTCCATGCCCGCGCGCGGCATCCTGCCTGCGTGCGGCCGCTGAACCGGGAGGCCGACCATCGGTCATATCGTGGACCATCCCGCGCGCGCCGGGCAGGGCGCGCTGCGACGATTCCGGGAAACCGGCGAGGCCGCCGCGCTGGTGGAGGCCGTCTGCGACGTGATCGACGGCAGGCGGGCGGTGACGCCGGTCAACGAGGCGCTGCGCGACCGCCCGGACGACCTCGTGCTGACCGACGCCGATCCGGACACGCTCCTGATCCGGCTGCTGCTCGAGGAATCCTACCCGGAGGAAGCCGCGCCGGCCGAGCCGGAAGCCGGCGGGGCGCTGCGCTTCGCGCCGTTCGAGCCGGCCTATCTCGCCGACGAGCTGTTCCACGGCCTGCCCGACGACGAGCACCCGGCCGCCTGGATCGCCGGCTGGCTGAACGTGATCTTCCCCGAGGACGGCACGGAACGGCGCTGGAGCCACCGGCTCAAGGACATCCCCGATCATGCGCGGGAACTGGTGCTGGCTGTGGTCGGCCGGATCTGCGCGATTCCGGGCGGGGGCGGCGCCGAGGTCGCGGAACTGGTGGCGATCGCCGCCGAGCTCATGCTGCCGTCCAGGGAGGAGAACCGGCCGCGCGCGCCGGGCGCGGTCCTGCAGCTTTCCAACATCTGGCGGGAGGAACTGCCGCGGGCGATCGATGCCTGGACGTGGGGCGACGACGCGTTCGCGTGCTTCCTGCCGGTCCTGGAGGCGCTGCTGGCCCTGCCGCTGCAAGGCGAGGGCGACGGCGAGGCCGACATGGACAATGCCCGCCCGGAGCTGCTGGCCGAGATCGCGGCCGCGGTCACCCACTACAGCGCCCAGCGGCGGGAACGGGTCATCGAGAACTGGCCCGCGGACGAGCCGCGGCCCCGGCACGTGCTGTCGGACGACTATCCCGATGGCGATGCCGACTACATCTTCGTGGACGTAGCACCGGAGGAGATGGCGGTGCGCGCGCCGATCCTGGCGACGGCGCGGCGCTTCTCCGACCTGGTCGCGGACGTCCACCACATGGTCTGCCCGCTGCCGCGCGGGCTGATGCGCGACCTGGCCGCGGACCTGCGCCGCCTGGATGCCTGCCCGGGCGACGTGGGCTGGCTGATGGTGCTGGCCGACCAGATGGTGGAGGACTGGTCGTTCCACTGGCTGGGCGACACCTACGACTGGCCGGAAGCCTTCCGGCCCCGCCATCCGGCCGTCGTCCGCGCCGAGCAGCTCGCCGGCTTCGTCGACCAGGTCCGCGCCCTGGGCCTGGACGCCCTGGCCGACGCCCTGTCGGCCTGGCTGCTGGGCACGCAGGTCCTGTTCTGCGAGGGCGACCTGGGCCTGCCGCCGGCCCGCCTGAAGGCCTTCGTGGCGGCGATCGGCTCCCGCGACACGGCCATGCGCGCCGCGCTCGCCCGGTTGGGTGCTGCCTGCCGGGACATGGCCGGGCGCGGCAGCGCCTACGGCGCGTTCTACGCCCGGCTCCTGCAGAGCCTGATCCCGCCGCCCCGGCGGCCGAACCTGGTGATGCTGGACGACTATCCCCGCTGACGGCCCTGCAGCCGCCAGCGGGATCGGCTCAGCGCATCGCCTTCTTCAGCGCCTGGTCCAGGTCGGCGATGATGTCGGAGGCGGTCTCGATGCCGACCGAGAGCCGTACCACGTCCGGGCCGGCGCCGGCCGCCACCTGCTTTTCCGGGGTGAGCTGGCGGTGGGTGGTGGAAGCCGGGTGGATGATCAGCGAGCGGGTGTCGCCGATATTGGCGACGTGGCTCAGGAGCTCGCAGCTGTCGACCACCTTCACGCCCGCCTCGTAGCCGCCCTTCACGCCGAAGGTGAAGAGCGAGCCCACCCCGTTCGGGCAGTACTTGTCGAGCAGGGGCGTGCGGTTCTTCTCGAGCCGGGCATAGGACACCCAGGAGACCGCCGGGTGGGTTTCCAGGAAGGCCGCGACCTTGTCGGCGTTCTCGGCATGCCGCTGCATGCGCAATGGCAGGGTCTCGATCCCGTTCAGGATCAGGAAGGCGTTGAACGGCGACAAGGCCGGGCCCATGTCGCGCAGGCCGATCGCCTTGTTGCGCACGGTCAGCGCGAAGGTGCCGAAGGTCTCGTAGAAGATCAGGCCGTGATAGGCCGCGGTGGGCTTGGTCATGAGCGGGAACTTGTCGTTCTGCGCCCAGTCGAACCGGCCGCCCTCGACGATGCCGCCGCCCACCGAGTTGCCCTGGCCGCCCAGATACTTGGTGAGCGAGTGGACGACGATGTCGGCACCCCACTTCAGCGGGTTGCAGAAGTACGGGCTGGGCAGGGTGTTGTCGACGATCAGCGGCACGCCCGCCGCATGCGCGATGTCGGCGATCGCCTCGATGTCGGCCACGATCCCGTCGGGGTTCGACACGCTCTCGATGAACAGCGCCTTGGTCCTGGGCGTGATCGCGCCCTTGAAGTTGTTCGGCTCCCGGGGGTCGACGAAGCTCACATGCCAGTCGAACTGCGGGAAGGTGCCGCTCATCTGCGCGATCGAGCCGCCATAAAGGCGGTTGGACGCGACCACGTGGTCGCCCGGCATGAGCAGGTTCAGGAACGTCAGGAACTGCGCGGCATGGCCCGATGCGGTGGCGCAGCCCGCCGTGCCGCCTTCCAGCGCCGCCAGGCGCTCCTCCAGCACCGAAACCGTCGGGTTGGTCAGGCGGGAATAGATGTTGCCGAACTTCTGCAGGTTGAACAGCGCCGCGGCATGGTCGACGTCGTCGAACACGAACGAGGTCGTCTGGTAGATCGGCACCGCCCGGGCACCCGTGGTCGGGTCGGGTGACGCGCCCGCGTGCACCGCCAATGTCTCGAACCCGTAACCCGTCTCTTCCGCCATCGCCATTCTCCGATCGGACCGTGGCCGTGGTGCTGCATGAGAAGCCTGGAACTTTCAAGCTCCGCCGGTTTCCGGCATGGTCGTGCCCCATGAAGCTCGCGCGACGTTTCATCCTCGCGGGATTGCCTGGCCTCCTGTCCGCCTGCGCCTCGATCGGGCCGCTCACGATCGTGCGGGACCAGCGCAACTATACCGACGCCATCGCCGATGCCGGGAAGCGGCAGGTGCTGGGGGCGGTGGTCCGCCTGCGCTACGGCGACCATGTCAGCTTCCTCGACATCGGCTCGGTGGTGGCCGGCTACCAGTTCGAGGGCGGCATCGGCACCGGCACCGCGCTCACCAGCGGCCTGGACCTCGGCGAGAACGTCAAGCTTTCGGTGGACGGCCGCTATATCGACCGCCCGACCATCACCTGGCAGCCGGTCACCGGCGCCGCCTTGTCCGAGCGGCTGCTGCAGCCGCTGGCGCCGGGGGTCCTGGCGGTGCTGGGCCTGACCGGCTATCCGCCGGACATGGTGTTCGGCCTGGCAGTCAGCTCGATCAACGGCCTGTCCAACGGCTCGACCCGCCCGGGCGAATCGATTCCGCCCCACCCGCGCTGGGAGATCGTGATCGAGCGCTTCCGCGCGGTGCGCACGATCGGCGCGCTCGGCATCCGCACCGACCGCGATGGGCTCGGCCGGCCGCGCTTCGTGCTGGTCGACGAGAGCCGCGGGACCGACCGGCGGGTCAAGGACATCCGGGTCCTGCTGGGCCTGGATCCCGCGGTGAACGAGTTCCCGATGGTGTACGGCTCGGGCGCCGGCAACGGCCGCGAGATCCGGATGATCACCCGGCCGCTCCTGGACGTGATGCTGGAGGTGGCAGGACGAATCCAGGTGCCAGCATCGGACGTCGCGGCCGGCCGCACCCCCGCCACGGTCGACGACGTGCCCGACCAGCCGGTCCTGAGCATCAAGGCAGGCATGGACCGCCCGTCCGATCCCTATGTCGCGGTGGACTATGGCGAAGGCTGGTTCTGGATCGACGACAGCGACTATGCCAGCAAGCGGACCTTCACCTTCCTGATGCTGCTGTTCTCGCTGGCGCAGACGACCTCGGAAGGCCAGCAGCCGCTCCTGACCATCCCCACCGGCTAGGAGGCTGCTTGGACAATCGTGCCGGCGAGATGGCGGTGTTCCTGCGGATCTGCGCGCTCGGCAGCTTCTCCGCGGCGGCCAAGGAGGTGGGCATGACCCCTTCCTCGGTGGCCAAGCTCGTCACCCGCATCGAGAGCCGGGTGGGCGTGCGGCTGATCGAGCGCTCGACCCGCAAGCTCGTGCTGACCGCCGAGGGGATCGCCTATCGCGAGCGGGCGGAGGTAGTGCTGCAGGCATTGGACGCTGCCGAGCAGGAGGTGGCCGGCGAGGCGCGCTCGCCCAGCGGCACCATCCGCATCAACGCCTCGGTGCCGCTCGGCCGCCACTGCCTCCTGCCGATCGTGCCGGACTTCCTGGCGGCCTATCCGCGGGTGACGCTCGACCTGAGCCTGACCGACGAGGTGGTCGACCTTTATGCCGCCGGCGTCGACATCGCCTTCCGCTCCGGCGCCCTGGCCGATTCCGGCCTGCTCGCCACCCGGCTGGGCGAGGTGCGCCGGGTGGTGGTGGCTTCCCCCGCCTATCTGGAGCGGCGTGGCCGGCCAAGGGACGTGGCCGACCTGGCCCATCACGCCTGCATGGGCTTCAACTTCCGGCGCAGCGTGCCGTCCTGGCCGGTCCAGGAGCGCGGCCGGCTGGTTGACCGGGAGATCAGGGGCCCGTTGCTCGCCAACAACGGCGAGACCCTGCGCGAGCTGGCGATCGCCGGGGTGGGCCTGGCGCGGCTGGCCTCGTTCCACGTCCAGGCCGATCTCGCCGCCGGCCGCCTCTCGATCGCCCTGGACGACCCGGCGCTCAGCGACAGCGAAGAGGTCCACGCCCTCTATCTCGGCAACCGCCACATGCCGGCCCGGGTCCGGGCGTTCCTGGACTTCGCGGTGCCGCGGCTGCGCCAGCTTCTGGCCGGCTGAACCCGGCTCAGCGCACGGCACTGCCGGCCAGGCCGGGAAAGGCGGCGGCGCGCCGGTCGAGGCTGCCGCTCCAGGCGGTGAGGCCGAGTGCCGCCAGCACGAACAGGCCGCCCACCCAGGGCGTGGCGCCCAGGCCCAGCGCCGAATCCACCACCTGGCCGCCCACCGCCGCACCGGCGGCGATGCCGAGGTTGAAGGCGCCGATGTTGAACGCCGAGGCCACGTCGACCGCGCCCGGTGCATGGTCCTTGGCCAGCTGCACCACGTAGAGCTGCAGGCCCGGCACGTTGGCGAACGACAGCAGGCCCATGGCGACCAGGGTGAGCAGCGCCGGCACCGGCTGGCCGCTGGTGAAGGTGAAGCCGATCAGCACCAGCGCCTGCAGCCCGAACAGCCATAGCAGGGCCCGCACCGGGTCGCCGTCGGCCATCCGCCCGCCCAGGATGTTGCCGGCGGCGATGCCCAGGCCGTAGAGCACGAGGATGAGGCTGACCGTGCCGGCGGCAAAGCCGGTGAGCTGCTGCAGGATCGGCGCCAGGAAGGTGAAGGTCACGAAGGTGCCGCCATAGCCCAGGGCGGTGATGGCGAAGGCCAGCAGCAGGCGGGGCCGGCCCAGCACCTTGAGCTGCGCCGCGAGCGGGGCGAGCGGCGCCTGCGGCAGGGATTTTGGCAGCAGCAGGAGGATGCCCAGCAAGCCGATCGCGCCCAGCGCCGCCACGGCCAGGAAGGTGGCGCGCCAGCCGAACATCTGGCCGATCCAGGTGCCCATCGGCACGCCGGTCACGATCGCGACGGTCAGGCCGGAGAACATGGTGGCGATCGCCGAGGCGCGCCGCTCGGGCGCCACCAGGCCGGCGGCGATGGTGGAGCCCACCGAGAAGAACACGCCGTGGGCGAACGCGCTGGCCACCCGGGCGGCCAGCAGCGTGCCGTAGCCGGGCGCCAGGGCGGCGGCGAGATTGCCCAGGACGAACAGCGCCATCAGGCCGAGCAGGAGATGCTTGCGCGGCAGCTTGCCGGCAAGTGCCGTCAGCACGGGCGCGCCGAAGGTGACGCCCAGCGCATAGACGCTGACGATCAGCCCGGCCTGCGGCACGGAGATGGAAAGATCGGCGGCCACGGTCGGCAGGAGGCCGACGATGACGAACTCGGTGGTGCCGATCGCATAGGCGCTGATCGCCAGCGCCCAGAGCGAGAGAGGCATGGAAGGTCCCAGTCCGTTGGGTTGCTGGGACCGCAGATGAGCCTCCCCGCCCGCGGCCGGTATCGCCCGGGCGGTCCGATCATCTTGTCATCTAAAGACAAGATCGGCTTGCCCGGCAGCGCGGCGGGCGTTGCAGGCTTCTTGACGGCGGCAGCGCGCCTGCCGCATCCGGGAAGGGGAAGCGGCGAGGGGAACCGGCAGACATGGCATTCCGATGCGACATTCCCGCCGTCCCTACGGTGCAGCAGGACGACGCCGCCGTGCGGATCACCCGCTGGGACTTCGCCCCCGGCGTGGCGACCGGGTGGCACGAGCATGGCTGGCCCTATTTCGTGGTGATGCTGGTGGC
>VFQN01002400.1_pt1 | contig 28977 bp, 51 predicted proteins | sample 3512371 | NCBI WGS metagenome assembly VFQN01 (sample SAMN10412370, study PRJNA504923) | tailings metagenome | isolation source: Replicate 2 from Balatoc abandoned mine | place: Philippines: Itogon, Benguet | collected 2017-08-28
GGGGGGGGGGGGGGGGGGGGGGGGGTGGGGGGGGGGGGGGGGGGGGGGGGGGGTGTGGGTGTGGGTTAATCATGGATAAGGTGAGGTGGGGGCGGTGGTGGAGCAGCTGCTGGAAGACGCGGTGCTGTCAGGTGGGTGTGACTTTGGGCATGAGTGTGGTTTGGGTGTGGCTTGCCGGCAAGACGGTTGCCACGTTTGGGAGTTCAGCCCAACGGGCATCTGGACCACAGTTGGCAGCTCAGCGCTCGGCTGAGCAGCCTATCAAAAGTGTCTCATACAATGCGCAAGGTTTACATCAATAGTAAGCCTTCGCAGCTGATCCTTGCGCCTGTTGGGAGCAGCGCTCGATGCTGCCTGCTGCAAGTCGGTGCAGCGGCGCACCGACGGTTCTTGAAGACTCACCGCCAGGAAAGCACGTCATCCTAGCAGTCAGCGCTTTTGCTCTAGCGGCTGTTCTCGTTGTCGTCTAGCTGGGCGCACGCAGTGCCAAACAGCGTGCCGAGTTGCGTGCGCCCAGCTGAAGGACAACCAGAACAGCCGCTAGAGCAAAAGCGCTGACTGCTAGGATGACGTGCTTTCCTGGCGGTGAGCCCTCCAGAACCGTCGGTGTGCCGCTGCACCGACTTGCAGCAGGCAGCATCGAGCGCTGCTCCAAATAGGCGCAAGAATCAGCTGCGAAGGCTTTACTACTGATGTAAAGCTCACGCATCGTATGGGACCCTTTTGGTAGGCTGCTCAGCCGAGCGCTGAGCAGCCAACTGTGGTCCAGAACTCCGAATGCCATCTGTACGGCAAGCCCGTTGAGCTGAACTCCAAACTGTGGCAACCGTCTGGCCGGCAAGCAAAGCTCCACGTGTAACGCTCTGCTAACGTCTCTCCTTGGCAAGCCCGCCTCGACCGCCTGCCGCTTTGACCTCCAAGACCATTGTCCCACCTTTCTTCCTAGTCCCACACCCCGTGCAGTCCCCCGTTTTCGAGGCCGCAGTGGGACTTTTCTTGTCACGCAACGCGCACTGTCAAGTACTTGAGTTGTCCAGTACCAGGGTAGTCACCAAGTCACCATGTGCTCCCCCCCTCCAGGCACCGAGCGCTGTGTGGAGCCTCAGCTGCTGGAGGCGGCGGTGGTGGAGCGCATCCTGGCCAACGCAAACGCGGCGGAGCGGTGACAGCGCGCGCGTAGGATTTGTAAAGGCAGGACGGGGTGGTGGAGTCGTACGGAGTGTCAACACACATGCAACGCGACCGCAGCAGGGAGGTGGCAACGTGCGTAGGGTCAGGGCAGTGTTGCACCTGTCACCGCACTGGCCAGGGGGTACGCAGCGAGGCGGTGCGGGGGCAGCCAGGCAGGGGCCTTTTGGTGCCCTGGTTGCCGGCGAAGAACGGTCGTGCAGGGCTTGCTACCGGTAGCGTGCTGTGCGGCTGGGAGTGCGCTGGTGCAAGAGTTGCACGGGAATAGCTGCTTATTTTGGGGTTCATCCCCTGCCAGTCGGACTGCTGACGGCAGCTTTGCACGTATCGTACCGGTGCTTGGTTATGGGCGTGCCTGGACTTTGGCACATAGTGGTGGGTGTGACGACTTGCACTGCATGTGTAACGGTCTGTATGGACCGCCAACGGGATGTATGTGACCAGGAGTTCGTGTCCCAGATGGCATAGCACTGCTCAAGACCAACGTACATGCCAAGACGGGCACCTGCCGGTAACATCATTCAGACTATCCCGGCGGGACCGTGGCTCCAGTGTAAGTCACCAACCGACTGACATCGAGTCAGCACTCGGCTTGCCGCCTACGTCGGCAGCAAGTCACAGGTTGACCCATGTTAACCCTCAAGTCACCTCAGGCTCACTCCCGGGCCCAAGTCGCCCCATGCCGAACATTATTTTGGCAACACACAGAATCCATATGTGCAGACCGAATTTGAACACTCAAGTACCGCTCGCAAAGGCACTCACGCACACGACTAAACAACTCGCCATGGCCACGCAACACACGTCGAAAAACAATGCTGTGTGGATGCCACCGAAACACCGGCAAGAAGTGACAGCCCCTCGACCAACCATCCATGCCGTGAGCCTTATTAAGGCATCGGCCCCAGCGCCTCTCCCCCGCACATGTACCCCCACGGCCTGCAGCCTTCGAAGGCCCCACAGCATTTCCGACCACCCGAAGGTTCATCAGCCCGTTGCCTGCGCTACCCTGCCAACTGATGCCCCTCTACCAGACCCCAAAGCCACGGCACCACCCCAGCATGGTAGGCCGGGGTTGTCCTCACATTCCACGGTCGTACCACTCGCATTGCTCGTCCTCCTCGTCAAGGCCTTCCGGTGCCCCATGCGCCCTCAGCCACTCCAGCGCCTGCACGCTATGCTCCTTCTCCGCCTCCTTTATCACGTCCTCCACGCCCCACTGCACGCCCAACCGCCGCAGGACAGTCAGCGTGCCCAGGTCGCCGTTCTTCGCTGCGCTCAGGTAGGGGGAGGCGGTGACACAGCGGCCCTTCGTTGTCACCAGCCACTCCAGGACCGCCTCGCAACCGCCGCATGCCGCCGCGTCTGTTGCCACCTGCAGCCACTCCGGCCCAGCAGCGTCCCCCAGGCGCCCATGCACGTACTGCAGCAGGGTCAGGTCACCCCGGTACGCAGCCCCATGCAGAACTTCGTTGGTAAGGTCTCGACTGTCACGCCAGTTGTCCCGCACGCCAAGCACCAGCTGCACCGCCTCCATCAGCTCCCGCGCATGAGCAGGCGTCTCGTCGGGCCAGTCAGTGATATCCGCCAGCGTCTTGCGAAGGACATCCTCGGAAGGCGCTGCGTTGCTCAGCAACCAGCGCAACATAGCCATGTTGCCCGAGCAAATAGCTTCATGGAAGCTGTCAGACCGAAACGTAGCTCCCGCCTGGAGCACGAGCTCGGCCATGGGAACGCTCCCCGACGCAGCAGCGGCTCTGCCAAGGCTGCGCGGGTCCATCTGCACCACCCTGTGTAGCCCAGCGGCCGCCTGCAGGTAGCGCACCACGTCCAGCTGTCCGGCCTCGGCTGCAACAGCTGCGTGTTCCAACAGCCAGACACCGTCCTGATCCTGCAGTGCTGGAGCCCCGTGCTGCTGGAGCCACTGCAGTTTCATGACGCCGTCAGGACTGCTTGCTGCCGCATCCAGGACGCTGTCCCAACCCTCGTCATCACCAGCCGCCGGCAGCTCGCAGCCTGCCACGTCCACCAGCCACTGCGCGGCGACCAGGTCGGCGTGCTCCAGGGCGCATGCAAGCACCCGGCACCCGCCCACGGGACAGCCGCGGTCATGCAGCCACTGCAGCCTGCCCAGGTCTCCCGAGCAAGCCGCGGCCTCGGCAGTGCTCTCCTTTAAGCGGCACCAGCCTTTGCTCGTGGCAAGGATCCACGCGACCTTGGCCACTGCGTCAAGGGTGGCTGCTGCTGGTGCACCTGCAGCCGAATCTAGCACCCCCTGGCCAAGGACCGGACGCCGCATGCGAGGCCTGCTGTGCATGCTGCCCCTGTGCGCGTCAACGAGGGTTGCCCATGCCGCCTGCAGCCCCGCCACGTCGCAGTGCGATGCTGCTGCCTCAAGCACCTGGTCGGCACTTACCACCCCCGGGCAGCGGCGCAGCAGCCAGCCCAGCACCTGCGGGTGGCCCGCCTTGACAGCAGCCACGCCTGGGTCTGGGCAAAAGGGGAGTGCTCCGCGGCGCTGGAGCAGCCCTGGAAAGACGCTGGGCTGCAGCAGCGCCAGCGCCACCTCCAGGTTGACCTCGGCCCCACTGGCTGCGGCCGTGCACAGCAGCTGCAGCTTGCGGTTGAAGGTCAGCTGCCGCATGTGCTGCTGCCCCGCCTCCTGTGACCAAGCTACGGCGTGGAGCGGCAGCGGCTGCGACAGGCAGGCGGTGCAGTGCTGGGCCCCGCACAGTCCGTCGGCTGCGTCTGGGGAGACCAGGCGGCCGCTGAGCGCACGGTCGTTGGGGGGCAGGAGCGTCAGGATGCGGAGCTGGAGCGCGGTTGGGAGCTGCCGTCGCACCCTGGGACTTAGCCCGTCCATGCTGCTGTCTAGGAAAGGCGTTGGGTACGTGTACTTGAGGACACCACCTGGCGTGCGTCTGGGGGCGTTGGCAAGGGTCCAGGGCAACGATAACATAGCTTCGGTCCATGAAAAGTCACGGAAAATTATTAAAGTCCACAGTTGGTGCTACTCTTGTGACTCATCGATATTATGTCGGAAGGCGACGAGCAAACGAGGCACAACGCAGACAGCTTGCGTTCTGTGTGCCGCATCCAGGTCAATGCAACCTGTGACAGGGTGTACCTGAGCAGGTTCTCGGAAGTAATCCGCGGCCGAGCGCCGCTGCAGCGCGCGAAACGTGGTCTGCCTCCGAACTCTTGCGTCTCAGAAGCTAGGAGAGAAAGAGCTCAAACGAAAGTACATCAGCTCAAACGAAAGTACATCATTCGAACCATCTACTATATGTAGATCCGTCTGGGACACCTAGCAACTAGAGCATACTGGACACGTGGTGACACGGCTGCCATGCTGGCCAGAAGACCCCATGCCCCCCTCTCATGTCGACCTGCTAGCGTCCGCTGACCAGAAAGCTCGCCGCGGTTGGGTACCGTAGCCCTGTGTATCATAGCCGCAAGGTAGAGGCCTTCAGGGGAGCACCCGTGGAGGCTCTGGCAACGAATCTCTCCTGGGTCCCAGCCCTCGCTGTGTAAACCAGGGGACCAGCAGGGTACTCCCCACAGCCGAGCAGCCCACAGCCCCTCCTGACGTCCTGAGGCATGTGAAGGCTCCGCGTCATGGCCGCCTGGACTTCGCTCGGGGTCCATTGGATTGACCAGGTTCAACTGGTAAGCAGTGGCCCTCGTGAGTGGCCCTTCACCCTTCTGGTGACGGACGCACGGACGCACGGACCCTTCTGGTGACGGACGGAGGCAGCCCTTGAGTGACAGCGCGCCCGAACCTCCGGGTATACCAGGGGGGTCTCGCCTGGGGTACACGTACACGCTGCTCAACGTTTGAGCACCGGCCGTAATTATGCTGTGGGCAATGCTACGGTCCCTTACTACTGTATTGGCTAGGTACTGGGCCGGAGCGCTGCTGGAGGCCAAAGTGCGCCTAAAGACCCGCGCCCTGGAAGTGCGTACGCTTGGGCCTAGGTTCAGGCAGATTCGAGGAGGGAGGCCCGCAGCGCACCCGGCTTTGCAGCACCGTTACAGGGGAAACATCGTGTGACAGCGCCGTACACCGTCGTATTGCACGCCGTGACCCCTTCGACAAGCAGCACCGTCAACACCCCCTTGCATCCCTGCCCACAAGGCTGCAACGGTGCGCACTCGGGCGGGCTTCAATGGTACGCACCCATTCTTCCATTTCTTGATGATCAGTTTCATCTGCCACATCATGAAAGCACCAGACGACAACAGGCACTTGACGTGGCATATGGCCAACTCGACCCACAACGCAGCTCGCTCGAAACGCTCAACGGTATAACTGACAGCCGCCTACAGCTGGCAGGTCGGGTAACTTTAGACGACAGGTCGCTTCCCGCACGTGTGCAGGCGCATCACAGTTGCTATCATGCACACACAGCCAACTCTTCAACAGTTCATTTCTATGTCTGTAGCAGCAATTGGCATTAGCCGCCAGACCTACGTAGCTCGCTTGACGCATGCTGATGCCGACCGGGGTGTATGGGAAGGCGTTGCTGGCATGGCTACGGCATGCAGGGCACTCGTGGACTGGCGTGCATGCTTAGCACGCGTGCGTGCAACTAACAACTAATATGTACCAACTATTGCCGTATTAAAGCTTCAAAGGATCACTTGCGATCATTCAGTAGCCACCGTATACTACACATGAACACGGGTGCGCGTGCCTAGGTGCTGGATGCTTGTGTGTGCGGTAGGTGTTCGGGCGAGAGACATTAGGCCGGCAGGATGCATGCACGTGATCTGACACAACCTACAGACAACTGTGGGCGAACACGCATGCCCCACACCGGCACACATGCATGCATGCCAACCTGCTTACTTGTGGCTTCCGCACTGCCCTCCAGCCACACACGTTGACACTCGTTGCCTTCTTATGCACATCCGAACAACGAACACTGACCTGCCAGGCCCCGTCCTGGCCTCTGCATGCATCGGACCGCACACAGCGGCGGATGTATATTGCTCACCCCAGATGTTCCGCGCCACCCCGTCACATGCGCTACTGTGCCCCGTGCTTTCGAGCCTGCACCCGCTCCGCGCCCCCGCCCTTATCCGTGCCCGTGTCTCGCTCATCCGCTGCAGCTCGCAGCCGCCACGCCATGTTGGCACACAGCGGCAAAACGCGCACAAACAATGATCAAACTTCCCGCCTTGCAGCCACCCACCATCCGTCATCAGCCATCCATGCTACCAATCCCACCGGAGTGGAACGATGTGGCCGAAGAGAGCCGTGCTGCGTGCACTGCCTACACCACGTCAAACTGGGCCATCATGCCCGCGTTGTAGTGGTCGTGTACGGCACACGATATGAGCCACGTGCCCGGGGCGCCCGCCACCATGTCTGCCGTACGGGTGGCCGAGGGCATGAGGGACGCAAGGGAGTTGTAGCCGGTGCGGTCCACCTGTGGGTGGGGGAGGAGCAGACACACGCGTCGGTGGGCTTGCGAGGGCATTTGCTTACAGCAAACGGTTATGGTGTAGGCAGCCGCCGCTGCACCGCAGCCACATGTATTACCTGTCACATCATGACACGCATGGACCATGGAGCTGTTGACGTAAGCAGGTATGATGTGTGTGCGAGCAAGGCGCCGGTGGGCCATGCACGCAGCCAAATTACGTGTGGCTGAGCGCAGTGACAAGACGCGAGGCCAAGACCTCTGACCCCTTTACCTGGCCCATACTGTATGCGGGGCATGAAAGAGAGACATGACGGCCAAAGGCGCAGGTGGCCGGGGTGTACTGTCACCCACAGCCCCTCTCCCCTGCCTGTCTTAGCCACAGGTGCCCGCTGACCGGAGCCGCACACGGTGCATGCCGTCCATGTAACCCACGCCCCATGCCTCACCACCCGCCCACAACCCACAGCCCATAGGGCACATGCCTCAGCCCACAGCCCCACGCACCGTCAGCGCCTGGTTCTGGAACAGCGGGCTGTGCAGGTCCACCTCGGTGCCGTACGACAGCAGCACCCAGCGCACGCGCGTGCCCTGCTTGAACACCGGCCGGGGCATGTTGCAGTACGAGTAGCCGTTGATGCTGCGGGGCGGGTAGAGAGACGAGGCGCGGGACGGGACGGGCGGTGAGGTGGGGCGCTGGGGCCAGCGGGACAGCAAGGGCGGCATGCTGCCGGTAGCCAGGGACAGACAATCCGTCTCAAACTTAAGGCGTTACAACACGAGGCGAACGAACAGAAGGAGGCGACATACTTTCATGTCCATCCCGCGCGCCCCGTGCCGCACACCTGTGCATCATGTTGCCCTCCTCGAACTCGGCCAGGAGCTCCGGGTCTGCCTCGATGGCCGCCAGGTCCAGCCCCGCGGCCTGGGCGTTGGACGGCAGGTAGGGGTTGGCGTTCTCGTCCACAGCCTGCGGCACGTGACACGTGGCACGCAGTACGGCACGCGGTATGGCACGCGATAAGGCCCATGGCGCATTGTACCGTGGCACTTGTGTGGATGACTTCAGGCGAGCAAAACAATTTGCTTCGCTACTGAGCGTGCCACGCAGGGTGAGAGCTTGCCACTCGAGTGACATGGCCACACAGCAGACGCATGGCATCCGACGCTCCTTTCGTACTCCGCCACCCCCAGCCTCTGCTCCGTACACGCTCCCCAACCTCTGTCCCAGCATACCAGCCCCGCCCTCTGGCCCCTCCGCTACGTCCGGTCGGGCGGGGGCAACCTGGGGCACCCCACGACCCCATCAGCTTCTGTCCACACACGTTGGAGCGACTCCTGCTCACCACCAGCAACACGGACCAGCACTGTTCGCCGGTGCCCTGGTGCCCATTGGCCATACGGGCGAACCCAGCTGCTCGAGGAACAGTTGCCGAGCAACACCCATGGCCCGGGCATCCAAACACGCGCATGCAGAAGGAAGCAGGCACCTGACCACGCCTACCCCCATCCCGACTCAAAAACAATTCACCTGCCAGTACAGGGGTACCAGGGGAGTCCTCCCCTGAGGGGTGCCATAGCGTCCACCGCACCCGCCCCCGCCCCCGCTCCCGACACCGTTCCGGACCCAATCTGCCAGTGAGCAGGTGTGAGCCTTGTATTTCTTCACGCTTTACCAGTTTGCCACCCACCTGCCAGTACAGGGGCACCATGGCGTCCACCCCCTTGGGCAGCAGCTGCCCCTTGTTCGGGTTGTCCAGCTGCCCTTTGGCCGCCACCACCAGCAGCCCCACCAGGCCCGCGCTGGGGGAGGTGGCCACGTCCACGCTGCTGGTGTAGCCGTAGGCCACGGTGTTGAAATCCTCATCTGCAAAAGGTACGCAGCACGCGAGGTGGGTGCGGGTTTGGCGGTTGGACGATGGAGCCGTATGCAGTTGGCAGTGGAGCTTTAGAAGCCAGCCCAACTTCAATGCTGGCGGCGCATGGGGCAATTTGGGGAGTAGTACACAAGGGCACTCAGTTAGCTACTCACTGCCGGCTGGTCCCGAGGTGTCTGGCACGGTCCAGCGGTAGGTGCACACGGTGCCCAGGGCCACGGCCCCCAGGCAGGCGGTGTCTGTCCCTGCGTCCAGCAGGCCGCCCCCGGGCGCCAGGTTGACGGGCCAGTCGGGCAGGTCGTACAGCGCGTTGCGGAACACCACAACCACCTGGTCGCCGACCTGCGTGGGTTGACGCGAGATGGGTACCGGTGGGTGGTGTGGGTACGCGTAAAACGCGAGAGGAAGCCATGTAAGGCGTGGGTGCAAGCTGTGTGTGGTGGGCGGCTGTGCGTGAAGAGCTTGTGCAGACATGTGCGTGTAGCGTCGTGCAAGATGGAGCATGTGCCCTGCGGGGTAGCGAGGCCCAAATGTCCCAACTTACGCCCCGTGTTCTGAATTTAGAACATGGAAAGGAAGGGTGGTACGCACCTCGGCCGTGATGGTGGGTCCAAGCAGGCCCTGGTGGGGAGGTGCGGCCTTGCGGGTGCGGAACGACGCGTCCGTGTACTCCCTGGGGGCATGGAGGGCAGGGAGCGAACGCATGGAGACCGTAGTCGTATGACTAGGCGCAATACTGTACGGAGGCCTTTCATGACTACGGTAGGGGACGGTGCGCGGCACTGAACGCACACGGTCACGCACGGTCACATAATCACGCACGCTCCTGCAGCATCCTTGCACCAGCCGTCTGCACTGTTTTTTTGTTGCGCCACAGGTCCATTCCGCCCTGAGTAGACCCCATCTCAGCTTACGCCCACTGCTGCAGCAGCCCGTGTGCCATTTCGCTCGTGCAGCATTCAAAGCCTGCCGCAGTCGCCTGTGCGCTATACCTCGCCGCTTGCTTCCGCCCTGCCCATCTACGCTCTTCACCCCCGCCCCACCTGTACACAGCCTTTCGGTAGACGGAGCCGATGGTGGAGGCGGAGCGGTTGAGGAACACAACAGAGTCGTCCGCCAGGTCGGTGTTGGAGCACTGCGCGTAGCCGCCGGGCGCGTAGTCCCACGTGGCGGGCTCCGCCTGGATGTAGTACGTGCGTTTTGCGCCCGACAGGTGGACGCGGTACGGCTCCTTGGACGGCAGTACGGTGTACAGCGCACGCATGCCGGCGCGCACGTGGTCGCCCACACGGCACTGCAGCTCAAAGTTGCCTGCGTGCCAGTACGGGCGGTGAGGGAGGAATGCATGTGTGAGAAGGATGCAAATGGGACAGCTCGCCAGAATGGAAAGCAGCAGCATACCGCCCGGCTGGGGCTTGCGACGCTTTAGACGACCACAAAACCAGCAACAACAAAAGCGCCACGCCTCGCTACCTGCAACAGAAATACCCCACGCTGTGGCGACGGGCACAGGTGCAGCGATGAAAAGCGCCGAGCTGAACTTGAAAGCCATGCAGGCGCAACACGCTAAACGCTGGACGTGTGGACGGTGCGCCTACGCCAACGTCGCGGCGCAGGGCTCACCAGGGGACTCCCCTGGAACTCACCGGGTGACGTCATCATGACGTCGGTTGACAGCATGCCCCCCGGCGCCATCTGCACGGTCTCGGAGCGCTGCCCGTTGAGCGTGTAGCCGTGCCCCACCCACGTGGGCGTGTGCAGGTCCACCACGGTGCCCAGCGCCATCACGTGCACGCGCACCAGCTGGCCCACGGCGAAGCGCAGCGGGGGCATGTTGCAGTACAGGTAGCCGTTGATGGAGTGGCGGAGCGCGTGCTCCTGTGGGTTAGGGTGGGGTGGGTTAGGGCGGCGGGGGCGAGGATGGGGTCGGGGGTGAGGACCGTTGGGGCCGGTGCAGACGTACTGGGGGTGCGTTGGTTGTTGGGGCTGGGCATGTCGGGGCCCATGGGACTGTGGAGGCCGCTCACTGAGTGGGTTCGTCTAGCCCACGAGGCGTCAGCTGCAGGCGTGGCGGCCGCAGCGTATGGACTCGCAGCCCTCATGACACAGCTCTCCCCGTCCCGTGCCATGTCACCGCAGCTGGGGTGGCTGGCGAGATGGCTAGTGCACCCACCTAGGGTGGTTAGGGTGCCTCGTTAGGGTGGCCAGGGTATGGTACACCCACCTGGAAGTCGGGAGTGACACTTTCCTATGTGCCCGCCTGTCCAGGATTCTATAATTTCCCATCCCCGCATCCGTACATGCTACCCACCTGGAAGTCGGGGTCCGACAGCAGCGCCTCCAGTGCCGAGGGTTCGGACGCCACGTCGGGGGCCACACGTGCCAGGTTGTTCTGTTGGGCGGCGCACAATGAGCATGCACCATGAGCAATGCGCAGTGGGGTCCAGGGGCGAGAAGCTTTGCATTGCAGGAACGACATATCTGTCTACGGTACGGAGCGGTGGGGCAGCAAAAGTTGTTATCAGGTCGTCACCGAAGATGGGCATGCGCACGGCTGCTAGTGTGTACTGGTATGTGGTGCTGGAATGACAAAGCGTGTGACAAGGCTGAGATAGGATAACAAGAAAGCGAGTGGCGTGACGGCTAGGTACCAGCCGCCCGTGGTGCCCCTCGCGACCGTACCATGCCCGTAACACGCAACGCACAACAGGAAGCAAGCCCCTCACCATGAACTGTGTTGACACGATCTCGTTGAGGACGGAGAAGAAGACGACCACCTCCCTGTCTACGTCCTTCGGAACCAGGTTGGTGGTGCTCGTGGCTTGCTCTGCAGGAGGACGGGGGGCACAAGGATAAGAGTCATGTGCCTTATGTGGGAGCTGCTGTATGGAAGCAAGGACCTGTCAGCCAACCAACGCTTTGCGCTTTGCGGCACCGGGCCCGGGCGACCGCTGAAACCCGCCAGCTACCATAATTCATGCACCCCGACCATCAGCTCACTCTTCCTGGTCACGATGATTGCGCCCATGAGCCCTGCGTTGGTGTCCCCCGTCTCGTCCCAATGGGAGTGGTACATCCACATGAGGGAGGAGGGGTCGGCGGGCCCGGGACCAGAGCGATCGGGCACCTACAGGCATGGGCACCGGGGGGCAAAGGATTACTAGAACGTTCAATAGAAGGCGGGGGTGCCGGTATCGGTGGTGTCGCGTTGCACTTGATGCCCTGACGCAGTGAGAGGCCTGCATGCTGCATCCACCTCAACCCTGCTTCGGGTCCTGTCCGCTACAACCTATACCTCACGTCGTCCTAAAACTCTCTCCCACACCCGGCACCCTGCTGTGTACTGCCGGTAGCATCATACCGCACAGCTGCACCACGAACAGGACCAGGGTGGGTTAGCTCTCTATGAGCATGAACCTGTTGCCCTGTGTGATTACGCACGCTACCGGTAACCCACACGGCCCTGGCTTCCACCCCACAAGCCCCACCTTCCACACGTACGTGTAGCCCTTCCCAGGCACCACAACGTCGTCCCCCCGCTGGCTGGCGTCCGAGCCGTCCTCGTAGGGGGCTCCCTCGTGCGCCTTGGCGTAGCGCACACCGTGTGGATGCATGGAGGCGTTGATGGAGGCGCGGTTCAGGAACACCACACGGATGGTGTCCCCCACCTGCGCCCTCAGCACAGGCCCGAGCAGACCCAGATACGCGTCTTCTGCAGCCCGCTGCTTGCGGACCGTGAATGTGGCGTCGGTGTACTCGACAAACAGGGCCTTGGTTTGTGTGGGTCCTAGGCGCACGTGGGCCGGGGTGGCGTCGGGCCCCTCGATGAAGTTGTAGCCTTCCATGGTGGGGTCGAAGGGCGTGGTCGGGTTGCTGCGGGCCGGAAGGGGCGGGACGGAGGGGACGGTGTGGGTGAGGGCAGGACAATCTGGCAAGCGTGGCATGGCGTATGCGTGCTGTTCCTGGTCTCCAAGGAGCAAGCACAGGTGAGATGCAAGTCGAAAGGGCGTTGGCACCGTTGCACAATCCGCCAGCCTTGTGCGGAGGTATCTACACGTTGTGCGCGGCAGGCAGCAGAAAGCTGCGGGTGGGACTCACGAGTGCGTTACACCATGGCGTTGCCCGGGCCCCCTTACACCCAGGGACAGTGGCTGTCTCCGCGGTAAGCATCACCCTGCGGGCTCAAGCACTGCTACCGGCGCCAGCACTCACGAGCATGCCATGGCGTTGGTGGTGCCGAGGTAGTTCCACTCCACGTCCTCCGCCGCCACGTAATACACGCGATCCACGCCGCCCAGCTTCACCGCCAGGGGAGGCCCCGCCACCGCGTACAGCGTGACCATGCCTCCGTCAAGGTGGTCGTTGACGTGGCAGTGCATCATCCAGTTGCCGGGCTCGTCGGGCACCATGTTGACCGAGTAGGTTGCGGTGGGGATGCCGGTGAACTGGTCGACGTTGTGGTCGTTGAGCTGTGGGTGTGCGTGTGTGGGTTACGGGTTAATACACAGCCGCATGCTGACAGAGTAGATGGCGGCGGGGATGGCGGTAAACTGGGCGACGCGGTGGTCGTTCAACTGCGGGCGCATGTGAGATATCGAGGTAGGCTTCCACACGGAAATGGCATGACACAGTGAGCGTCCCCCAAGAGGCGCGCAGCTCAAAGGTACAGCAACGCTTATAGGCAGCTCAAACCTCCGTCCACCGCCAGGATACCTTGCTCCGCGGTGCATGCAGCTGGGGCAGGCAAGTGTAGTGCCCAGCCGACCAAGCACGTAGCCCAGGCCCCAAAAGCCCGCACGCACCTCGACTACGTTCCCGTGCCAGTGGAAGTTGTGCAGGCCGTCCTCCGTGCCCACGCTGCCCAGGTGCCACCGCACGCGCTGGCCCGTGGTCAGGGTGAGGGCGGCCAGCGGCATGTTGCACCACGTGTAGCCGTTGATGGTCATCTTTACGGGGCTGGCGCCCTCCGTGAGCTCGGGGTCGTGGTCGGCGCTGAAGGCGCTGTCCTCCTCCTTGACCACCTGGGGACAGCAGGGGGGACCGGAATGCTGTTGTGACTGCGTATGGATAGCATGTGGGTGTTGGGGCTAGGGGTGAAGGCTCCGGCTGGTGTCGCTGCCACCAGCAGGTGCGTTGAACCAACCAGCTCGGATGCTGTTAACGAAAACTGGCAGCCAAAGCACGGCCACAACCACCACTAGCCCGCGCACCTGAAAGACGGTGATGATCTCCCTGTCCACGTCTTTCGGCCGGTAGTTGGGCCCCGCCTTCTTGTCGGGCGTTACGATGATACCGCCCACCAGTCCCGCGTTGTCGTGCGCCACGGGATCCGTGCTGCTGCGGTACAGCCACAGGCGGGACGTGGTGGACGAGCCGGAAGCCGGCCCCGCCTCTGGGGGCACGGTCCACAGGTAGGTGACGGTGGCGCCGGGGGGCACGGGGACGTCCGGGGCGGAGGCGGGGTGCAGCTGCAGGCCGCCGGCGGGGGCCATGCTGACGGGGAAGGCCTGGGGAGGGGAGGGGCGAGGGGAGGTGTGTTGGTGTTGGAGCTGGGGAAGCTTGAAGGTCGGTGAAGGGGTCCACCTGCGCAGAGCAAGTTCGAGGTAGTCCGCAGGTCTATAAAGCACATGCTAGCTATAAGCAGCGCGCATGCGTGGTCAGGGATTGGCAGCCGCTTGCCCTTCTCCTTATGAGCCCCTACAAAGGGCCCACCACGTGCCCCCACCACGTGCCCCCACCACGTGCCGACCGCCACGTGCTCACCAGGTTGTTCCGGAACACCACCCTGATGGCGCAGCCCACCACGCCGTACAGCGCCGGCCCAAGGCTGCCCAGGTGCTCCCAGGCCGGGTCGCGTGGCTTAAGGGTGCTGAAGCTGGCGTCCGTGTACTCCCTGTACTGCGCCTTGACGTACGTGCCGCCGACACGTGTCTCTCCGGTGCGCGCCAGGAGGGCGGCGGCCGTGCCGGCGTCGAAGCACTTGTTGGTTCCGGAGGGGGCGTAGTTCCACGACACCTGCTGGCACAGTGCATTACGTTGCGACCGGCTGCGTGTTGCACTGCGTACCTGCGTTGCGCTACCTGAATGACGGATGCGGAGCGGATACAGCGCCCTGACATGCATGCTTTCGGTTTGGTAGTACTCTGGCTGGGAGTACCGGTACGGTGCCTCGCTGCCTTTTGTTGCCCCCCAGCCCACTTTCTTCCTGGGGAACGACCAATGCCTGCCAGGGGATAGGGGAACTCTCCCCGATGCGTTTAGGTGGATCACCTACAGGCCTCATTGCGCACGCATGTAGCGAGCAGCTGTTAATGATTAGTATGCGTGGCTGGTGAAGCCAGATTAAGTTCATGGAGAAGGGGAATGTCGCCAGCTGCAAGTGGGCGGTGCGACGTACGGCAGCCACCAGGTAGACACGTACCTTGTCTGCCGCTATGAAGTAGCTTGTCCCGCATGTCGGCATGGCAGAGGCTTTCTTGTTGTCTGGGTCCGCTTGGGCCACGGCTGAGAGCAGCAGCCCGCCTAGCCACAGCCTTGCAGCAAGGTGTAGGTTGCGTGTGCGGCCGCTGCGAGCCATGTCGGTGATGCCTGCGTGCCAGCCACAGCAGGGCGGAACTGTTACCAGCGCGGTAGTAAGTAGGGAATACTGGGATGCTCAAGCACGTCTCAGACAGACTGCGGAGTGGTTTTTGCGACAGTTCCGCTTTGGTCCGCTCTGGTTCAGAGAGCCGGTAGCCTGCGGTGGGGCTATGCACTACTACGACGATTCGACCGTGGGGGACGGAATTTGATTACTATACAAACAGCTCGCTTTGCACTGTGGTTTGCTACATCATATTGTGTGCAGGTGGGTGCGCAAAGACCGGGGTGTTCTGGCGCGCACAACGAGGTGAGCAGATCGAACCGAAACCTGAAGGCCGGGTAATTGTACGATATGAAGGTGGAATGTTGTCTGACAGGCGCGCTCAGTGTGGTGTGGAAATGGTGTGGAAACCGACTCCAGCAAAAACTGGCTTGCTTTCAAGCCAACCCTCGCGCAATGCCCGTCTACCTGAGTGTATAAACGCCATTACTTCATCAATATGACTATGTCGATCCTATTACACGGCGCTTGTCGAGGTAGTCGGCTATGGGCAATCAACGGTTGATTGACGTCTGGCATGAAATAAACCTGTGATCATTTGTGTCTTGCTGTCATACCTTAGCTGCGTATGCGGCACGAGAGGCTTATGTGCCTACCCCTGCACTCGCCGTACGCGTGTGAAGTCGTCAGCGCAACAGCGCAGAGCCGTTCCGGTCGTTGGCATGGCACGAACAAGGCCAGACAGACAAAGGTTCCATAGTATTTTGAATACCCAAAGCTTGAGTATCCGCATGTGGAGTAAACGGGCCAGAGGTTCACACTGTAAAGCGCACAATGTGAACGGATGAGCCAATTTCCGTGCACCCGCATGCTACTTTGCAATGGTGACCTCATTGTAGCAGAAGCAAGCCTGTGCATTGAATTTCATGCTGTTACAAGCATTGTGTCTGGAACACTAACCGCAAGGCCCGCAGAATGCTTGCAGAATCAAGTCGTGCTACGTAAATGCGGCACCAAAGATGCTGAGGTGTGCTGCCATTCCGGTTGCTTCAAAAGCAGGCTGCTACGTAAGAAAACAGCCAGTTGCAGCGTCTGGTGCCGCCGCTGCGTTACCGCCTGTTTGCGTTGGACGTTTGCGGCAAGTGCCTTGGCGATGGCCCATGGACTGGGCGCGGTGTTGCATATAAAAAACTGCAGCTACTGAACAAGTCCATGGTTGTTCCGTGCGCACACTCACAGCTCGCGCCTTGCTTGCGGCTCAGGGAAACGGTTGGGACCAGGTTATAAAGTTAGCGGGTGAAAAACTTTGCGCAACTGTGACGAGTATGAAGTTACAATACAAATTCATGGGAATATGAAGCAACTTTCGCAAAAGTTGCTGATGCTCCTTCTCGGTCGGTCCGCGCCAGGTGTGGCCAGGCCTCCTGGCCGCATAGATACAAAGAGATCGGAATGAAGAGGACTTCGGGTTTGGGGGGATACTGTCTGAAACAACGCGTGCGGGCGCAGCTCGGATCCGGTCAACGCAGCCAGGTCACCGGTCAGCCCGTTGCTGTTGTGATGGTGTGAGGCCAGCACGCTCACCACCCCTGCGCTCACCCTTGAGAGGCTTGTGGAGGTCTTGATGACAGTCCCAAGGCCCGGGGAGCTCCCCTGCCCCAGGCTTACTACTGGTATGCTCCGAGCACGGAACCCAGAGGCCAGTGCAGCATGCGGCACCTGCCTCAGTTCTGAAGCGCTCATCAAGACCACCGCCACATCAGTGCCCCTCTGCCCAAGCCGCCAAGGGTAGCGATACCCAAACAGGTTTTGGAGTGGATTGATGGCCCATGGCAGTAGCATGGCCACGTGCTAGAGGGGTCTCCAACTTGGAGTCCAAGCACCGAACTGAAATGCCAGGCCGTACGTCTCACCTGCAACACCCTCGTCCGCCTTCCTCCCCCACATACACCTGCACGACGCAGTGCCCCACCCCCCCCATCCTATGCCCACCCTTCCATACTTCATCGCCAGCAGGTGCTCCAGGCTAAGCACCACCAACACCGCATCTGGGTCATCTGCGCCCGCCATCTTCACCACCCCTCTTCCTCCTCTTCGCCTGCCCGCCCCTTGTCCCCCTCTGCCCTCGCCCCCTGCCCCACCTCCTCCCCCTCGGGCCGCAGTTCCACATTCCCTCTCCCAGACCCTCCCCGCCCTTCTCCAGCTCAGCCAGCACCAGCTGCAGCGTCTCGGGGTCCAGCGAGGACATGTCTACCCAGTCATCTCACTCTCCGAAACCGCAGCCTCCCGAAGCATCCCCACGGACGCTTGTGACGCGTCACTGCGGCCCGCCGCCAAAACAGACAAGGGTGAGTAGTGCGCACGGGCGAACACACGCCATGCGCTGTGCCACAGGCCACTACTCATCCTACGCCGCCCCCGCCCGCGCCCCCTGCGCCCTACCTCGTGTAGACAAGCACAGTTATTCGAATGCCCGCAGTGCTGTCCCCAGGCTGGACTCCTCCATCAGCTCCTGCAAGCTACCATGCATCAGGACTTCCAGCAGCTTCTGCGCCTCACGTGCCAGCCCCTGCCAGTCCCACGGCGGCTTGCTGGCGTGCTCCTCGGGCACCTGCACCAGCACCGCACCAGCAGCGAGCGTGCACGGAGCAACGGTCATAGTGGTACTCGGGCGCATCCAGCACCAGCAGCAGTCAGCAAGCTCGCGCGGTCGCGCTGGTCCCCAGGGTAGCTCCTATAGTTGTGGCAGAACTGGGTGGTGGTACAGCGGGTGGAGAACTGAGCCGCTGGTGCTTGCGTGCTGGCTGTTCCGCCAGAACAGCCAATCCTTCAGGTGGCTGGACCATGCTGTCGGTCACCCTGGCAAAGGCACGTGCCTAGAGCACGTACGTGCACATCACTGCCCATGCGCCCGAGTACCCAAACCCTCAATTCCAGAAAGCTCACGCACCCGTGCCACATTGCAGGTGGGGTCGATGGGGTGGATTATGTAGGGCGGGGGCCCCAGCACGCCGCGAAGCGTTTGCCGTCCTCCCGCCTGTAGCCCACGTGCTGCCCTGCGTCCAGCATGATCAGGGGAGGGCCCCCCTGCGCCCCGCCCAGCAGGCTCCCGGCCAGGTGCAGGGAGCGCAGGAAGGTGCGGAGCAGCAGGGTTTTGCTGCAAAGCGCGACGGGTTGGGAGGGGAGCAACGAAGTCTCTTAACATGTAAGGCTGCGCCTGCTGCAGTACAAGTTCCACCTTCAACTGCCGTGATAGCAAAGCAAAGCGCGCTATGGCAGGGCGACTTGGCCGTTGTACCATGTGACAGTGTCGTACCTTGCAGCGGCTGTGACCACGAGGTCCACAGGGGCGGCGGCGCTTTCCACAGCATAGGCCCGCAGCACAAGGAGCTCCAGCGCCACCGAGGGCAGCTTCTTGGAGCTCAGCTGCCCGGCCTCCACCAGGCCCACCTTAACCCACGCCTGCAGGGACACACGCCAGGAAGCAGCCGCCAAGGCAAACAGCTTTCCTTGCAGTATGCATGGCGTGCTTAAGTGGCACGCGCTCTCCTGCCGTGTTCATGTCAGGTTGGTTCTTTCCCAGTGTGTTGTTGCGGCAGGGGCGGCTTGCGTGCATTTCCGGCCGTATGCGGCAAGGGCGAGCGCGCCATGACGGGGCAACGGAACGTATTTTGGCCAGCCTCAGACGGAAAGCCGCGTCGAACGATCCCGCCCTGCGGAGAGCCACGTGCGCCAGGACGTTGCCTGCAGTAGCGCCACCAGCACAGCAAAGGTACCGCGAGCCTGGACGCCCCTGCCTACCTTGAACAGACGCGCAGCCTGGTTGGCCGTCGTGTGCTGCTCCCTGACGAACCGCGTCAGCGCCTCCGCCGCCCCCCGCTCCCGCGCCCGGTCCAAGGGCCGGCGCGCCATCTCCGCAATCTCCCGCTCGCTCATCTGGAACAGCGGCCCCACCAGCTTGTCCCGCTGCACCTGCGCCCGGTCCACGCCCGGCCCCGCACCCTCCGCCTCGTTACGCAACAGCAGCACATCCATCTCCACACCCTGTGACACCAGCTTCACCATGTCCAGATCGGGGCGTAGCTTGACCGGGTCGTCGCACACACCGCCCGCCTCCAGCGCCGCCTTTGCCTGGATGCACGTACAGCACCAGTTGCTTAATGTGTGTTGATTGTTGAGTATCGGCTGATGGGAGCGGGAAGGGCCGCAGGTGTTGACACCCGCGGTGCAGGCACCAGGTGCCACCCCCCCTGTGTGTCCCGTTCCGGCCGTACTGCCGCTCAGCAGCTGATGAGACTCATCGCTCTCTCGATTTGCGTCGTCCAAGTCACCAAAGCGTTCCAAGACATATACAGCACATACATGCTCACACTAGGAGTGCTATCTGAACATAACACACACCTTGTGCAGCAGCGCCTCCACCTGCTCCCTGTCCCCCGTGTCCAGGCCGTTGACGAAGCCCAGCAGGTCCACGTCAAAGCGGCCCCGAACCGAGGTGCGCCGCCCAAAGGAGCCGCCCTTGTGCACCCGGTCCACCTGCAGGGAGGAGGCACGTGTGCTGTGGGCACCGACATGCTGCATCCGCAAGTTTTACTGCTCGTACCGATGATGAATGGATGCTTTCCAAGGGCAGCGTGCCGTGCTGTACAACATAGCGGTGCGCCAAGACGGGTACGGCGGACAGGCCAGCCAGCACACACTGCGCTTGGGTGCCTACGGCCACCACACTCACTGCACGCGGTACAGTCTGTGGTACGATGCGCCACGCTTTACAGTACGCTACCAGCAACCGCTGCTACTCTGGGGCCGAGCGATACATATGTCCTATGTCCTCTTGCATGCCTGTGCACTGATCAGTGACCACCCATGCGCACAGCCCTGCTTGCAGTACCCCACAGGGCGGCCTGCCTGGCAGGTGGCACAGCAGCAGTTGCCTACTCGTGAGAGCTTTGGCAGCTGCTGGTGCAGCAGCTTGACCACCTTGTCCACAGCCGCACTGGCTGCCCTGTCCTCTTCCTCTGTAGGGCACACGCGGCCGGGGAGGGCGTTGAACACCTTCCTGTACGCTGCGTTGGGCTTGTCGACAGGCCCCAGGAACACCTGCGGGCAGGGGGTCATATGCAGGCGGGTACCGCACGGCATGGCAAAAGCAAACTACTAACACGCATGATGCAAAAGAGTGTGCGAGCAACCGATGTCGCATTCATTGAAGTCAAGAGGGGCGCCCGCTTAGGACTGAGAGGTCAAGTCAGTGAGCGTTACGGTAGCACCTTGCTACACCACCCTCGCTGAGCTGTGCAGTACTGTTGTTTTCAGTCTGCACTTGCAAAGCAGCAGCCAATTGCACAACGCTGAGCGAATGCGGAACACGTGGCGACGGGAAGGGTTCGTTCCGGTGTGGTACGGCAGCACGTATCGCACCACAGGACACCCGCCGCAAGAGAATCCGCTGACGCACAGCTGCCCATCCTTCACACACGCACCTGACTGTAGTCCCGTGCCCTCACGCATATGATTCCTTCTTCCGCGCCATCGGTGTCATCGGCTTCCTCCTCGGCTGTGGGCTGCTGCTGGCTCAGGTCCTGCTGCTTCAGCGATTGCAGAAGAGCCTCCAGCAGCTTGCCATTGAAGGCCGCCCTCGTGCCCCACAGCTTAGCTGCGGGGGAGGCACAACAGCGTAAGTGAGAGCCCTTTGGAGGGCAAGCGCGTGGGTCGAAAACTCCCGCGGTTAGGCAGCCGAAATCTGCAAGCAGCAGCGCATCCAGTCTAACATGTGTCAGGGCAAACCCCTGGGCAGGAACTGGCATGGACTGCACAGGCCGGATACACACGACGCAGGCATGCGCTAACGTGATGTGAATAAGCAGTACGCACATATGCACATGCGGAGTCCTTCTTTTTAGCGCTGCGCTTTGACCGTACAAACCACGAGGACCAGGACTGCTCACAGGTTGGGAGGCTTGTTCCGGCCTGCTTTTTCCCAGGGCCGCCCCTGCTCAGCCGCAGAGTGAAGCTCTGAGTCCCTTCCGTGGACGAGCCTTCGCCTTCTGAGGTATCGATCAGAAGCCTAGGTTCAAGCTGCTGTAAGATGTTTCCTGTTAAGGAAGGGACAGGAGCAGTGGGGTTGGTATGTATGTACCCAACTGTGCCAACGGAAGGGTGCCTGGGTGCTGGGTGGGACTGGTGGGGATCAGGACGAGGGACGGATCCAGGGTAAGAGGTTTAGCACTACAGTGCCAATGGTATTCAGTTACTGCTGATGCGGAGAAGTGATATCAGATGAATAAGGCGGGATTGCAGCCCGAGAACAGGTAGCACGGATGGCACGTGCGGCCAACTGCCGCGTTTGATGCACTAGCGCACCGGCACACGTAACGCACCTATCTGTAGCAGGGCGTCGAATGCTTTTTGGGCATCCCCCTTTCCCACTTGTGCTGTCAAGACGATACCCTGGCGCCCTGGTCGTGACAAGAGCCATCGCGCGCGTCCAACATACACGCTCGGCGGACGACGATAGCTGACATGCGCCGTGGCGGAGCTGCGCACAGGAGCACTGCGTGAGATGCACCATAGTGCCTCCTCTATCTGTCGGGGGCTTTAGTGCAGCTTCAAATTTACCGCTTGCGACGGGGCATCGCGCTCCTGTCTATGCCTCCTGTCTGTAAATATGAATGTTTCAGAGATTGCTCCTAAATATTTCTACTCATATACTAGTCAAGAGTCACAGCCAAGGGCAAACCTCTGTGCGCAAGTCCACAGCCCGAACGACAGATGTTCGAGCGTTTCGAGGCAGGGCGGTCACAGGTCAGCACGGGTTGAAGCCAGCGTCAGGGGAGGCCCCAGCCCTCCGGCCTTGAATGCAAGGCCCCGGAACACTAGCGCGTCTTGAGGACAGCAGCGCGTCCCTAAATGCCGGAACGCTCACCCTCCGCCGGCCCCGTCCACAGCGTGAACCTCCGTGCGGCTCCGCCCCACAAAGCACGAAGCGCCTGCCGCCGCCGGTCCGAAACTCCTCCGCTGGTCCGCTTAAGGCCTCTTCAACTTCCTAAGCACCACCCTTCCAACGCCACTGCCACCGCATCTGCAAAGCCCGCGCTCGCTCTCCCATGCCAAAGCAGCGCCGCACCGCTGCCGCGCACACCTTCACCTTTGCGGTTCCCTCCACCTCTGCAGCCTTGCACCTCCCTACCCTACCCTGCCCCACCCTAACTCCCCGTCTTCCTCAGTCCTTCTCCATGGCCAGCAGGTCCTCCAGGCTCAGCCCCACCAACGCAGCGTCCGGGTCATCCGCGCCCGCCATCTTGACCAACTCCTCCTCCTCCTCCTTCCCTGCCTGCCCCTTCGCCCCCTCCGCCCCCACCTGCCCCACCTCTTCCCCCTCGGTCCGCAGCTCCACATCCCCCTCCCCCAGGCCCTCCCCGCCCGCCTCCAGCTCCGCCAGCACCAGCTGCAGCGTCTCAGGGTCCAGCGAGGACAGGTCCACCCAGTCATCGTCAGACGTCTCAAGCTCCGAGGCCGCAACCTCATGCAGCGTCCCCATGAACTCCGCCTCCTCCGTGCCGCCCGCCGCCGCCGCGGCCGCCGCCGCTGCGGCGGCGGCGGCGGCTCCGGCCGCGGCAGCCGCTAGCGATGCCCCCGCATGGGCCGTGTCCAGGCCGAACGAGCGCTCCTCGAGGGAGCCGGGCTCCAGAACCCGGTCGGCGGGCGCTGCCACGTGTGTGGCCGACGCGTCGACGGCGGTGCCACGGGCCGCTGCCAGCGTGTCGGGCACGGGGCGCAGGATGTCGGGCGGCGCCACCTGGCTGGGGGCGGCACCGAAGGCTCGCTGCAGCGCCGCCGCCAGCTGCGCCAGGCCCTCGCCTGGGGTACGCGTGAAACGCGAGGGAACCTTGGGCTTGGGGCGACAGCATGGTGTGTCGCGGCGTGGGCACGGGGTGTGTCACTAGTCACGACCTAGCGCAAGGGACAGCTGAACCAGCAGGCCCACGCGACCTCCCCTGCGCACCTGTGGCAGCGCTGCACGTCACGACCGCCACCGGCGGCCGCGGCGCGGGCCCCTCGTACTGCTCCTGCGCGTGCTCCTGGGCCTGCCGCGCAGCGGCCTCCCGGATGGAGTTGACCTGGGGCCGTGCAGTAGGAAGGACGCAAGGCACGACCCGCAGGCCAACTTAGCGGCGCAGTACGGGACGGCGTGGAAGTACGGGACGGCGGTCAGTGACCTAGAAAGCCCAGCACCCACGCCATGCACCCACACGCGCGCACACGCCTCAGCACCCACCAGCGGCACGAGGTGCGGCGGGGTGCGGCCGGCAGCTGCCTGCTGCCCACCGCCGCCCCCTGCCCCTGCCCCTGCCGCTGCCTCCGCCTGCGGCGCCAGCAGGTCCACCTTGTTTAGCGCCACCACGTGGGGTCGGGCGCAGTAGTCGGGGTTGTACATGCGGAGCTCCTCGCGCACTGCAACACGCAAGGGGGGTCAGCGGCACGCCGTCAGCATGCCATGCCATGAGCGACACGTGAACCAGGGCCCACAACCTAGATGCATGCGGAGCTCCCCGCGCACAGCAGCAGGCAGGGGTGAGGGACATGATGGCTGGACGGTTACCGCACAGGATGCACGAACAGTCGTTAGGTGGGTGCATAGGAGCATCGGCGTGCTTGACACGTGGCAGTAAAGGATGGGGCAGCTCTTCGCGCACTGGAGGTGCGGGCACCAGCAGCACGCCAGACGCAAATTCTGTCGCGGCTGCTGAGCAGGTTCCGTACAGTCGTGGGCCCTGCCGCCACTCCGCATCCCACAAACTCGTAAACTCACAGCCAGGGATGACGCACGGCACACGCACCCTACGGAGGCTCTCCCCCACACCTGCGTAGTAGTCCGTGGCTGGGTCAGGCGCGGATGCGTCCACCACGTGCAGCAGCGCCCTCGTGCGGCGAAGGTGGCGCAGGAAGTTGCGGCCCAGCCCACGCCCCTTGTGCGCGCCTGGGTGTGACAAGGCGAGGGTGTGACAAGGTGGGCACGAGGTGTAGGGGTGTGGGCAGACTTCGGCATGGTATCGCAGGCCAAGGAGGGCCGGACGACAGCAGGTGCCGACGGTGCCTGGATGCCCAACCCAGACGGGGCGAGGCGAGAGGTGAAAGCTAACACGCGGTCATGTACGCAACCCTCTGGGCCCACGCCCACGCCAGTCGCCCTACACCCACGCGCACGTCCACGCCCACGCACCCTCGATGAGTCCGGGCAGGTCCGCCAGCACCGCCTGCGTTGCGCCCGCACCCGCGCTGAGCACCCCCAGGTTGGGCATGAGGGTGGTGAAGGGGTAGGGCGCGATGGCGGGGGAGGCGCGCGTGAGGGCCTGGGGGAGAGTCAAAGGGGAGGAGAGGGTGTGTATTAGGGTTGCGGGACGCACATAGAGGTGTGGCCATGAGGATAAGGGCGCGACAGCGGGGGAAAAGCGTGCACAAGTGCCTGAAGGGAGCCAAGTTTGGGGGGAAAAAGAAAGTCAGCGGGAGTTGGGTGGGGCGCCTTGCAACGGTCCTCGCAGCATTGTACCACAGCGTCCAGCCCATCCTCCATCTCTGATGTAGCTTGTTCACATATTCTGCAACCAGCTCTCCTTATTCTCTCAATTATGAACGGCCCACCTTGAGCAGGGACGACTTGCCGGCGTTGGGGAAGCCCACCAGCCCCGCGTCCGCCACCACCCTCAGCAGCAGCTGCAGCCCCAGCTGTGAGCCCGGCTGGCCGCGGCTGTCGGCCAGCCAGTCGCGGTCCTCAACCTCCACCAGCTCCACACCCTTGGCCTGGGGGGCGTGGGGTAGGGAGGCGAAACGGGGGAGTGTGGGTCAACGTATGTGAGTGTATCCAGGGACGTGAGGGTCAGACCTCTGTGTTGTCAACCTCCACCAGCTCCACGCCATTGGCCTGGGGGGCATGGGGTAGGGAGGCGAAACGGGGGAGTGTGGGCTTAATGGACGTGTGTGCGTCCAGGGGCGTGAGGGTCAGATGCCGGCGTCACCAACCTCCACCAGCTCCACGCCCTTGGCCTGGTTGCGGTGGGGGCATGGGGGCGTGTGGGTTAGCGGGGTGTGGGTTAAGGAGGTCAAGGGGGCGTGAGGATGCATAAGGTCAAAGAGTCGTAAACTCATGTCCGGTGTCTACCAACTGCACAAATTACACGCGCTTGGCCCGGGGGAGCACGGAGCGTACGGGTTGAGGACGTGTGGACTACATGCAGTCTTATGCACAGTGATACGCACAGCTCCACGCCCTTGCCTTGCCACACATGACTGTTCGCTAATAAACAGCTAAACCGGTTCTGTGGCTTGGCTATCACCGCAGCCGTTGCCTCCTTCCCTGTCTACGGTGCTGGCTGCTGTCTGCAAGCCCGCACGGCCCGCCCTCACCCTGGCGGCCCGCTCCGCGCGCGACTGCCGCGCCTTGTTCTGCTCCCGCGATGGGGACACCACGCCGTGGCCGCCCGCGCCACCACGCACCACCACCAGCCGCTGGCCTGGGAGGGTCAGGGGAGGGAGGACAAGGGCATGTGTTCGTTGTAAGTGGGTGATGCCGGTGTTGCAGGCCAAGCCAGGCGCCACCACCAGCCGCTGGTCTGGCAGATTCGGGAGGGAGGGAGGCCAGTTGTGTTGACACGTTAACCCACCTGGCTGCAACAGCTCCCCCAGCAGCGCCCCCGTGCCCTTGCGCTTCACCACCGTGCCGGGGGGCACGGGGATCTCCAGGGGGGCCGTCTTGGCCTTCTTGATCTGCGCAGTGGACGTGGGTGAACAGGGGTGTGTGGTTGCGTGCTTTCCAATGTGGCTGGCCATGTAGCCTATGGTGTGGTGAGCCGGGAGACCGTACAGATCCAAGGCTTCGCGCCAAGCGACGCCGTACACCAGCATTGCCTTCAATCATAGGGCTTACTTCCTGCAATGTACCTGCCCCGCTACTGTTGCTGCTACCGCTACCGATGCGCTCTTGTCGTGCCGCATCCACCATTTGCTCAAGTCTTCCCGCACAGAGCCCTCTAGGCTCGACTATCCAAGCACACAGCCGCCCCTCGCGCGCACCTCCTTGTTGCGCTTCGGCCCGCTGCTGCCGGTGCTGGGGTTGGCGTTGGACCCGCTGGGCGCCGAGTAGGTGGCCCGGCCGTGCAGGTGCAGCAGCGAGTCGCAGGCCGGGTCGCACACCAGCACCACGTCGCCGCCGTCAGCGCCGTCGCCGGGGTCGCCTGGGGGCCGGGCGGTTGGTTCCTCAGTTGTTGTGGTTGAAGTCAGCCGGGCTGCGTCCAGAGCTACAGCGACCTTTCGCACCTCCACATCCTAGTTAAACCCCTGCACGCCACCCCAATGTCGCATGCCCTGCACGCGCTTTTGCCCAGTGATAGAGCCCGATAGCTCCCGCTTCCAAAGCTAAACAAGCCTGCACGCTGCAGGATATGCCTGCTCCCTGCTCTTGAACCCCTTCTCACTAACCCACACAACCCTTGTCGCTCAAGACCTGACCAGTCCAAGGCATCGCGACCACTCACTGGCAGGCAGCCAAATGGTTTTTGGCGAGTTGCCCCCGGGCTTGTACTTGTGGTTGGGCACCCAGCGCCCGCGGCCCGAGGGCACCACCTCCCCGTTGCCCCCGTTGCCGCTCCTGCACGCACGGTCGTGTGCCAATTGGTAATACACGTAGCATTCACAGCACCAAGCCGTACGGCGGTGCACAGCAGGGGGAGCTATCTTTTAACAAGCCCTTCATCACCGTAGGGCAGCCGATGCTCGACTCACTGACGGCTAGTCTAGTACCGGTTGCCCTACGGTGGTGGCCGGCTTGTGAAAGGAGGGCTCCCTTGCCGCGCACCGCCGTACGGCTTGGTGCAATGCAAGGGAAACCGTTCCAAAGGAAACCCGCAGCTGCTACGGCGACAGTGGAATGACGGTTGGCTGTTGCTGCTGCCTCCTCCTACGATGTTGGGGGCAGGACTGGGAACCTGCGAGGCCTCCCAGCCCGTGGCAATGCAGTCAGCGACGCAGACACACGGCTCCGGTCCGCAACCCCTGTACAGCGAGCGTGTTCCCAAGGGACCTGCCGTGCGACGGCACCACACTGTACGGCTGTACGACACGATGCATTGCAATTGTACGGCACTCACTTCACGGTGATGACCACCTCATCGAACACCTTGTGCGGCTCTGCAACCGAACTGGCGTCTGGGGGCAGGAGGGACGGCATGGGGGCATGGGGTTGGGGGGCCAGGGAGCTGGGTTCGGACATTGGCGGCTTGGCGGGAAGGCACATGGCGGGGCCAGGGAGCATGGGCTGCCGCGTCACGCTCGTCCATTTGACACGTGTCATCTCAGCCGGCAGGCGCCTAGGCAGGCCCCCAGCCTCCCACGGTCTTGCATACCATGCACTCCCAGCACCAGCATATACAGAGGCACAGCCTGCAGCTGGCCGCAACGCAGCACACAACCTAGTCCTTCTGCTGGATGACCCACACTGCGCCGCACAGCAGCCTCCCTTCGCCAAGTTGCCAACTGTACCACGCCGTCCGGCATCTCCTGGCGCATCTCCTGACGCCAAGGAGGCTTGGCTCTCACATGCCGCCCAGTCCCCCACACTCAATAGACTCTCCCAAGTTGCCTGTCAGTGCACGCCTTTCATCGGGTGTACGCCCACTGCTCACCCTCTGGGCGGACGGGCAGGCGTTTCGGGGGAGGCTCAGATGGCCCTGCTTTGGGGCCAGCGAGTAGCGGGGATATGCTTTAATTTAAAATTGTTTCGATGTTATGGTACGCACGCAAGTGGTGCGCTGTCACAGCAGTACAGGTGGTGGACGGCGTAAGGTATACGCGGAGGCACGTGAGCAGGCTGTATCGGTACCGTGGCGTCCCACTGCGGGGCCGTGTCTTGCGCGGCGTGCCATAGGTGAGCACTACCCAGAACATAGAAACGAGCAGCTGCAAGTTATCGATCTGATGCGTGCCGGGCATGCTTATCAGGGTCGCGCCAAGCCCAAAGCACGTGTAGGTATGGTGGCAGCCCACCTGCGGAGCGGGCGGCACAAGGAGGGGCGCAGAGGCCTCCGCGAGGGCCATGCGGCTGTGACGGGCAGCTGTGTATCTTGTTATTCCGTTGGACTGCGCCACTTGCTAGGGCTCGGTGCGGTAGGGAAGGGCTCCGGTGGCTGCGAGTCCATGGCAGCACGGCAGTGCCGACGCAGCGGGGCGGGCCCACTGCGATGCTTTCAACTGCCTGCATGCTTATCCTTGATAGTATTGCGATTGTCGCCGAAGGTTGATAACGGGTGTAAGTCGCCCTCGATAGAGCCACGGCGGCGAAACGAAGAACTTGTCAGTCTCTCACGTACACGTATGTACTCAGACAGGTTGCTCTTACTTAATAAGGAAATTCAAAAGCTGAAGAGTCGTGGAGCTCCGGAACGGCTGTGTGTTCGACCAACCGACTGCTCAACTTCTGCCGCATGGGTGGGATAGGCAGGGTGCCGCTGCCACTCTAAGAATGCACGTTGGCGTTACTACAGGACCTGCAGTCTGCTTCAGTCCTCGACTGTTCCGCAAGGGTATGGATCAGGGGATATGGATTGAGCCGAGCGCTGGCTCCTGGGTTCTGCTGGGTTCCAGCTGGGGCTGGAAACGTTTATCCAGTTCACCTCCAGACCCCCCGCCTACAGCTGTTCAGACGCGGCTTATCTCATCCAGATAATTCCATGAAGGGTCCATGTGTGATACGTAATACCTAGGAGAAGCACATATGGAGCTGTAGCCGTGTCTGCCACGCGCCACAATACGGTACCTACCCCACCCCACCCCTGCTGAGCCTATCCCTGCTTTTTTTTTTTTTTTCAGGAGAAGGGTTATGGGATTATCGGAGACCTATTTTTTGCGG
>VFQN01002401.1_pt1 | contig 28972 bp, 44 predicted proteins | sample 3512371 | NCBI WGS metagenome assembly VFQN01 (sample SAMN10412370, study PRJNA504923) | tailings metagenome | isolation source: Replicate 2 from Balatoc abandoned mine | place: Philippines: Itogon, Benguet | collected 2017-08-28
GTTATGGGATTATCGGAGACCTATTTTTTGCGGGTAGGTCCTCAAGGTCGTCTCTTCACTTGGCTTGAAGCTTTGGGCACCGGTACACATGGGTGCTACTTACCCGCTACAAGCGTGCTGCTTGGCCAGCGCGTCCCTTGACGTGTTGCTGTTACACACAAGTGCTCTCCCCTGCTAGTGCTGGAGTGTGTGTAGGTGCGAAGCGCTGTGTCCGCTTGGGGACCTGGCTGCCGGTGCCTGCCGGTGCCGCTACTGGTGCCGCGACCAATCCTCCAACATGCAACAATTTCTCATCGCTGTGTGCTGCGCGCATGTAGGCAGCTTGTGTCTGCTTGGGATCGGCTCATGTTCAGTGTGCTGGCCGTATGTTGTTTGTTTGCAAGTTGGAGTACCACTACAAGCGCTGCTACGAGTGCCACGCTGCGCCGTGTTGGCGAGGCGAGGGCTGGCGTGCTTGGCTGTACCAATACGTGATTGAAGCTTCGTGTACGTGCGCATGGAAGCTCGTTGCCACTTTGCGCACTTTGCGCTAGCTGCACAGGCTGCACGGGCTGCACGGGCTGGGCGCCAGCCCAGCACTTGACGTGTGCTGTGAGCGTTTGGAGGGGTTCAGTGTGGACCTGGTGGCACCGAGCTGCGGCAGTCCCCGGGCTCAACGGTTTCGGTGTGTTGCCGGCGTTGAAAGCCGCTGTAGGTTTCGGTTATGAGGAAGCCTAATTGCGGATGTACTTGCACGCGTGGGCCGGCCAGCAGGCTAACAGAAACTAGTGAGGGCAGGCCGTGTGCTCCATGTGGCAGGTTGGCCTTGCGCCGCCTGTGTGCACATAGGTGTAGCAAAGCCATGTACGGTATCCGTTTGCTGGCTCTTCATAGTGATTCGTTTTAGGTGTTGCACATATCCTGTCCGTGTCTGCCGCTCTACTCTCCAACGCACACGTACTGCTGCGCTACAATAATCATAGAGCACAGCAGCAATTCCCACACTCTATTATTTGGCCAATGTACATCTGCTTGCGGTGTCCCGAAGGCCAAACTGAGGTCGACACCGGGATCAGTTGAAAGCATACATGTAATAATGTCCCACCGCCTATCGCCTTTTTGCCAATGCATGCCAGGTGCCTCTACCCTCAACACAGCAAGGTATCGCCATCACAGCGTGCGGAGCTGTACGGCACATCGGCGTGTCAGCAGGCGTGTCGGGGCCGCATGGCACGTGGCACACAGGCAGCGCACGAGGACGTGCGGCTGTCGGTCAGTCGGATGCTCTACTGGCAGCCCTGACCTTGAACACGGCTTTGGTACCGGTATACAAAAAGGGTTGGAGACCTGCGGGCACTTTGTATTACTATATTATGGTTCTTGGTGAGACAAGCACAGGGGACAAGCATGCCGGCGAATCTGCACGTATCGTCAGTAGTAGTACCGTACCTGAAACCGTTCGTTGTACAGCATGTGACCCTGCCCGGGAAAGCCCTTCACTGCACCTCCATCAGTGCCCTAGGTGCATAACGCGTTCCTGGCCCACGCGCCACCTGCACGCGCCACCTTTGGCGCGCCACAGCACCCCACGGCGTGCGAGCGTACCTTTAGGGGGTCTGAGGGTGTAGGGCCCAGAGCCTTCCTTACTGGTGCTGCTCACTCCGCTGCAGTTCGTGTGGTATCAGCTACGGCTGAGCTAGACCCCGTCTACGTGTACAGGTATACAGGGTTTGCTCCGCCAGGCTCCGCCGCCAGGGCTAAATGATGTGACGAGGAGCACTGCCGCTGCCAAGAGTGTCTTAGTTACACAGGATGCCAAACATGCAGGCGCCATGCGTGTGTTTCCGTTCGCCAGGGCACAACATGGGTTACAACATACAAGGGGTCACACCGCAGCCCCCAACCAACGACGCAAAACAGTGTGGCAACTGAGCCACACTACGAGCTTACCGCGCACGCAGATCCCTGCTGCGCTCATCACCCTCCTCTAAACAGCTGACGTTGGCTCAGACAGCGCAAAGCCATCGTATTAGATACACCGAACCCCACATGTAACATGCTCACTCCACTCCAAGGATACGTGTGTCCCGACAGCGCTGCTGTGGCACAACACCTATACCACGTGGCCTGCCGTCAGGGCAACCGCCTGCCCAGTGCGCTGCGGCCTCATCGCATACCATCTAATATGCTGGACAGTTTAGTCCTCGTAGACGCGGCACTCATCGGCATCGGGGGCGTCCTGGCAGAACTTCTCGAGCGGGTCATTAGTTGCGGGGTCGGCAGCGGCCGCGTCCTTCTTGTGGGACGCAGCAGCGCTCAGCTCCTCAACAGTGTCCCAGGCCACAGCGCAGTCCTGCGGAACACAGCGTGGCACAGTGTCAAGTGTCGCATACCTGTTGCGCACCAAAAGCTTGCAGGCCTATCCAGACCGCAGGTTCCATTCCTGACACGATACTGTCAGTTACCATCAGAAGTTGTCCTGTTGGCTAGTCAACGAGCGCAAGGCCTACAGCTGCAACACTCACGGCGATCCGACAACCAGAGCAGGGTTTTCAGCCAGCCTCACAGACCCACCGCGCTGGTGCCCTTAGCGCACGCATCCTCAGCCTCCTTAACGGCCTGCTCCACCTTCTTGTTCAGGTCCACGGCAGGCTGGCCGCTGGCGCGGACAACCACGCTGCGGGGGCGCACGGCCACCGCGCGGACCTGGGGCCGGCTCAGGGCAACAGTAGGCTTAACAGCGAGCATCTTTGTTGTTATATGTTATTTTCAGGTGGTCGGAGGTACTTTGTCTTTTTCACAGGTCGTATGCATGGGCATGTCGTCCTGCGTCAGTCCTCGCACTGCTGCGATAGCTTTCTCCTAGACTTGCTAGCAGAACCAGCGTATTGCCACACTACCCTACCAAATGCGACGCATTTTAGTGCGCAACTCGCTTGTGCGAGGCAGCGCGTGTGACTGGAGTGCACCATCGGCAGTCAGGGCAACGTTGGCAACCGCTGCATCGCTCCAGCACCAGGTGCATACCGTCTCAGCTTACCTACAGCGGTAGAGCTGCAAAGCCCATGGCTGCGACTGGGAGAGCTGCAGTTGAGCGGTCTGCCACCTGCGGAAGCTCTCTGTCGCCTCCCACCTATGTTGTCAATACCAGCCTTGTAAACAGGGTAAGAACCAGAGGGGAGATTTTGGGGCGTGACAAGGGGGGCGTGAGAAGGGGGCAGCAACTGCCTGCTGTACCAGCCAGGCTGTGGGCACCAGAGAGGGTGGGGGGGCTACGTAGTATGATGCATCCTCGGGCTGCCGTTGTGCTTATAGGTAGGATGGTGCCTTAGCACGTGCATAGTTATGAAGTACGACAGAGGTAGGGGTGCATGAACGGCGCGCCGCATGCAAAGCAACCCTGATGTCGGAGGAGCCCTTTCGGTGGGGGTCTGGTGGGGGTCGTGTTACCCGAGCGTGGAATGAACTTAACGAAGCAAGCAACGGCGCTGCGGTCGTGTCGGGTACGGGCTGCCATGGGCGGCTTTGGCTGTACCGGTAGGCACGGGGAGCCAAGGGGCTACACGGGAGTCCCAAGTTAGCGGCGTGGCGGCAGGTTGCCCCGTCCGCCTGCGTCCGCCATCGGGCGTTCCGTGCATGACGCACGACGCAAGGGCGCCAGCTGGCCAGGACGTCCTGGCAAGCTGGCGGCCCTGTCACGGAGTCATCACGATGGCAGGTCGAAGCGCTCAGTGGCGCGGGCATGGCTTCATATGTCCAATGCAGCCATTTTACCCATGCATTTTACCCCATGCCACTTGGCTCTTCCCCTTGCATGCCCGTGGAGCCCTCAGTATGGGGCCTTGCCTTGTTGAGGTACTTCGCAATGTAACAGCGGGTCCCCCCGCAGTGTCATACGTGTCATACCGCACCGCCAGCCACTGTCATGACCTGCGGCGCCTGCAGCATGCACTCCGTGCCTCTGGCCTCTCCACCGGCCCATGGCCTTGTAGGGTGCCACGTGTATGACGGTAGTTGCTCTTGCTTCACGTTTCATATCACCTATAGTGGTTTTATGGCGTGCCTGGACGTACAAGGGAGTAGTGCACGGGTCCTGACGGGCAGCGGCGGGGGTGGCCACTTCACGACTTGCCTGCCTTGCCCTTGCTAGCCAGGGCCTGCCGTTGCCAGGAATACCCGCGCATAGGGATAGGAGCAGGTACAAGGGCAAGGGCAAGAGCAAGAGCAAGGGTACAGTGAAAGCAGGAGTGGAAGAGGCTGGAGGGAGCTAGGACGTGGCTGGGCAAGCAGGGGAGGGACCACGGGACCATGGCCGGCTACCGCACATCGTCAATCCACAGTGCCGATGGCATAATACTTCGTCACTAAGGCGACGTTAGACCAATATTTATACTCGACAACATCGCGTTGCGCTGTTTGGGGTTAACGGGTGGCTGAAAAGGCCAAACGGTCGGGCCTCGGGTGGGGCTCTGCGCAGCAACCGGGCGCTGCTTGGCGCGATGACAACAGCCCTTCAGCAACGTTCTCAGCATCCAGCGCGCCAGGCAGCATTCTTGAATACTGGGAGGAGGACACCGTTGACAGTACCTCTGCAGTGTAATCGACTTTGCGTTGCCACTCCTATCATTCCTGTCGTCCACGCTCCTGGAGGCATTCAGAGGTCCCAATTTACCCGCGGGAAGAGGACTGTGACGTCTGCGGCATTGCCACCTGTTGCTGAGGCGGTCTTCGGCCAGGCTCTGGTCATGGCGAAGTACGCAGCTATCAGCGCGGCGATTGGGGCCGGCATCGCGACATGCATCGCGTGGATTGACGCTTGGAGGAAGACGGAGCTGCCGGGGCTGCAGTATGCTGACACCGAGGCAAGGCAGGGGAAACGTTGTCAGGGGAAGGGGCGTGCCGGAACAACCCCGCGCACACAAGCACATCCGTCTGCTCCCATACTGCGGCCTATTAGGGCATGAGTGTCATCCTGTAGACAGCAGCACCACAACAGCTGTTCCACGATTTTTCTTCTGTTACGCCACCTGTGCAGATGCAAGGGAAGTGTGCCGTAGGGTACGGGAACACGTGCCGCAGCAGCCACACGCGCGCCACCCGCCTGTTGCTGTTCCTTGTTATAGTACCTGCATGGACAAGCACTGAGAAGGCTCCAGCCGTTCGTACTCCGTGCTGTACTCGTGTACATGCTCCGTTGGCCGTCCAAACTGGCCCATGCAGTTTACCTCCCGCGCCGCTGCCCGTCCCCCGCCCCCGTTCCGCTCCCGCGCCCTGCAGTTCAACCGCCGGGTGCTTGAGGGCTGCCCCAGCCTCAAGGTGCCGTACGCCCCGCGGCCCTTCTTCACCAACAGGGTGAGACACCATGTCCAGGGTTACAAAACGGGCAGAAATAGCGATGCTGCGCCCTGCCACTCAGCGTCGCCCCCGGGCCCCACCCATGCGGCCGGCACCATGGGGCCACACCTTCGCACAGCAAGCGGCTCTCGTTTGTGGCTTTCTGCCGCGGCCGCACGCAACATCACACCTGGCGCCGCCTTGTGTCAAGCGGAATGCCGGACGTATGGCTGCACGATTGTTTCAGACCTATGGCACCCCTCCCGCCCTTTCGCACCCCTGTGGTGCTGACGCCCATGCGCCTACACGGTGCACCCTTGGGGCCCAATGCACCGCGCCAGCACCCCGAACCCAAACATCTCCACTCCATCATTACCATCACCCCGGATGCATTTCCAGTGAGCGTGTCTAAAGCTAGGGCGCCGAATTGCGCCCTCCACGCATCTCCCCTACCCTCCCGTGTCTAAGCTGTGCCTGACTTGCGTATCCACGACGACCCACACGCAGCACGTGGAGACCATCTTCGCCGCCAAGACTCGCTCGCGGCCGCAGCTGCGCTACCGGCGGGAGATCCTGCGCTGCCCCGACGGGGGCTGCGTGGCCCTGGACTGGGAGCTGGACGAGCACCCGGACAAGGTGCGGGCGGGGGCCGGGGGCCGGGAGGCGGAGTGGCAGCGTTCGTATTGTGACGGGGGCTTGAGTGACGAAATGTGCGTGCGTCTCGCGCCGGTTTGGGAGCTGGGCATGCACACGGAGAAGGTGGGCCGGGAGGGGGAGGGGGTGGATGGCAGCACGTGTGTGAGCGTACTGCAGGGCCATGTGTGCGTGCGTCTTGCACTGGGCTAGGGGCTGAGACGAGCGCTAGGAGGACTTGGAGCGGAGCACTGGGGTGTGTTAAGGTAGCTCTTGGGCAACCCAACGTGACAAGGGTGCGGGCATGGCCCTGGTTGGGCAAGGGCGTGGGGGCGTGGGGCGCGCGGTATGCGCCGGCTCCAGCAGCACGACCTCATGACCGTTCCTTACCCCCGCCACACCTGCACCTCCTCCCACGGTGCCCCAGGCGCTGCCCGCCGACGCCCCTGTGCTGGTGCTGCTGCCCGGCCTGACGGGGGGCAGCGGGGACAGCTACGTGCTGCACGCCGTGGCCAGCGCGCGGCGGGCGGGCATCCGGGCCGTGGTGTTCAACAGCCGCGGCACGGCGGACTCCCCTGTCGTCACGCCGCAGTTCTACAGCGCCAGCTTCACGGGGGACACGCGGTGGGGGCAGGCGAGGGGCGTGTTGGGGGAGGGAGGAGTAACACACAGCCACAGTTGTTCGTTTTACGGGGGACAAGCGGTGGGACGACGGGGGGCGCAGATGCCATGGACCTGGATGAGGCAAGGGTTGAAATGGCGTTGGCAAGGGCGGAAGGGCACGCCTGACACCACGCCTGTACGCCTTCGCCAGACACGGCAACCCGTCACGCAGCACTGCGCTCAGCGCCTCACGCACATACCCACTCGCTCCACAACGGCACGGCTTTCGTTTAGACTGGCCAGTATACCCACTCGCTCGCCCCTGCTGCCCTGCCGTACAGCACGGTGGTCGAGCACGTAACGGCGCGCTACCCTCGCTCCCGGCTGCTGGCCGCCGGCTGGTCGCTGGGCGCCAACATCCTGCTGCGCTACCTGGGCGAGGAGGCCCAGGCGGGCAGGGCCACGCCGCTGGCAGCCGCCGTGTCCATGTGCAACCCGTTCAACCTCACCATCTCCAACAAGGTGGGACACGATGCATTTGAGTTTGCACATTACAGCACTCTGCTGCAAGTAGTCGAAGCGGAGTACTTGGTGGAGTACTTGTGGTTTCAACCGACCGAGGGCTGTTGTGCTCCGTGGCGTTTCGCGGCCTCCGACGATTGCTCCAGCAGCCCGATGCCTGCATACCCACCACCCTTCCGTGCTGCCTTTAAGTCCTTACCCGCTGCGCCCCACTACCCCGGCCGGTCCCTCTCTCCAGGGCCTTGCCCGCGGCTTCAACCGCATCTACGACACCAACCTGGCCCTGTCCCTCCGCGCCATCTTCGCCAAGCACGCGCTGCTGTGGGCGGGCATGCCGCCGCCCTTCCGCCCCGACGCCGTGCCCACCTGCACCACCATCGCGCAGTTCGACGACGCCATCACCATCCACTCGTTCGGCTGGCCCTCCGTTGAGGCCTACTACGCAGGCAGCAGCTCGTCGCTGTCCGTGCCGCACCTCAAGATACCCACGCTGTGCATCCAGGTGCGGGGTGCGGGCAGGTGTCCCCTGTGAAAGGTGTAACGTCCCCACTTCCGGCACCTGCTTTGTTGTATTCCCAACAGCAGCGGGGCAAGAGTTCTTCCTTTCCTGAATCCACACCGTCGTTGGACTCTTGCGCGTATGGTCCAGCGCGCCCCTTTCCTCCTGTCGTAGGACGGCCGCACCGCCCCCACGAGTGCCACGGGCCACACGCATAACACACTGCATACTGACCCACCCTGCTCTGGACCACCACCACCGCATGCTTGCCCCAGGCGCTGGACGACCCCATCGCGCCCAAGGAGGCAACGCCCTTCGAGGCGCTTGCGGCCAACCCGCTGTGCACGCTGGTGACCACCCGCACCGGCGGGCACCTGGGCTGGGTGTCGGGGCAGGGCTCGCCATTCGGCGCGCCGTGGACAGACCAGGTGGAGTGGAAAGGCGTGGATATTGCGACGGCTTGTAGCTGCACCACTGCTGCTGCTCCGTGGAATCCTTTCCGCCTTGCTGGCTGTCGGTTACTGATGTGTTGTCAGTTGCTGCACCGCGCTTGGGGACCCTGTTCATGCTTACGGAGCACCCCTCGTCAGCCGCCCTAACCACCCAGACAGGTCACGTAGGTGTCACATGCGCACGAACAAGGTAGCACCATTCACATGAACGAGGACGCGGCCCAGCTAACACACGCGCTAACCCACGCAGGTGATGATGGAGTGGATGACGGCGGTGCTGGAGCAGCTGCCGCAGCAGCAGCCGCGGGAGCAGCAGCTGCAGCAGCAGCAGGTGGCGGCCAGCAGCTCGGTCACCAACAGCCTTGGAGCGGCGAGTGCGCACAAGGAGTCGGTGCTGGTGGAGGCGAACTCTCGTGCGTGAGGGAGCGGGCAAGGAAGTGAGCAAGCAGAAGCGAAGAAAGGGAGAGTGTGGTGTGACCGTATGGATTTTGACAGCGGTGAGGACGTGAGGGGCTGGATGGGGCCAGGGGGTGCACAGGCTGCACGTGTAATGGTCTTCGCGGGGGTGCGCGGGGCGATGGGAAGCACTTGCTCTCGCGCTGATAGGCTTAGACGGCAAGGCGCAGCTGTCGGCGTGGCATGTCGTTGAGGGATGCAGCAGGAGAGCGGCGAGAGCAGCGAACAGGAAGGAAGAAGAAGCAATTATGTTTTGAGTACAGATGTGCAGCTGCACGGACGTGACTGGCGAGCTGGCTGCAGGAGGGGAGAGGGGACGTGGTGTGCCATTGGTGCTGTGGTTGGGCGCCGTGTTGGCGGCGGCATGGCCGCATGGTACGGCGGTCCTGGACCGGGCTGTGAGAGGCGTGGGGTGCGGCACGCGTGACCGACTGCTGGCGGTGTAGTTCTGGCAGGACGGAGTCGAGTAACAAAGGATTGAGGCGTGGGTGCCGCAGAGTCAAGCATGCTATGAAGTCGGGCCATTGAGGGTGTGCGGTGCTGTCGGCTGCCATCATCCGTATGCTGCCGTCGTGAGCTCGTTTATGTGCCCTGCGTTTGCAGCAAACATGCCTGGGCGCTTTTGACTGCTTTGCTTACAATTGGGAGGCGCTGTGGGGGCGTCAAAGCTTACGTGTGCTACGGTGCACTGGTAAAAGGCGGTACCGGCAGGCAGCGGGCTAGCAGAGCAAAGGTCGTGATGCTCATCCGGACGCTTGATACACGCGTGGACCCCTGACGACTCCACGCTTGTAACGCTGTGGCTGACCCTTGGCGGCCTCTGGTGTTTCCAGGCGCGGTGGAAGCGCTCGTGAGGGCGCGAACAGCGAACCGCCCAGAGTGTGGAGCAAGGCCAGGGGCCACTTGCCTCCAAACTTCGTTGGAGCACAAGTATCACAGGCGGCCCACACAGGCGTACGTCCGTAGTGATACTCAACAGGTGCAGCTCCGTAATACGCCTTACCAGGCCTTACAGCTTGTCAGCAACCACTGTGCGCAATGTGTCGTGCATTAAGGTATACCCCGGGCAGCCAGTGACGTCCCAACCGACCCCAGGCGTGTTGGTGGGAGTACTGCGCGCCGGACAGCGTTGCGGCAGTGATGAGAGACAAAGAGGAAACGGCATTCCCGCCGCTAAATCATAGAAGCGATACGGTACGCCAACGGGTGACATTGCCTGCGTCACCTGGTGCAAACAAGGGTATTTGGTACGGCCCGGTGCTCGCTGCACTGTGTGCGCACCCTCAGCCCGGCCCGGCAACAATCCCAGCCCCCGGCGCGACATGCCGTACGCCAGGACCAGGGCTCTGGCCTCGCTGAAAACCAGCACTGCACTATCGGCTACCCAACGCACGCCGGAACGCCGCCCGGGTACTGACAGAGTAAAGCTGGGCTTGTGCTATTGCCCAGGTCGCGCAGCCCAGCATCCCTCCATGCACGCACACGCAGCAGCGCTCGTGCAAAGGTGTCCACACTTGGAAATCGGCATCCTCGACGCCAGGGTGCCGTAGGCTGCATGTTGGTATTGTCAGGTATTGTACGTCTCCCAAACCACTAACCCACAGGTCCTGCCTTGCCCGATGCCAACGCCATGCCCATGCAACTGCACAACACACACGTACTGCGCACCGCACCGGGTGCAGCAAAATGTTGTCGCCCTCATGCGCAAGGCTTGACACCCGGAAACATATGAAGCTAGGACCCGTCACACCCACATGACGCGCCTTTGCATCTCTTGGCGCCCGTGCCATGAAACACTCGCCGGGTTACTAAGAGCTGGCCCAGCAGCATAGAACGCAATACCTCCTCCCCACACCTCTCCAGGCCCGGTCCCTCTCTCCTCGGGCCACGGTAATGCGTCCCTCACGGAGAAGCAGCGTTAGGGTTACACCGGGTATTGCAACCACCCTCGTGAAACGGTTATCAATAGCTCTCCTCACAGCATCGTGCAAGCGCCTTAATCTCTTCCAAAATTGCGGTCGACTCTCAGCCATGATCACACTTGCTCGGCCCGTCTTCCTCCACAATGGTGGTGTTATATATTTTCTGAACCTGCGCATTCTCCCTTACTGCGAACCCTTGCCCTTCTTGCCCTTCTTCTTGCCGTTACCGTTACCAAAGCCACCCGAGGGCGCCGCCGCCGCCATAACCGGCTCAGCCTTCACCTCCTCTTTCTCCTCCGCCTTCACCTCCGCATGCTGCTGCTTTGCGCTCTCCGCCGCCGCCGTCGCCTCCGCCGCCGCCTCCGTGGCCGCCGCTACTGCCTGCTCCACCGCCGCCGCCGCCGCCGCCATCTTGTCGGACTCCTCCTGCGCCGCCGCCGCCGTCGCCAGCTTGTCCGACTTCTCCTGCGCCGCCGCCGCAGCCTTCGCGGTCGCCGCCGCCTTGGACGCCACCGCCGCCGCCGCCGCCACCGCGGCCACAGTCGCGGCCGCCTCCGTCGCCGACGCGCTGCCGTTGCCTGGCTTGATGGCCGAGCCGTTCGCGTTGCCCGCGTTGGCTGCGGCGGCGGCGCCGCGGGAGGCGCTGCGCTCCCTCTTGGCTGCCGCCTTGGCCTTGAGCGCCTCGTACTGCTCACGCAGGAGGCCCACGGCGGTCTCAGCCTCACGGCGGTACTCGTCGCTGCGGCTGACCAGCGAGTCCAGCTGGGCCCTGTGGACGGCAGCAGCAAGCCCAGCAGCACACACGAGGCGTTTACACCCGATGCCGCGGCAGTACTCCTAATACCAGTGAGTGCCATGCATCGCGGTCGCTTCGACAGTACCTGTCGTCAACCCTTGTGCAATGCACTTGCTTACTGCCCCGCGCAATGCGCCGCGCACTTCCACAGACACGGGTGCGCACCTGAGCTGCGCCAGGTTGCCCTCCGCCTGCTGCCTCGCCTGGCGCTCCTCCTGCAGCTCCGCCACCGTCTTGGCAGCAGTCTGCTGCGCCGCCGCTGCCTCGGCGCGCACGCTGCTCAGCTGCTGCGCCGCCGCCACCAGCGCCGTGTCGCGCTCCGACTTGGCGGCCGTCACAGCCTCCTCAGCCTGGGAGTGTTTGTGTGGTGCGTAGGTGTGGATACCTTGGTTAAATGTACTGAATCCATGTCATGCGCGGCACCAACACTAATGCCCGTATACCTGCCGAGTTCCCAAGCCCAGGTGAGCTCTTCCACAGGCGCAACCCTTCGGCAAAGGTCCCATCCTTGCCGTCTTATGCCATTGCGTACCGCTGCTGTCGCGGACTGCCTTCACCGTCCCTCACCTACTGCCGAGTGCCCCCTCTGCCCACCCACACCGCTCACGAGCGCCCCTAGACACCTCAATGACATCCACCCAGCTCCTGCAGCTGCTCCGTCAGCTGCACATCCGTACACCTGTTGGCACGTACCCACCTGCTGCAGCTGCTCCGTGACCTGCTGCAGGCGTGTCGCCAGCTGCCGCTCCAGCTCCGCCATAGAGCCCCTGCCGGCGGCCAGCTCACCCTCCAGACCACTGATGCGGCTGCGGGCGGCGCCGACGTCCCTGCAAGGGGGCGACGGAGGGAGGCATGTACCAGTCTCAGACCTGAGCCGTGAGGGAGGGAGGCATGGCACAATGTTCACAGGGAGCGCCGTCGAGTGCAGCACCAGCCAGCCAGTTAGCCTCGGTAAAGCAGCATGCTCTGTCTCCACTCTTCACCGACCTGGTTCCGTAAGGAGAACCATGTCGTGCAACGCAGCGCTGCCCACCCCGGGGGATGCCCACACGCCCCTGCGCTCCCACACCACGCACCTACCGTGGCCTGCAAACCCCTGCTGCCCAGGCTACCACATCGCCGTCCTCGTCCGCCTGTTTTCCCCCATCCGTCCGAGTGGCCACCCGGCCCCCGCGGCTACGCTGTTTCGTCGGGTTTGGGTGCGGGATTGTAAGGCCCGCACACGCATTTACGGCAGCCCAGCTCGCAGCCGCTCGTCGCACATCTTCCACAAACCGATCCAGCTACTAGACTACGCAACGTTGGCGCAACGACACTACGTGGGTCTTCGGTTTCACCTACTCGACGGCTGTACAGACGTCAAGACATCTTTTCCTAGCACTCTGTCCCTCCCCCGCCCACCTGTTGTACGCCTCCTGCAGCTGGCGGGCGGCGGCGGCGGCCTTGGACGAGGCGCTCTCCAGCTCTGCGTTCTTCTGGCGGGCGGCCGCTAGCTCGCCGGCCGTGTCGCGCACGCGGCGCTCAGCGTCCTGCAGGGGCAACAACTACTGCTGAAACGCGGCGCTTCTCCGCGGAGAAGCGCCTGTACAGGTGCTTCCGTGGGCGGGTGGGCCCGCGTGATGGTCGGAACTTGGTGATTGGAGCGGTGCGGCGTGCGGGTGTAGGGTCGCGAGGGGACGGACGGGCAGCAGGTGTGCGCTGCCATGTGGTCACCAGGCCAGTCGCCCCGGGCACACAATGCCGTGCCTCACAGTGATGCGCTGTGCGTGCCACCCGCATTGCACCCCGTGCACCTTCTTCCCAAGTTGGCTTCACACCATGGCGTACACGTTGGGTGCCTCCCCACTCGACCGCAAAAGACTTGTCCGTTCAACCTATTGCATCTTTGTCGTCCCCGTTACCTGCCGTCCCGCCGCCTCCGCCTCCATCTGGCGGCGCAGCTCCTGCAGCTGCCGCGACAGGTCGTCCTTCTCGCGACGCAGGGAGCCGGCATCGGCCTGCGGGCGGGCAGGGCATAAACATGCAATCCAGGTTCGACGGCCTTCTTATGGGTTGAAAAAGGGGGTCGGGCCCCGCGTGCAAGGCTTTGCCAGGGTGCCCGAAAGGTTCTGCCAGGGCGCACAGTGAGGAAAGGCCTAGCCCCGAAAGCCGCTGGTATTGCCCGCGTTCGCTCGTAAACAAGTCACACGGGACCATCCACCTTGCTCGTCTCCAGCGCCGCCAGCGCCGCCCTGTACTGCCCCCGCAGCTCCTCCATCGCCGCCGCCTGCGCCGCCGCCTGCTTCCGCTCCGCCTCCAGCGCCGCCTCCTGGCCCGCCAGCGCCTGCCGCACCTCGCCCAGCTCGGCGCGCAGGCCCGCCGCCTCCTGGCTCAGCTGCGTGTTGGCGGCCGTCTGGTCGGCCAGGGCGCGGTCCAGGGTGGACACGGAGGACTGCAGCTCGCGGACCTGTCGGTGGGGTCGTGGGGAGTAGGTTAGGGTGGTTGTGGGGTAGTGTGGGGATTGTGGGCCTGACAGTAGGTGGAAATGAGTGGTGGTGGACTCGGAACCGCAGTTCGCCCGACTGGGCGGTTCCCAGGGACAACACGAGGCAAGTGCACGGTGCGCTGGCAGGCGCCGAGGATGCCAGCTACTAAGCGAGTCTGACGGCCCAACACCCAAGCCCGCCAGCAGCAACGGCGCTCTCCTCCTACCCCGCCAAGATCCTGTCCAGCCCGCCGCAATCCCCACCCCCATCACGCCCCCTTCCACACCTCCCCAGGCCGCCTCTTGCTGCTTCAACAAGCACAGCACCGATACCAAGGGCCCCCGCCTGCCTTTGCAGTCCGCCTCCTACATGGCCCCCGTGCAGGTGTGTGCACAGCAACCGCAACCCCACTCCCCACCTGGCCCTGCAGCCCGGCGTTCTTCTCCTTGGCCTCCTGCAGCTCCGCCTCCAGACCCGCGGCGCGCGCCTGGCTCTCCACCAGCGCCGCCTTGAGGCGGGACTGCTCGCTGCGGGACTGGGTCACAAGGTCGCGCTCCTCCTGCGCGTGCGATGAGGCGTGTGCGTGCGTGTGTATCAGCAAGGGTCGCTGCGCATGTTGATGCAATGTCCCCGCACAACCACGGCAGCGCTCCGATAGGTCACCACGCCTAGCTGCTGCTGCCAAAGCGGTAAATTGCACCGCCATCGCCCCAAACCCCTGTCCTTAACCCACCACCAACAGGTTCCGTGCACCCGCACACGCGCACCCACCACCAGCTGCTTGGTGACCGCCTCCAGCTGTGCCTCCACCGCCGCGCGCTCCGCCGCCGCCGCCGCCGCGTCCCTCTGCGCCGCCACGCTGATGGACAGCGCCTGGTCCTTGAGCGCCTTCATGGCCTCGCGCATGGACATGGCCTCGCGACCCACCTGCAGGCAGCAACACACACACGGGGGGACACACGTGCTGCGTGGCGCATGGTAATCATCAGCGGTACCCAGATACACCACGAGTCACCAGGTGTCTCCTGCGGTGCCCCTGCCCGCCGCCTCCTGCGCACAGGCCTCAAGCCCTCGACCTGTCCGTCGCCACCTCCCCACGGGAACCTCCAACCTTCACTTCCACCTCGACCGTAACCAGCTGACAAACTGCCCGTTTTCAGCCGCGCCTGGCATCGTGAGCACTACGCCCCCTGGACCCCCAGCCTTGCTGCGTCCCATGCCTTGCACCTCACCCCTCCTTGATTCCCCCCCCTCCCGTTTCCCCTCCCCCATCTCCCACCGTTGCTCATCCAACCCAGCCCCATACATGCCCGGGTCGCGCTTTGTGACCCTCCTGCCCTCGTCCCAAACAACAACTTGCACGCCCGCTGGACCGCACGCCTGCACACGCCCGCACCTTGCTGATCATCTCGTCCTGCTGCGCGATGCGCGTGTCGGCGGCGCTGATGCGCTCCTGCAGCTCGCCCGCCAGCGCCTCGGCGGCGTCGCCGCGGCTGCGCTCCGTATCCAGCTCCACAGACATCTGGGGACACACAGGCCAGGCCAGCAGTTGTGCGTATGTGCTTGTGCGCGCTTGAAGTTGTGGTGGGCTGGGCAAGGCTTTTACCCCGGCGGACCCGAACGAACGCATACATCCTTGCTACAACACGACGTCATTGAATTGGTATCAGTTCCAGGCAGGCTCACCGCTTGCTGCGCTTGTGCACGACGCCATGCAGCGATTAAGCAACCACCCATGAGCCTTGAGCTGCTGACCCACACGCACCCTGCTCAACGCCCACCACCCCTGCCTGGACCACGTCGCTGGCCTGCGGCCCCGCCTGCCCTGCCCACATACCCGCACGCAGCTGCATACCCACGGCGACAGCCAAGCCCCTGCTAGCCCCACCTTGGCCACGTCAATGACCTGCACTCCCGCCTGCGACTTAGTTGAGCGCAGGCGGGCCATAGCCTCCTGCGCGTCGCGGCCAACCTGTAGAAAGGCGTCAAAGAGGTGAGCGGGAGAGTGGGTTAAGAGGTGTCGCCTCAACTCTGCGGGTGCCAAGGAAAGGCGTGCCATAGGAACACCGGGGGACGGGGCTGCATAGGGCCCTCCGCTGCACACTGCTCGCTCCACAGCATGCTCCCACACACTTCCCTGCGCCCTCCCCTCCCGGTACAGCTGCCGCTGCGGCGGTGCTGCCCTCCGGACCCACTTACTATTAATGTCAGAACACATGAACTCCACTTGACACAATGCACAAACAATTGTCAACCCACACACACCTTCTTGGCCACCTCCCTCTCGCTGTCCAGCAGCCGCTGCGTGGCCTGCAGCTCCTGCGCCACAGCCTTGGCCTCGGCCTCGGCCGCGAACTTGGCGGCCTTCTCCGCGTCGATCAGCTCGGCGGCAGCGACAGCCTCGCGCCTGTCGGCAACGACAGCGACACGGAACAAGCAACACAACATCTGGGCTGAGGCAGTGCAACTTATGCCGTCAGATGATGCATGACGGGTACAAAGAAGGCAAGCCCTCGCCACCAACGATCGGGCGGTGACTCACAACAGGGTGTGCCGGCACAACCTACCGGTATGCACGCCCGGCTAACCATAGATTTCCCTAATGCCCAAGCCCAGCTCCATGCGCTTCAGCATTCTCACCTTCCATAGGACAGCGCCACCACATCCCCCACAACCCACAACCCACAACCCACAACCCACAACCCACAACGAAAGAGTTCCTCCCCCCGAGCGGCTTCCAAGCCTCCGACACCTTCGAGGCAATCGCTAACAGCCTTCCCACCTCGGCCGCCATGATGGCATCCACCAGCCGCTTTTCAGCTGGCTGCTTCAGCTCAGCTGGCTGCCTTCTAGTGACGTTCGTGTTGTAGGTGGATGCAGGTATCTGTACCCACCTCATGGCCTCCACCAGCCGCTTCTCCACCGACAGCGACTCCTCCGCCAGTCGGGCCGCGCGCTGTGCCGCCTCCTTCTCCAGACGCTCCAGCTCAACCTGGCATACGCATAAAATGGCAAAGCGCGTGTGTGCATGAGCCGAAGACCCTTCCAGTGGGCCACACAGCCACCTGGCTTGCCCTCCTCCGCCACAGCCACTCCTCCACGCGTGGCATACAACGTTTATCTCCATCCCCCACTCCCACAACCAGGATGAAACCTACCCGCACCTCTAGCCTCTGGTTCCCGCCCCTGCTACTTTGCCGCTTTGCAGGTACCCCCCAACCCCATCCGCAAACCATTCCCCAAACCCGCCGCCCAACCCCATAACTCCCGCCACCCGCCACCCAACACCCGCCACCCGCCACCCGCCACTCACCACGCGCGAGCCGTCCTGCGCCGCCTGCTTGAGCTCCGACTGCAGCCTGCTCACCAGCGCCCGCTCCTTGTCCAGGGCCTGCGCCGCCGCCTCGGAGCGGGACTTGAGGTCGGCCACCACCCGTCGCTCGGCCTCGATGGTGCTGTTCAGCGCGGTCTCGGTGTTCTGTTGGTGAGAGGGAGCGGGAAAAGAGGGAAGGCCGGGCATCACGGGGATACAGCACGCACGCAGGGCCGATGGCGGGATGAGGACGGGGGGCCGTGCGTGCTGTAGCTTGAGCGCTAGCTGTGGTGCTGAGGAGTGAAACCTGGTGCCCAAAGCTGCAACGCACCCAGAAGTACAATCTGAACCCCACTCTCAAACGTTGTTTCCTGCCCCTTTCTCCCTTTCCCCTCCCACTCGAACCTCGCACGCACCTGCTTGTTCTGGTTCAGCACGGCCACGTAGCCAGCCAGACCGCCGCCCACCACAATGCCCAGGGCGCCAATGAACCCAACCGCCCCGCCCTCCTCCTCCTTCTCAGCCGCAGCCCGCGCCGCCGCCTCCACCGACCCTTCCTGCGCCGCCTGCACCGCCGCGGCCGCGGCCGCCGCCGCCTCCGTCGCCTGCTTCGCCTCCGTCAGCTTCGCCTCCAGCGCTGCCTGGCCCGCGGCCGCCGCTGCGGCCGCCTTCTGCGCCTCCGCCAGCTGCCTCTCCAGCGCCGCCACCTTCTGCCGCTGTGCCTCCGCTGCCTCGGCGTCGGCGGCGCTGGGGACGGCGTCGGCGCGGAGGGCGGGCGCGGTGGCGGTCTGCGCCGCCAGCGCGCTGCGCTGCAGCTCAGCTGCGCGCTGCTCCAGTCGCTCGCGCTCGAACTGCTCGCGCTTGAGCTTCTCGTTGAGGTCCCGGAGCTGCTCGGCCAGGGCGGCGGCGTTGCCGGCGGCCTCGTTGCGCAGGGCGGCCAGGCGGGCCTCTTCGCGGAGGGCCTGGGGGTTTGGGCACGGAGAGGGAAAGGGCAAGGGCCGAGGTCGGAATTGCGGGTGGTAAATAGGTACGGCAAGAGTGGATTGGCGGGAAGTTGTGGGCGGAGGGAGGGATACATGGATGCGGGTAGGGCTAGGCGCGTGGCGGTTAGGAGGGAGCACGTGAAGCGAACGGGCCATAGTGGGCCCGGTGATGTGACGGGTGCTGCTAAGCGCAAAAGAAGAGGTCCTGTATAGGGGAATGTAGCTGGTTGCGCTGGCCTCGGGCGCTAGGCTTAACGGGGAGGACAGCAAACCGCGACCGACCGGCCCTCGGGCCCTTTCGAAAAAGGACGCCCAGGAACTGCAGCGCCCTTACAATCCGTGCCAACACATGTCATGATCACGCGTACACTCCCGCTCGCAAAGCAGACACGACGTACCTCAGCCGAGGGAGAGACATCCAGGCTCGGCAGCGCACCGCGACGCTCGCGCACGATGCGAGCAAGCTCATCCGCCTGAGCGTTCTGAGCTGCCGTTAAAGATGTAGCATTGGCTGAAGCGGCGCCAAACAGGCCGCTGCCAACAAGCGCCTGGTGGGAATTGCGACATGAAAGTGGCCGTTTGAACCTTGCCTGCACTCGAGAGCCTATGGACGCATCGCACCACATGTACAATTGTGTTTGCTGCATAATTGTTGCTTACAGAAGGGCCAAGGGGCTTTGCTGGCTTGTGTGCTTGCATAAACCCTGACACAAGTCCCCAAGCTCACCACCGAAGCAACACCAGCTGCCACGGTGTTACGGATGTTGAGAAGTGGCTTGGGCTCATACTGCTCTGACGCCTGGCACACGACGTGCTGCCTGCGGCGGCCAAGCTTGCGCTGCACACCTGACTGAAGGGACGGGGCCTTGTTAAGCAACGCCATCGTCGTTTCTTTTGTGGTGATGTCCACTAGGCAGGCTAAGTGGACGATACAATTCATAGTTCGAGGGATTAACGATTAACGATAGCCTCCGAAACCATCACCATGACGTGGACAGAGTGCCCCTCGGCCCTACACCTACTTGTTGTAACAGTAGGATTTCCAAAGCACCAGTGCTATGCACCGCTCTTTGATATGCGGTACGCAGGACCCCAACAGGCATGGCCCCACGATGCCCACCCACAGTGCCAGAAGTCGCGTGCAGAGCGATGCACCTATCTACATAAATGCACAAAAGACATGTGCACGGGTCGGTGGAAGAACGCGGTCGAGCGGAAGCACGAACACGCGTTACACGCCGCCGATTATCGCCCCGCCTACGTCACGCACGCAACACCTAAGGGTTCTGCGGCATCGCGGTCACCAGCACAGCATCCTCCACATCCTCGAGCTCGATGCGCTGGTCCGCGAGGTCCGCCGAGGGCGACCTGCGGGCGAAAGCAAGCCCGGGATGGGCAGGCAGCGCACAGCACAGAGTTTAGCGACAGCGGCCACAACCATGCAAGCGGACGGCGATAGCCTACAACAAAATACTCGATGATGAGCGCACATCCGGCACAGCCTACAGCAAGTTCACCGCAAACTGCTCCGGTCCAACACTGGGACACTCCTGCCGCGCTGCCACGTGCACCCGAGTCGACGAAAAGCACACGTCGCACGGTGCACTAGGGGTAGCAGCACAAAAACTGTGAACCCAGCCCCACTCCTGCCGTAATAAAGCATTCGACCCAAATGAGCCATTGTCTACCAAGCCCAGACGTAGGCTCGCCTATGTACCGAAGCTCACGCATCATGACTTCATGAGCGTATGACAGCCTGGCCCCTAATCGCCCTTTTGTATGCGCAAAGCCATATGCTGCAACACGGCATTTCGATCAGCTCACACGGCTGGGGACGTCACAGTGTCAACGCCGCCGGTCACGGCGGTCCCTGGAGCTGCCCCGGCTGCGGCTGTGGCCCCTGTCCCTCGCCTTATCCCTGTCCCCATCCTTCCGCCGCCGGTCATCCTCGCGCTCCCGGTACCGCTCCTCGCGCCCCTCGTGCCTCCGGTCCCTGTCCCTCTCCCTCTCGTGCTCCCGTTCCCGTTCCCGGGACGATCGCCGGCTGGCCCCGTCCACCCCATGGTGCCGCTTCCGGTCTCTCTCCCTCTCGTCCCTCTCCCTGTCTTGCTCCCTCGCCCTTTCTCGCGACTCGGAGCGGGACCGCTTGCGCCTCCCGCCTCCGCCACCTCCACTGCCCTCGCCCTGGTACCTGGATTCTCGCCGCCCCGCCGACGCCGAGCGCTCCCCGCCGTCCCGCCCGCCGCTGCGCTTGTCCGCCCGGCCCTGCGTGTCCAGCGACACGCTGCCGTCCGCCGGCTCCGCGCCCGGGCCCAGCTCCCCGCGCAGCCAGGGGTGCGCCAGCATGGCCTGCGCCGTGGCGCGCTCCTCGGGCACGAAGCGCAGCATGGGCACCAGGAAGGACGCCAGCCCGGCCGCCTGGGAGTAAGGGAGTGGGTGCCATGGGGGACCGAGCGTTGCGAGTTGGGGCGCGCACAGGGATGGGACGTGCAGGGCGGGGCAGTGACGATGGCTGGGCCAGTGCGTACAGCGGGGGCGGTTGTGACTGTCAAAGGGTGATGTGCTACAGCAAGCGCCAGTGTGTGTGTGACGTGGTCGCAGGCAGGCCACTGCCCCGAGCACAATCACAGGCACCCGACACAACAAGGCCTGGTGTGCCGTTACTGGCTGGCCGCCTGGTGGCCTTAAGCCACGGCGATGCTGTCAAGGAGGCAGGCACGGCACTAGTTGGGCGCGTAGCCGCTGCGGCAGCTCCTCTGCGCACCTCCTCCTCCGACAGCTTGTACTTCTCCACCAGCACACGGTCCAGCGGCCAGAAGCGGAGCTTCTTGATGTGCCGCAGCTCCCCGTTGCGGTTGAAGTAGTCGCGCGCGTGCTTCCCCTTCTCGTACACCTGTGGGAAGGGGCAAATTGCACATGAGACACACTAACATGGGTGGCGTTGCCAGGATTAGCCTCGCGTTGTGCCTCTAAACGCGGTGCTGCTCCCTAACCGCGATTAGCCGGGGGCAACGCGAGCCTCTTTCCTCTAGGGCCCCGTCATAACCAAAGGGGCATTCGGGCCCCCTCCGTCAAAGGAGCTTGCCTCAGTCCTAGCATGAAAGGGCTATAACAAACGGAGCAGGCTGTCCGTGTTGCGGCTCGTGGCCAGACTCAAAGCCACACCCTTGCCCCTGCCCCATGCACCCAGCAGCGCTTGAGTGACCACCATCAAACCACACTTGACACGAGTCCCCGTGTCCCCGCACCCTTTCCTTCACGCGCAGCGCACCCTGCCCACCCTTTCAAAGGCCAGTCCTCCAGCAACCCCCACGTAAGACCCCGCACTCGCTGCCACGGGTCAGCCACCGTCTCACTCATTAAGCCCCGAGGCCAACCCCACCTTGCGCGGCATGCGGCCCAGCAGCTCTATGAAGAGCGCCAGGTGGTCCTCGTCCCGGTCCCACTTGTCGCCGCTGCGCGGGTCGAACAGCAGGTCCCCCGTCACCAGCTCGAAGATGACGCACGCGAAGGACCACATGTCCGCGGGCGTGCTGTACTTGGCGCCCAGGATCACCTCCGGGCACCTGAACGCAGGGGGCCGGGGGGCCAGGGCGCCACGAGATAATTGGGTGCAAGCGCATGCTACTAGGGTGTACGTACAGGACAGCTCGGGGCACACACACAAGAGAGTACAGTCATGGATGTGCGTTCCTTGACAACTACCTAACAGCTACCCCGTGGAATTGCCGGGTATCATCGCAGACCTTGCAGCGCTCACGGCGACCGGCGCATCCTGTCCTGGCAGAATCCCTGCCCATTGCAGCAAATTGCATTGTCCGCCGAGAGCACCCCTGTTACGAAGAACTTGCCGACGCGCCGGCCCCACCTGTACTGCCGTGTCTGCACGTCCGTGGTGAACTGCTTGTACGTCCAGCACGCGTTCCCGAAGTCCACAATCTTGCATGCGGCGGTCAGCAGCTGCTCGTCCGACAGCCCCGGCCGCGTCACCACCCGCTGGTTCGAGCCGGGCGACGCCTCGCCGCCCCCTGCACCTGCACCTCCCTCGTCCCCGCCCGCACCCGAGGTGGTTGCATCTGCACCGCTAGCAACCCGCTGCGCGTCCCCGTTTGCCCCCGCCTCGCCCTGCTCCCCGGCCCCCGCGTGCTTCTCCGAGGTCCCGTTCGCCCCCTGCGTCCCTGCCGAGTCAACCGCGCCTGCCTCCGACTCCGGGGCCCCTGCAGCGTCCACGGAGGTCGCGCCTGTGACGGCGCTCGAGCCCTCCTCCCCGTCGCTGCCGTCCCCATCCCCGTCCCCGTCCGCGTCCGCATCCCCCGCCCCGGAGTCCGCCTGGTCCGGCCGCTTTGCCGCGGCCTTTTTGAGCTTCTTTTTAAGCTTCTTCTTTTGGTTTCGAGACAGCGCCTCGCCACTGGCGGCCGCTGCAGGTGCTGCTGCCGTGGCCGCTGGCGCTTTCGCACCGCATGCCGCGACTGCCTGGGACGAGGTCTGGGGCGTGGGGGGCGCGTTGGGGTCCGGCAGCACCCAGGTGCGGTCCCGCAGCGGCTCCACCATCATCACGTTCTCCGGCTTGAAGTCCGTGTGGATGATGTCGCACACCCTGGGGCAGCAACCAAGCCGTGGTTTCGATTAGCAATTGACATGGCATGGCGTATGCAGGCAGGAGGTGCGGATGTGTATCCTCCTGAATCAACATCGTTGCGCAGGCCGAAACCTTGTGCTGGCGGAGCGTATGCAAAAGACCCATGGGACGGTGGCCGGTGTGGGTCCGGCAACTGCGCAACGGTGTCCTTGCCCGACCCACATCCACCCCTCCCTACCGGTGCATGTAGTCCAGCCCAACGAGCATCTGCTCCGCCAGGTTGCGCACCACGGGGATGGGAATGCCCCTGTAGTCAAACCTCTTGATGAGGGACAGCAGGTTCTCCCCGAGCACCTCAAAGACGAGGCAAACGTGGCGCCCGTGTGGGCCAACGTGCTCAAAGTGGTCATACAGTCGCACGCAGTGGTTGTTGTTTTCCGGGTCCTTGTCGCGCAGCTGGGAGAGAAGTGTGATCTCATCCCTCGCTGCCTCCGTGTAGTGCTGAGCGCTCTTCTGGATCTGCAGGTAATATCCACGGTGTTGTGAGTGGACATTATGATAGCATGGTACTACTCCTGCATAGCAATTCGCCCGTCCCCACACACCTTAAGAGCGCGGTACTCGTCCGGTGACTCAGTATCGGACACCAGCCAGACCGTCGAGAAGTGGCCCCACCCTAGCTTTTTCAGCACCGTATAGCGCCCGCTTTTGTACTTGTCACCTATTTGCACGGGGTGATAGCCACCTGCAGAGCAAGGAAGGGCGGTCATGTATGACCCTAGCTGTGGAATCGTGTCCCCCACGACAGCTCGCTTTTGCCTTACCTTTCTTGTAGTCCTCCGTTCCCTCATCTTCCGAATCACTGTAGTCCTCCCCGCTGCTACTATAGCCGTCGCTCTGCTGCTGTGGCTGCTTCTCACGAGGCTCGGCACCGCCTGCTGCACAAACAGAGGACAAGCAGTGACACCAGAGCGCAAGGCCAGCAGATGCCTCAATAAAGTTGGTACTTACCCTTCTTGCGCCCCTTCCGCCGTTTGACAACTTGGACGGGCAACTTGGGCACACCTTCAAACCAAAGAGGGTTGAAAATGCTCGGCGGCTCCATGTTTGTGTGTGCGAGGGCATACCAAAGGACTATAATGATGGCCTACCCTTCAGCATGGCCGCGCCCCCTCGGCCGAGGCGCGTCAAAGCTCAAAAATGGAGGCGGATGAAGGAAAGATTCGAGAGTCTCTAACAGGTATGCGCGGTAAACGCCTAAGCATGTAACATCGTCACTAGTCCAATCGTTTTTGGTGTATGGGGCTGTTAGGCGACTTGGAGGCAGGACAAAGCATGAATGTCGTGCCCCTCTCTTCTTGCATGACCATCCACCTTCTCCAGAATCCACCTGCGAAAGTCCCGCTACAAAAGTCTCAATATCAAGTACAAACGTGGTATACTGCTGGGGCTAATACTCTGCCATCGTGGCCCTTGGCGGTGGCGCTTGGCATGCACAACTGCAACCGCAGCTGGTTACCTGGCATATTGTTACCTCCTGCTTAGGCTACATGGTCGCACTAACTGACTTCCTAGTTGCAGTAATGTCTTGCCGCTGCGGCTCTAAAGTTGCCGAATGCCTCCGGGACTGGGCCCTTGCGAAGCCAACGACAGGGCCGCAACAGTGGCGTTAGGATTGGCACAACTGCAAGAGGCTCCTTCGGGCAGTATGCTGCCTGACCCTCTTGCCGCAACCGTGGCACACGTCCGGGAGGAGGTCGCGAAGACTGGGCACCCCTACCCACCGCTTTCCCTGACCAGTTGCTGCAGCGCCAGCAACACAGCTGCGACCCATGCGTCCAGATCCCCCCATACATCAGTGCCGTGTCCATATCCGTGGGTGGACGAAGCTATGCAGCACGAGCTGGAGGTCGTGGAGGCGCTCCGCACCGACCACACTCTGCGACACACAGCTGTGCTGGGCATGGGCTGGGACGTGTTTGGGCAGCACGCCCAATACCTACTGAATGTGAGTTGTCCACTGCTTGCGAAGGCTGTATCACGTGTCCTATGCCCGCGTTGCTGGTCCTCTTGCAGCTGGTAGACTGACACGGGCCGGCTGCCGTTCGTAAGGCCCTCGATACGGGTCAGGAGTTACTGGGACTCTCTACCTGCTGAATAGTGCACTGTACACGTTGCCCAGTCAATGCTAATACTGCTTTCTCGTCATGCCGGTCACCCTCCCTAGGCTGCGGAGGCCAAACGGGACCAGCTGTTGCTCGCTGCTGCGAGTAGACAGGCTGAGGTGGGTCACTGGAAGCGAGTGGTCAGGGATGTGCACCTGGGCAGATTTCCCCTCCTCATCAGCTTCGTCATAGCAATAAGAATTCGACGTCATTTACAGTCCGGCCTTGCCGAGGCAGCCACAGAAGTAGATGTGACGGAACTCGGCTGTCCCCAGCCCAAAGCTGCACACCCTCGCCACGCCCCGCAGGAGTCTCGCGCTCGCATCGCCGACAAGGTCCTGCTCGTCCAAGAGTGGGAGCAGCGGCTCAAGGCTGCCGTACACATCCAGGTAATGGCCTGCCCCTCCGCCCACACCAATCATAGCGTTACTTTAACCAGACAGAGGATGCACCACCCACCTTTGCACTTGCTCCTGCCGCCAGGCAAGCGGCACAACTGCCTCATCTCTGCCACTGACAGGAGCACGATGTCCTGTGTGCCCCTTGCAGCGCTCCTTCCGGGCTTGGCTCAGGCGCACGCGGGGGCAGCAGGGCGACACGAACACAGACACGCAAGAGCACGAGCGGGCGCGGTGTCTGCGCCAGCAGGGCGGGGCAGCCAGCAGGCAGGCACGCACGGCCGGCGCGTCACGTGGCCGCAACGCCGCCCCCAGCCCGCCCCCACACTCCCGCCCTGGGGCAGCCTCCCGCAGCGCCCCGCACCCCAGGGCGGTCCAGAGGGACAGCTCCGGCGGCAGGGCGTCGCCCCAGCCTCCGCCTCGGGCCCCGCCTGCCACGGGGCCCGCTAGTGCAGCCAGCAGGCTGGGTGTGCGCACGCCCACACCAGGCGTGGACAGGCTGGCGCCTGCCAGCAGAGCAGGCGGCAAGCGACCAAGCATGGGTGCAATGTCGATGGCGGGGCGCGGGACCTCTCGAGGCGCCTCCCCAGCCCCATCCAATTTTGGAGGGACTGCAGGTGGCGCTGCGCCTGAGTCGGGGCGCCAGCCCGCCGCCATGCAGCCGCACCCCCAGTTGGGGTCCATGGGTCCCGCTGAGGCTCTGATGGCAGCGGAGGAGGGGGGCGCCGCGTGGCACCCGCATGCTGCCGCAGCGGCAAGGGATGGAACCGTGGTGTTCCCACCCTCCTTGCCCCCGCTGGCGCACAACGGCCACAGCGGCGCACCGTCCGCTCGGGTGCAGGAAGGAGAGTACCAAACCTACGCCGTAAACCAACTGGGTTCTGAGAGCAACCGAAACCGCCTCCCTGGCATTCCCCCGACGGCCCTGAGCCGTGGCGACAGCATGGGGTCCGTCCAGACGTCGGAGTCGTGTCAGGGCCTCCCAGGTCCTGATGAGGATGAACAGGCGGATGCAGTGGCAAGGGTGGTAGCGGACGAGGACCCTGACGACGATGGAGTTCCGCTGCGGCCGGCCAGCATCATGGGTGCTGAGGGAGCAACGGCGCTGGATGGCCTAGGCGCAGGGGCCAGCCTGGAGGCAGCTGGGGCGGAAGAGCGCATGCAACTGGTGTACGCGAGCGCGCTGTACGCACCTGCAACACTGCGGGCCGCCTCAGGTCAGACAGACGGAGCTGACCGCAGCAGCGGCAGCAGCAGCGGCAACGCCAGTCCCGCTGTTGATGGGGGCGCGGAGGAGGCCGGAAAAGGGCGTGCCGAATCGTCGTCAGGAGGGCTACGTGTCCCACCCGGAGCAGCTGGCGGGACGGCGGTTCGGGGCGACGCCAGTCCAGCACCGGGCGAGGCCCGCGGCAGTATGCCCTACAGCCCCCACATCTCGCACAGCCCCAGCCCCAGCCCCGCCCCCTCGTCGCCGCTGGACGAGCTTCTGAGGGTGAGGGAGCGGGCCCTGGAGGTTGTCCAGGACACGCCGCAGAGGCAGCAGCAACAGGAACAACCACAACAACAACCACAGGGAGGGAAGCGGCAGGGACTGCTGGCAGCGTTGTGGGGCAGCGGCCGCAGCTTCACGCGGCGGCAGCTGCCTGAGCTGCCCCCGGACACGCTGCTGACTGGCTCGGGGATGCCGATCATGCAGCGCCAGACCTCCAGGTCCCAAGCCGGAGCCCCCTGCAGCCTAGACGTGGAGCTGCTGTCCAACATGACATCGGCCAACGCATCCGATTCGGGCGCGGCGGCCGCAACCCACCCCCGACCAGGCCGGGTCAACAGCGTCGGCAGCATGCTGCGGAAGCACCTGCCCCCTGCCACGCCGCCGCACACTGGTGGCCTGGTGGGCATGGCGGCACCGGACTGGGTTTCGCCCTCGGTCCGCGGACCGCAGCCGCCTAGCCCCGGTCCCTGGCCCGGTGGCGGACCCGGCACCGGCCCCGCCGGCTCTCCGCTGCAGCCGCAGCCGTCCCCCGGGCGGCGGAGTGTGGAGCCGCGCGTGCGGCCGCTGATGAGCCTGCAGCAACGGTCCCACAGCCCGGCGCCGGCTGGAGTGGAGCGCAGCAGCCACAGTGAGCTGTTGATGGTCGGCTCGGGACAGGGTGCGGGACAGGGGCTGTTGCTGCGGTCGCCAGCTCGGACGTTGGGAGGCGGCCGGAGCACCACGTCCGGCTGCGCGCCTCCTAACCCCTTGGGCAAGCTTCGGGGCGATCCGTGGGCTCCTGCTGACATTGCGCAGCTGCACGTGACACGGGACAAGCAGCAGCAGCAGGAAGACGGTAGTGAAGGCGACAAAGAGCACACGCACAGCCCGAGCAGCTGCCACGGCCCGCACCCGCCGCCGGTAGTCGTTGCTTCGCGCAACTGTGTGTCGCTGGACCTGGCGCGGCTCGGGGGCTCGGCCGGCGCGGCAGCCAGTCCTTCGGGCTCGCTGCCGCCGCTGCCGGGCAGCCCGATGGCAGCCGCGGGGGCAGTGGTGTGGGGTGGCGGCGCGGTAGCGTCCCCGGGTAGCAGGCGGCAGTTGCTTATGGGCGCAGAGCCCTCGCCGGGCGTGTCACCCAAAGGCGGTGTGCGGGCTGGCTCTGGGTGTGGAGCAGGGCAGGGCGCGTCTGCTACCGGCCGGCAGGCGCGGGAGCGGCCATGGGAGGGCGGACGCGTGCCTGGGGCTGTGCAGGAGGGCTGTGAGGGCCGGGGAGCTGCGCAGCGGGGGCTGGAGGTGGGGGTTGGAGGTGCTAACAGCGGCGTTGCGCTGCCCAGCCTCGTTACTGGTAGCGGGGGTGCCGGGGTGGCCCAGGGTAGCGGGGCTGGGGCCGCGCTGGCCGTGCGGGTGGCAGTGTGGGAGGATGTCCATGGGGGCGGGGAAGGAGGTGTGTGGGAGGTGGGCTCGGGTGGTGGGTGGACTGCGGGCCGGGGCAGCTTGGATACGCGCATGGCGCACATTCGCCGCGCGGCGGTGGCGCAGGAGGCGAGGGGCCGCATGGTGGAGGCTGTGGGCGCCGCCCAGGGGCAGGCGCAGGTGATGGTACGCGGCAACGTGCTCAGGGCCTGGAAAGGCCCGGGCAGTGATACCTGACACCGCTACCGTTGAACGAATTAGGGGTTTGGAAACTTACCGTATGACTAGCATGCAACAAGCGGCTCTTATGGTTATGTGCCTACCCATGCTTGCACGGCGAACGTTGACGACCAGCTTGGACGTGACGTCACTCTATGGCAGCGTTTACAGCTGCCTTTGGTGCTGCCGAGCTTGTTGTTTGCTGCTGGGGGTCTGCTGCCTCAGCACGTGTGACCTGCATTGATTCACCGCGGCTTACAGTGACGGCGCAATGGATATCCATGGGCCATAATACCGGCTGGCTTTCAAACTCTGCTTTCGGAAGGGCACGTCCGCAGGTTTTACGGAGCGAGCTTACAATTTTGTTTGCCGTACTAATGACACTTTCGTGATGATCTACAATTCTATGCATGTCCAACCAAGTCCTTAGCCTGGACGTATGATACGTATTCATCCAATCAATTCAAGGGGCGCCTACCGTATTCTGTGCGCAGGGGCAGGAACTGTACGTTAAGGTGGTCAGCAATGTGCCGTGGTGTGCCGTCATTCTCTGGGGCCTTGCCTTGCTGCTGATGAGTACCGCCAGGTTCAGCCCTGCTAAGTCGTTATGGTCCAATGGTGTTGCAAGTGTTGGGCCATAGGGATAACCATGTTGTTGGCACCCGCGTGCCCCGGTGGCTCATCCCTAGCGACATAGTCTCGGACGATGACCTGCAGCGGCTCCGGCCAGACCTGCTCCTCATCCCCACAATAAGCCTTTCGAACGCCCG